>Ga0306912_1000434_pt1 | contig 24876 bp, 25 predicted proteins | sample AntRauFillE10628_FD_190443 | JGI IMG/M metagenome (GOLD analysis project Ga0306912, IMG submission 190443) | Saline lake microbial communities from Rauer Islands, Antarctica - Metagenome Filla E10 #628 (v2) (version 2) | ecosystem: Environmental > Aquatic > Non-marine Saline and Alkaline >... | reverse complement strand
AGCGTAAGGTATGCCCCGCAAAACGCACCGGTAAATTGCCCTGCTACACGGCTCATAAGCGTAGATGTGCTGTCTTTACCAAGTGTCCATACTCCTATCGATACAGCAGGATTTAGGTGCACATCAGCAAAAGAATACCCGATATAGAGAAGAATCATTAACATTAGTCCGGCTGCGATTGGGTCGGTCGAAATCCCAATCGCAAATACAAGCAGTAATGTTCCAAATCCCTCTGTTAGAAATTTGACCATGGTGTATTGTAAGGAATCAAATATAGTTAGTTCATGAGTCCCTTGACTTTTCTAAGCCAAAGCTAATGTCATTTATCGGCAAAATCTGATTTCAATTCAGCTATAATCACTTCTAAATGTAAAATCTTTAACTACTTATCACGCACTGCTGTTTATTTAGATTGAATCTGATGAAGCTCTCTTCACTCTAATTTCATATAAAAAGAGTTAGTTTAGAGCTGTTATCACAACTACAGAGCAACTCTAACATAAGTATTTATGCGAATTGGTATTGTATTAATGAATCTTGGTGGTCCGACCCGTGAAGACAACGTCCGAATTTTTCTTAAAAATCTCTTCAGGGATGAAGACATCATTAAACTTGGAGGCGGAGTCACCCAGAATATTTTCTCAAATGTAATTTCCAAATTGAGAGCTCCGTCCGTAGCCAAAGATTACAAAGAAATTAACGGATGTCCCAACGGATGCACCGGAAATAAGCACTGCACCAATCGCAAAAATAAAGTTGTATCGGACTGCTGTTCTCCCATCAACGGTTTGACCGAAGCGCAGCGGCGCGGACTTGAAAAGTATTTCAAGGAGATTATGCCAAATGCCGAAACTAAGGTTTATACCTGTATGCGCTACTGGCTGCCGTTTGCCGATACGATTATGGATGATATGGTTGAAGATGGTATAACGCACACCGTGTTAATGCCTCTCTATCCTCAGTTTTCCTGGACAACAACAGGTAGCAGTTTCCGGGACTGGGAGGATGTAGAAAAGGAGAAATTTGGCGAGCATGGCGCGCCATGGAAACAATTTCATGTGAAGAATTATCACAGAAATGAAAGCTATCTGCAGGCTATCAACGATCGAATTGACGAGTCGCTGGCTGAACTAGATGAGGAGACACGCCAAAAAACTCATCTCATTTTCAGTGCCCACGGTACTCCCCTGCTTGAAGTACGGAGCGGCGATCCCTACACCGTTGAAGTAAAAGAGACCATGGAGGCGGTGATGGAACGCCGTGAAGAGAAACACTCCTACTGGCTCGGCTTCCAATCCAAAGTGGGTCCACAGAAATGGACTCAGCCAAATACGGAAGACCTGGTCAGGCGACACCTTGAATACGGAATCAAGAACTTCTTGATGATTCCCGTCGCGTTTGTCACCGATCATATTGAGACGCTGTATGAACTGAGTGTAGAGCTCGTGGAAGATCTTGAAGAAGAAGGGTTTGAGTTTGAGAGCATGAAGGTAATGAAAGGGTTAAACGATCACCCGCACTATATAAAAGCACTCGCTCAGGAAACACTTCGGGTTTTAAAACACGAAGTGAATCCGGCTGACGTTGAATGGGAACACATGAAGAGTCATAAAAAAGAAGTAACTGTATAACGGGATGATCCATCCAACAACTAACAATTTCACGCTCATTGGCATTAATCACTGGGACGCTCCCGTGGAGGTCAGGGAGAAGTTTAGCCTTGATGAAGACAGGAAACGGCTGTTCCTTGATGCTGCCCGACGAGAAGGAATTCACAGTATTTTCATTGTATCTACCTGCAATAGAACTGAAATTATTGCAAACGGCGCAACCGCTCAGGAATTAATCCGGCTGTTGACCAACTATTCAGACGGCAACCTGGATGAGTTTCATAAATATGGATTTGAACTGGACGGATACCGGGCCATTGAACACATCTTCAAGGTAGCAACCGGCCTCGATTCTCAAATCCTTGGCGATCTTCAGATCGTAAAACAGGTGAAAGAGGGGTATGAACTTTCCAGCAAAGAAGGCGTGGTGTCAGGTGAAATGCATCGACTGATGCAGCACGTATTCAGAGCTCATAAGCGGTCCCGGAATGAGACGTCACTCGGCCATGGAGCCGCAACCGTGGCATATGCCGCCGTAAAATTCGCGGCCCAGACGTTTGAAAGTCTTACCAACAAAAACATTTTGCTTGTTGGGACCGGCAAAATCGGGAAGGTGACCTGTAAAAACCTGATCAATCTTGGCGCAAGTAAGCTTACGTTGATTAACCGAACGCGAAATCGGGCGGAGTTTGTTGCCGACCGCTTCAATCTCGAAGTGGCCGACATGGACCGGCTGCCCGAACAGATAGCCGATGCCGATCTCGTAATTGTGGCAACAGGAGCTTCAGTACCCGTGATCCGTCCCGAACATATGGGCCCGTCGATGGAGAACCCAAAATTTAAGGTAATGCTCGATCTTTCGGTCCCACGAAACATCGATCCCAATGTAGCCCGGCTCGATTTTGTTGATGTCGCCAATATGGACATGCTCGGAGATGTAACCGATGAAGCGTACCGAAAGCGCGAAGAAGAGGTGCCTCTCGTGAAAAAAATTATCGAACAGGAGCTGTCGGATTATCAGCTCTGGATGAATGAGCAGAGAGTGGTTCCCACTATCAAAGCGCTGACCCGAAAGTTTGAATCGATCCGGGAAGAAGAGTTCGATTTTTTCAAAAACAAAATTAGCACCAACGACCAGGAAAAGATCGACAACCTCACCCGGCGAATTGTCAATAAAATTGCCGCCTACAGCATTGAGCACCTGCGTGATCACCATGAAAGCGAAGATGTTGCTCAAATGGTTACTGATATGTTCAAATTGGAAGCGGACGAAAGTTAATGTCAAAACCCATCCGAATTGGAACCCGTGACAGTGAGCTTGCTACCTGGCAGGCAAAAAACGTAGCCGGTAATCTGATTACTCTCGGGTTCGAAACCGAACTCATTTTTGTCAAATCAGAGGGCGATATCGACCTGACGACGCCACTTACCGAAATGGGCGGCAAAGGTGTATTTACAAAAGCACTTGATGATGCACTTCTTGATAACAGGATTGACCTGGCCGTTCACTCATATAAAGACCTACCGACCGACAATCCAATGCCTCTGATCGTTTCCGCCGTATGTGAGCGGGAAGATCCACGGGATTCTCTCGTTGCTCCAGGCGGCATTGACTTTCTGGATGATGAATCCGTTCAGGCCATTATCGCAACCAGCAGTAATCGACGGCGCGCGCAGTGGCTGCATCGCTACCCCAACCATTCCATTACAAATATTCGCGGAAATGTGAATACACGCCTGCGCAAGGTCTCGGAAAACGAATGGCACGGAGCTATTTTTGCAGCTGCAGGATTGAAGCGAATCGGACTGGATCATCACATATCAGACTATTTAGACTGGATGATCCCCGCACCGGCACAGGGCGCAATGGCTGTAATGGTGCGTGAAGATGACGACAAGATGATTAAGATCACATCGGAACTGAATGATCCCGAGACAAATCTGTGCACAGGAATTGAGCGTGAGCTCTTGAACGAAATGGAAGCCGGGTGCAGTGCTCCGGTAGGTGCATTTGCATGGCTCGATGAAAGCGGCGACACGATGCACCTGAAAGCAGCCGCTCTGAAGACTGACGGGTCCCTGTCTTACGATATTGAGCTTTCAGCACCGGCTAACAGCGCAAGAGGACTCGGGCGAGAAGCTGCCCGAAAGCTGCTCAAGCAAGGAGCGGACAAACTTGTCGAAGAGATGAAAAAATAGAAGTTTCTGTCTCTTTTGCCGTTCACAATGTATGCTCTCAACTAAAATTCAGACCGGTTAGACAACAGCTCATGTCTATTTTTAGCAACATACTTATCACCCGCGATTTATCGGCAGACCAGCTTGCATTAGCCGAAGAACTGAGCCTTCGTGTTGTGATGAAGCCTGCAATCAGTATTGAATTCAGAAATGACTGGATCGCCGTTCAAACTGCTATTAAACGCGCAGCGCTGCCTATACTTGTCTTCACAAGTCAGAACGGAGTAAAAGCACTTGAACAGTTCATGCGCGCAGGAATCGAACTGCCGGAGAGCGTTCCGGTTTATGCCGTGGGAACAAAGACCAAAGAGGCACTCCTTCAGATTGGATTTAGTGATGTTAAAACACCGCAGAAACAGAATGGCATTGGGTTGGCACATTTAATTATTGATGATGTTTTAAACACACCGGATCTTAAACATGCAGATATTCTGCATTTTTGCGGAGATAAGCGGCGCGATGAACTCAGACACTATCTGACAGAATCGGATATCACTATCAAAGATATTGTTGTTTACAAAACCACATTGAATCAAATGACTCTGAATGAAAACGAGACATTTGATGGTATTTTATTCTACAGTCCGAGCTCAGTGCAGGCATTCCGGCAAAGCGGAGGGTTTCGTCAGCTATCAGAGTTAACAGGCCTGTTTGCTATCGGCCCGACAACCGCCGAAGAACTCAGCATTGAATCGGGGCAGCACGTTCACGTTTCCCCTAAACCAGACACGGATATCTTTTTGAGATTTGTTTCGAGGATTTTGGGGGAGGCAAAAGTGAAAGATGAAAAGTGAATAGGCAAACGCATCCCCTCTTGCCCCGCAGGGATCTCTTCGGGAAGAGGGGACAGAATTACAGAATGGCGCGAAGCGACAATTCTGTGGTTCAGGGGTGTGTTGGACAGGGCTGGAAGCCCGAAAATAATACAAGTTCTTTAATCAACGCACCATACACACCCCTCGCTCATGAAAAACAGCTCAACTGTTTTCATTTCGCCTTTCCCCTCTCGAGAGGGGATCTATTTGATTCTAAACGAATTTCGAATTAATTAAAAACTACGATTATCATCCCCCATTGCCCTCCGTCGGCTGACGGAGGGACACTCTTTAATGAATTTCCAAACTAATATTTAGTCTCCATGCCACACAACTTCCCAAAATTAAAAAACGATCTTTTTCTGCGTGCACTGAAGGGTGAAGAGGTTGAGCGGCCGCCTGTTTGGATGATGCGACAGGCTGGGCGTTACCTGCCACAATATATGAAGCTGCGGAAAAAGTATACGTTTTTTGAACGGGTGGAGACACCTGAATTGGCGTGCGAGATATCACTGCAGCCGATTGATGAACTCGAGCCCGACGCCGCTATCATCTTTTCTGACATTCTCACGATCCCGCAGGCGCTTGGAATAGACGTGGATCTTGTGAAAGGGAAAGGACCCGTTCTGGAAAATAACATCAAAACAGCCGATGATGCCTTTTCCATTCTTGCTGAAGATGTGCCTCAAAAGCTGGATCACGTGATGAAGGCGATCACGCTGACACGCCATGAACTGAACGGACGAGTCCCGCTGATCGGCTTTGGCGGTGCTCCGTGGACGCTCTTTTGCTATATGGTTCAGGGCGAAGGATCCAAAAACTTTGATAAGGCCAAAGCGTTTTTGTTTCAGCATCCCGATGCAGCCCGTCACGTTATGAAAGAACTGACCCGCGCGACCATCGACTACCTGCAGGCTCAGGTTGAAGCAGGTGCACAGGCCATTCAGCTGTTCGATTCCTGGAGCGGACTTCTCAGCCCTGATGATTTTAACGAGTGGGCTCTCCCCTATTTGATAGAGATCACACAATCGATCAAGGATGTGCCGGTGATCTTGTTTGCTAAAGGCTCATGGTACGCGCTGGAACGACTCAGCTATAAAAGCGGTGCTGCGGCTCTTGGCCTCGACTGGACCATCAGTCCGGAGTATGCGCGTGAAAAAACTAGAAACGATATTACGCTACAGGGTAACTTTGATCCCACCCGCCTGCTGTCACCCATTCCTGAAATTGAGAAGCAGACAAAGCGAATGATTGACCGGTTTGGAACCCAAAAATATATCGCCAACCTCGGCCATGGCATTCTGCCGAATATTCCCGTGGATCACGCCCGAGCCTTTGTGGATACAGTGAAAGGGTATGAGAAGTGAGATGTGAGGAATAATTCAATGATTGAAAAAATGAAATTCAGTTGGATAAAGCAATTCTTAAAATTGCTCTATGACATCAGTTCACTAAGTCTACCTCGGCTTTCTTATGAATTACATCCCAACAATTAGTTCTTTAAACGCGTCCTTATACCTTTCAGGCCGATCTGAATAATTGAAGAATGGCAAACCGAGAAACCTATAATCTTTACCTTCGATCCGCCATGATAAGTGTTTTAACATGAGTTTGATTCTTAAATGCGGATTATGATTTAGATGCTTGTCCAAAAAGGGCGTCATCCCGCACCTCCCCTTCGGGAGATGCGGGATCTCATTCCGTTGATATGGATAGGAGATGCCACGCCATGGCGTGGCATGACTGTATGGATAACATTTCTGCAATTTCGCGTCCTCTTTGGACAGGATCGGTCTTTTATTGGTCGTATTCGACATATTATGAATCGAACTCAGGTTTTTACTACTGCTTGTAGCCATTTGAAATAGTAAATGGGCTGGATTTTGCCTTTTCTTATATCCATCTACATAAAACTGAAACCGACTGAATGACTCTTTCTGATACGGGCGAAGCCTGAATACAGGATTCAGGTTTTCAACAATTTGACTTTCTACATCATCAAGCATATGGTTTTCAAAAACACCTGCGTATCGTTCAAAAGTGTAAAATGAGAAGTATCAGCCATCGTTTTTCTTCTTTTTTGTTTCTTCTACTAACTTATCGAAATCAGATTCAAAAGCTTGGTCTTGAATAGGTCGAAATTTTTCGTACTCCTCTTCAGCCAGTTTATTAGCGACTTTGGCCGAGACCTTCCCAGCATCCTGTAAAATTTCATATTCGTTGAATTCTAAAAACCCGTCCAACTTTCCAATCCAGTCTTCCATTGTCATGGCATTCTGCCGTTCTGCTTGTGACTCCGCATAATCCAGGTACATGGTTACAATACGGTTCAGTGACTTCAGCTCTTTTTCATTCAAATAATTTTTTGCCGTAGAGATGTCCCCCTTCAAAACCTTGCCTTTAGGAGCTCGTTTCCACGTGGTTAATCCCATTTTAGGTTTTACCGCATCAGCACGTTTGGCAATTAGTTCTGCTGCCGTGCTGCCGGTAATTGCCCAGTGCAGTTTATTCTGAACAGTTTTTATAGAATACTTGCGTGATATCTGATTTGGGGTCATAGTCAATACTGCACTGTGCATAGATGTCGGTGATTTTTTGATAGAATCGCCGTTCGGAAGCCCGGATTTCCCGAATGCGTTCCAGCAGTTCATCAAAGTAATCTTTGCCAAAAAGAGTACTGCCCTGTTTTAGCCGTTCATCATCTAAATTAAATCCTTTTATCAGATACTCTTTAAGCGTTTTGGTAGCCCATATTCGAAAGGTTGTTGCCTGTGCTGAGTTTACACGATACCCAACCGATATAATGGCATCTAAATTGTAGTATTCTATTTTCCTTCGGACTTCTCTTTTACCCTCATTTTGAACTGTCAAAATTTCTTTGACGGTTGCCGCACGTTCTAACTCTCCTTCTTTATAAATGTTTTGAATGTGATAGCTGATATTCTGCTTCGAAGTGCCAAACAATTCCGCAATTCGGTTTAAAGGCAACCACACAGTCTCGCCATCAATGATGACCTCTACCTTTACAGAACCATCATCAGAACTATAGAAAAGGAAATCAGATTTATCGGGAAGATTTGTACTCATGGCCAACTATTTCTATAAATTTCCAGACTCAACGATTTATCACCATCACTTACAGAAAAATCGGCATCGTCTATTTCGGAATAGTTTACATAGAGCTGGTTTTTATCGAGCAGTTCAATGAGAAACCGTTTTTGATCGTCCAATGAAAGCTGACCAAACTCTTCTGCGTTTTCATAAATATCCTTAGGGTTGATCTTACAACTGATGAATGCCTTTTCTTTTCTCCCAAATAGCCAATAAGAGCTTTCCATTTTCGGCAGTCTGAATGTTTTCCACCCACAGCTGATTAGATTTTTTAAGTTCAGCGTGCCCAAACGAACCACCGCCTTTCCATTCCACTTCATTACTGATGCCGCCTTGTTCTCCCCCTTTATCATATTTCTTCCAGTTGGTCAATACCTTGAGGGCAAGGAGGTGGTCGATGTCGTCTGGAGCCAGCTCTTCATTCCAGAAATTTTCATCACGTTTGGCGTCATCTTTGTCCTGTCCGCCTTCCAGTACGCAATCTTTATGCGGCCACGCTAATACCACATCTCCGCTTTTGTTCAGATAATTCCCGTTAGCGGATAACCCAATTTTGTTTTTAAATGCCGTGCTGCTATCCGGCAAAAACGACTTGTTATGAATGAACTGTTGAAATTTTACTTTATCGAATACCAGTGTTTCGTCAATATTCTCGGAAAAATGTTTTTTTAGCGAATCAGAATCCTGAATAAGCTTTAGAAAATCTTTTTTTAAAGCCAGCGCTTTTTGTTCAATCAGTGCTTTATTCAGTTGCCCCTCTATCAGCAAACGTTCATCCTTTTCCAACGCCTGTTTTAAATCATCCAGCAGGTTTTGCATGTATTCCTGTACTTTTTATTGTATTGCTTTCTTGGTGAGAAGCATAATACAAAATACGACTCGTTATGTCATTAACTGAGTGAATATAGCTACTATCCGTTCAAAGAATTGCACAAACGAATACTCTGATCTATACACGTCTAAAATGCAAGCTGTGCAAAACAACTCGATTGAAAACTGCAAACGATAGCCCAAGAAACCAGAATTTACTACCTGTACCAATTATTGCCTGAGTATAATAAATAAGTGAGAGTTCAGAGCTGTTGCCAAAAACTTGGTGGAAATCCACAATGCCTCAGTAATATTTTTTTAACTTTAGTCTAATACTTTTGAATAGTGTACTATCTAATTTTGATATTGGCAGTAAATCAACAGAAGGCTTTGCCCCAACAATCATTTATCGATTATTTAAAAAAAAACATAGAAAATTGGGCATAAGGCAGCAATTGCACTTATGCTTTAATTTTTTATTGTTCGATTCTTTAATCACACATTTTAGATATGTCTACCATCAAAGAAAATTTCTCTGACTACATAGATAACCTTCAGGATGAAATCTGCGCCGCGATGGAAGAGATCGACGGCAGTGCCCGCTTTCGGGAAGATAATTGGGAGCGCGATGGCGGGGGTGGCGGCCGGACGCGGGTTATAGAAAACGGGGTTGTATTTGAGAAAGGAGGCGTGAATATTTCCCGGGTTTGGGGCGAGCTACCTGATCCCATCAAAAAGCATTTTGATGTAGACCAGGGATCCTTCTGGGCAGGCGGTCTCTCGCTGGTGCTGCACCCAAAAAACCCTATGGTTCCTACAGTACACGCGAATTTTCGGTATTTTGAGCTGTATGACGACGAATCAATGACGAAGCGCGCCGACGGATGGTTTGGCGGTGGTGCCGACCTCACTCCATACTACCTGTTTAAGGAGGACGCGGAACATTTTCACAAAACTCTCAAAACGGCCTGCGACCGGCATCATCCCGATTATTACCCAGAGTTCAAAGAAGAGTGCGACAACTACTTTTATAATTCCCATCGTGGTGAAGCCAGGGGCATCGGCGGACTTTTCTTTGATTATCGCCGTGCAACGGAAGAGACATCACTTGAAGACTGGTACGCTTTTACGACCGATGTTGGAAATGCGTTTATCGACAGCTATCGCCCTATTGCCGAAAGACGAAAAGAGATGTCATACTCACCGGAACAGAGATATTGGCAGGAAATCCGGCGCGGACGCTATGTTGAGTTCAATCTTGTGCACGACCGCGGCACGCTTTTCGGTTTGAAAACAGGCGGACGAATTGAATCTATTTTGATGAGCTTGCCACCTGAAGTCAGATGGGACTATGATCATCATCCCGATGAGGGAACTGAGGAGGCCAAGCTTGTGGATATCCTGAAAAATCCACGCGACTGGACATCATAGTTAACTGGATTTAAATGGAAGATCAAATAAACCGGTTCTAAAATCGGGCTGCCAATACTTCTGCAGCTTCATTTGGGGAGCAATCATGGCTAAAGCAAAGAGCTTCTTATTCTGGTCAGAAGCAACTAAATTACGGCAGGTCATGCGGATCATACTCCTGTTCATTCATTTTTTGGAGGCCTTTAGCATATGGGAAATGGCGGTTTGATATTTATCATCATCGTGCTGGTGTTACTGGCTTACGGGGTTTATGAGACAATCCGGCGGCCGGAAAACACCTGGCTGCGCAGCGTGGTGAAGGGGACATTTGTAGTCATGGTGATTGTCATGACCTACGCCGCAGTCTACCAGCAGCTGATGCATACTTACGAGAGCGAAGATAAAACCTATTTACAGTCGGTTCAGGTTGTAGTCGAATCGATCACTACGGCCGGTTATGGTGGCGACTCTCCCTGGAGCAGCGATGTCGTGAATGTGATGGTGATGGTGATGAATCTCACAGGCGTTGCGCTCATCTTTTTTGCGCTCCCGATGTTTCTGGTCCCTCTCATTCGTGATGCGATGAAACCCAAAGCTCTGCAGCAAACATTTAAAACTGATCATATCATCATCTGTTCTCATTCCAGGCGGGCGGCGGTTCTCAAAAAGGAGCTTACATCTAAGCGAATCCCATTTATTGTGATTGATAAAGACCGTGAAACCGTACTTCAGCTCAATAAACAGGGCTTTGATGCCATCCATGGAAACCCTGCTGATGAAGCGATTCTAAAGGCGGCTAACATTGCGGAAGCACGGTCGCTCGTCACCGATTTCGACGACGAAAGCAACGCGATAATCGCTCTAACAGCCCGCCACATGCGCGACGACATCCAGATCATCACAATTGCTTCCAATTCGAAAACTGCGCGATATCATCGCTATGCCGGTGCCAATCAAATGATCAACCCGCGGGAGGTACTTGGCAAAGGGCTTGCTGAAAAAGTAATTGTTAATCTCTCAAGCGAGCTTCAGGGCATTACTAAGATTGGCGCCGAGCTGGAGATTGCAGAGATTCTGGTAGAAACAGGGAGCCATCTCGACGGCAGAAACCTGGCGGATTCTCACTTGCAGGATATTCAGGGTGTCGATCTGCTCGGACTCTGGGAGAGTGGTGAGTTTATTCCGAACCCTGAACCGGAGCAGATTATCACCGGGGAGACAATTCTGCTATTCAGCGGCAAACATAATATCCTTAAGGAATTGAGCTACAAAACATCCTCAAATGACCAGAAGAAAAGAGGAGAAGTGATCATCGCCGGTTACGGGCTGGTGGGTGAGACAGTTCAAAAATATCTCACGGCCAACAATATCCCCAACCGTGTGCTTGATACCACAGAGATGGACGGCGTGGATTTTGTTGGCGATATCACAGATGAAGGGATATTAAACGAGGCGGTTACTGAAAACACATCTTCCGTTGTGCTTGCCGTGAGCAATGACGACACCGCCATTTACGCCACGCTGATCCTTAGGAATATCGATCCTAAAATTGAAATTATAGCGCGTGCCAACGAACCCACAACGGGCGCAAAACTCTACCGAGCCGGGGCCGACTATGTGCTGAATCTCTCCACCGTCTCCGGACGAATGATCTTTTCAGCGATTGTGGAATCGGACATTATACTTTCTTCCGATACCAACTATGAGATTGTCCGCACGGTTGCACCAAAGCTTGTGGGAATCCGGCCCGACCCAAAGCAAATTCGTAAAAAAACCGGTAGCACCATCGTAATGGTCAAACGCAGTGGCAGATCGATCATCGACTTCACATCCGATTTCGAAATTGAGGAGAATGACGAACTCATTATTGTTGGCAGTGATGACACCATCAATGATTTCAGGACTTTTTATTGTTGAAAATCAAAACTTTAGATGAGATTCCTATCTGAATAGAACTGAAAGCCTGCTGAAATGAGCAAATGTCGCTGGAATGAATAGTGCCCGACTTGAGTTTTTAGACCGTGCCTGACCATACTAAACTATATCGATTCTTAAGCAGCGAGCCGGTCAAAGAGAAAATTGAAATCTGGACCGTCTACCTCTCCTTTATTTTCTTCATTACGCACCTTGTGCTGATTGGACTTCGAAACACGTTCCCGGATTTAACGCTCCTTCAGCCGCTGGGCGGAAACTATCTGTCAGCGCTCTACACCCCATTCAGCATTATCCTTGTGTATGAGGTCTACCTGCTGATCCTGGCTCTTCCGCTCTCGTTTACCAATAGCGTAAGAAAACAGTACGAAATCATTTCGTTAATCATTATCCGGAATGTGTTCAAGGACATTTCCATGTTTGATGATTTTGAACAGCTTGCAGAACAGACAGATGTGATCATCAGAATTGCATCGGACCTTGGCAGCGGCCTACTCCTCTTTTTCCTCGTTGGCGTATTTTACCAGGTAAGTCTGAAACGGAAGAAGTTCTCGTTCCTTACTGAAGACCAGATCCGGCGATTTGTCTACCTGAAAGAGCGTGTAGCACTTTTATTGCTCTTTATATTTATTGGGCTCACGCTCTTCTCTGTTTACGACTTTGCTGATGAAACCTACAGATTGATTGCGTATGGCGAGGCCTTCACAATTGATCTGGGCGTCATCTTTTTCGTCGAGTTCTACACCATCATGATCTTTTCTGATGTCTTCATTTTTATAGCCTCGTTTATGTTCAGCCAAACGTACTCCAGGCTGCTTCGAAACGCCGGATTTGTCTGTTCAACCGTCATCCTCAGGATATCGCTCTCACTGGAATCGGAGCTCAGCGGTTGGATTGCGGCGGTTGCTGCCCTCACAGGAATCTTGTCTCAATTGATTTATATTTACTTTATAAGACTTGAAGATGAGTTTAAAGAGAAAGAGAAAGAGCAAGAGGATTAGACATAACGAAAACCCATAAACTTACTTCAGGCTCACCAAAGAGGGAATTCCCTGTTAACACATACTACTCTATCGCGTTGTACACCTGCTCCACTAAGTCGCCCAGCACTGAACTGTCGAGCCAGCGAGTGACAATAACGATGTCGTTTGCATCATCTATCACAATATAATTACCTCCAAACCCGGCAGCGTAATAAATATGATCCGGTACATCGCCCCAGTCGGCGTCGCCCTTCAGCGTCCACCACATGTAGCCGTAGTCAGGGTTAGGCTCTGACGGTGCACGCGCCATCCTGATCCACTCTTCAGAGATGAGCTGCTCCCCGTTCCACTCTCCATTTCTTGCAAACAGAAGCCCAAACCGAGCCTGATCGAAAGTATTGATAAACATTCCGCCTCCATTGTGCCCGCCGCCGCTCACGCTCTGTACTTTCCTGCCGTCGATCTCCGTCCACGACTGGTCGTACCCGTACCAGCGCCATGTGGCAGACGCCCCGATGGGATCCATGATCTCATTTCGGAGCACCACCGGCAGCGGCTCACGCCATACCTGGAGCAATGAATAGGCCAGCAAGTTGACCCTCACATCGTTGTATTTAAAGTATGTTCCCGGCTCACGAAGCTCCCTGCCGCGCCACTCATCGATATCACCATCGCGCGATGGTCGATCGCCCCAATCCTCAATGCCAAAGAGGGTGCCGTACCAGTCGGACGATTGATTCAGCAGATGCTCCCATGTAATATTCGAATTATGCTCACCATCAAACGTCCGGTCCCACACGTACTGATCCACCCTGTCGTCAATTGATTGAATTAAATTGCGGTCAAAAGCAAGGCCTGCCACTGTGGAAAGGTAGCTTTTTGTAACGCTGAAGGTCATATCCACACGATCGAGATCACCCCAGCTTGCTGCTATATACCCATCTTTAAGAATCATTCCGGCAGGGCCACCCCGCTCCTTTATAGGTCCGCCGATTTCGTGATACGGCTCGCGGCTAAAAGCCTTAAGGATTGCAATGCGAAGATCACGCTCAACGCTGTTCTCATTGTCCAAAGCAAACTGAACCGCCTCATCAAGCAGTGCTGAATTGAAGCCAAGTTCTTCCGCAGAACGCTGCTCCCATCCGTCACCCTGAGGTGGAAAATAGGTTTCCTGAGCCTTAAGCGGGCTTAAAACTCCCTGTGTAAGTAAGATTAAAAGCGCCAGAGGTATCGCATACCCAATAAGTTTTGCTAAAAATGGCTTCATCTTTTTTGTACGGGTTGATGTGAAATTCGACAGTAAACAGATACCTGTAAATACACAAAAACAGGAGAAGAAGAAATTTATAAACGATGTCAGCCCCATCATTTTCATAATTTTGCACACTTACGTAAGAAGGGCCACATTCCACGATAGGAAGTCTCAAAAATCCATGCACCTGAACAGATTCCTTTGTATAAATCTTAATCAGGAGTAAATTTTAGACACATTTTATATTACATAAATCATATATAAATTAATAATGATATAGCATAGAATAACATTACTTATATATTTAAAATCACATTTGTATCGAATGGGATAAACCTCGTATGTTATAAGTGTTGATCAAAAAAACACAGCCCATCTCAAATCAGCGTCCTCTAAATTCCTTCCCATCAAATCCCTATGCACTAAATAAATGCGTACCTTTTTCGGGTAACGGTGTTGGCACATCTAATGGTTAGTTTCTCACTCAAAAAATATATTCATGAGAATTCAAAGACCGAATGTCAATTGCCGTCTTTGCCAAAATAGTGGCTACATAATAAGTATGTATTTTTGCAAAAGTAATTTTACCATCAGCAGTCTAAGCGGGACGCCGGAAACGAGAAGCAGGCCATGTGTCAACCGGCAATTAATCTTGGAGATTTGTTGAAAAGTACCATAATCTGGGAATGCCAAGTCACACAATCCGCAAAGTTAGAACAAATCATTGTATAAACTCTAATCAGATTGTTATTTTCAGTAATACTTAGATATCCTATAAATAGTGTTTGATACAATAAAGGAATATTATATACTATCATTACTTATACATTAAAAATTGGATTTGTTCTGAATAGGGTAAACCTCGTATGTTATAAGTGTTGATTCAAAATCGAAGCTCATCCCGAGTCAATGCTCACCTAATTTACTTTCCTGACGAAGGACTACCGCCCATAATTTTCGCCTGTATTTTGGACATGACAACATGTTGTCACATCTGTTGGTTAGTCTATTCCTAAAAAGGAATATCGATGAGAAATGATACGGCACAACTAATCCCTGCGAAACCTCTCCTTGAAGAGCGGCTTGGTACTGAGTGTTTTGCAGCACTTCCGACAACACCGGGGATATACAGGTTTTTTGACGATTGTGACAACCTTCTGTACGTTGGAAAAGCTAAGAACCTTCGAAACCGATTGTTTAGCTATAAGCGAGCCAAATCGGGTCAAGTGTCACGCAAGGTATCCAGTCTCATTGGGCAGATTGCCCGGTTCGGGTTTGAGGAAACTGCCACCGAACGCGACGCCCTGTTACTGGAAAACAGCTGGATCCGTGAGAAACGCCCACCATTTAATCACGCCAACAAACAGACTGAAGCCTACTATTTTATCTATTTTAAGCCGGATGCCGAATCACTGGAATTCCGGCTTTCAATGCGCATTCATGACGAAACAGATGAAAATGACTGGTACGGATCGTTTAAGGGGCATGCACCGGTTCGGCGGTCTCTGGGCTGTTTACTTCAACTTTTGTGGTTGGCTGAATACGGTATTCAGTCGCCTCACCATCTGCCTGTTCAGTTAACACGCAGACTGACGCCCATGTATTACCGACTACCCCTTAGAACCCATTCACCAGCGCTTGAACACGACATTTTCGGAGCTATCCGAAAGTGGCTTCTTGGTGAATCCTGTGAACTTCTGGACTATGTATCGGTTCGAATAGAGAACACAGATCAGAAGCTTACTCCATTTCAGACCCTATTTCTTGAGGATCGACTGCATCATTTGAAATCATTTTACGACAGATCTCTCACCCGGTATCGGAGTATGCGTGGCGACAGGCAAATAATTGCCCAGGACGAGCTGGACGACCTCGTGGTTAAAGCCACCTATTAAGACGCATTGCGCATATGGGCTTTTCACGGAGAGTAGGGAGTTTCATTCATGAAAATCGATTCCACACGCTGCACAATCGGCCCGCCTGAACGCGACGCCTCAGACACGTCCTGCCACTCTTCATCTGCTAAAAATCCCTGCCAGCTCTGCTCTGCAGCTTCCCGGCTTTTGTGGGACAGCAGGTAAATAAGCGTATTATCTTTGCGTTCAGGGTTTTCAGGCGACCAGTAGCTGACGTTTGTCATACCGTGTTTTTCAAACAGTGCCATGGTATGATTTTCAAAGCGCATGTGAAGGTCGTCAAGTTTTCCTTCGTGAGTTGTGTAGGTACGCAATTCGTAAATGACAGTTTCCGTTTCGGATGACTGAGTATCTGCACCGTCAGTTCCGGAACAGCCGGAGATCAGATATGAAATAATGAGTGTTAAACAGAGTGCCGCCTGTCTTGTTTTCATTGTGTCGCATTTGGTTAATGAATTTCGTATTGGTTTAATATAGAAGTCTCCAAACCGGAATCAGCCACTATCTTTACGGTTTCTTATAGAATACTCTCTTTAACACCACAAGACCTGCAAGAGTAGCCTCGCGTGCGTTTGTTAGAGGACCTCCGGGCGTAGCCGAGTGTGCATCTCACGAAGGTTCCCTGAAGCGTCCGGCGGAGTTCATCAAGGCCGAGTTCTAATTCCCCGACGTTTAAAAAAAGACCTGCAAGAGTAGCCTCGCGTGCGTTCCGCGAGGATTCCTGGCAGAGTCTGACCTATAACCCGGTGCTTAACCCCCGACGCTCCCAGAAGGGCTTCAAAAACAGTCAATCACTCTGGGAGGTCGTCTCAAGACTCACGACTCATATCTCATGACTAGTACCTCAATTCCTCATCCCGCCCCTATCAATAAGCTCCTTAGCGCTGGTCAGGGCCGAATCAGTGATCTTTTCGCCGCTCATCAGGCTGGCAACCTCGTGGATATGCTCTTCGTCAGATAGCGGCACAATTTTCGTTATCGTCCGCTCACCCTCTTCTACTTTCTGAACCCGGTAATGTTTGTGCGCCTGGCTGGCTATCTGCGGCTGGTGGGTGATTGCCACAATCTGGCAGTGCGCTGAAAGCTTCCGCATTTCACGGCCTACTTTTTCAGATATGTTTCCGCTTATGCCCGTATCGATTTCATCAAAAATCATAACCGGCAGATGATGCTCTTTTGCCAGAATAGATTTCAAAGAGAGCATCACCCGGCTGATCTCACCACCGGACGCAATTTTTGCCAGCGGTTTTGGCTCTTCGCCTTTGTTCGTTGAAATATAGAATTTGACGTCATCACATCCCTGCTCCGTACACTCTACACTCTTTCCATCAATCTCAATCCAGCCTTTATCGGAAACCATCCAGCGTACATCCACTTGAAACTGCCCGTTTTCGATGCCCAGGTTTTTCAGCGCATCTACAATCTCCGTGGAGAGCTGACGGCCTGTTTCAATGCGCTTATTGTGTAGTTTCAGCGAGTTCTCTCTCAGATTAACGGCCTGTTCTCGGATCTTTTTCTCAATCTTCTCTATCTCGAGATCAAAATTTTCCGCTACATTCAGCTCCTGTTTGATATCATTGTAGTAGCTGATCAATTCCGGGATCGACCGCATATATTTTTTTTGCAGACGATTCAGTTCCGACTGCCGCTGGCGCAGTGTTTCCAGTCGCTTTGGATTAAACTCAATACCGTTACGATACCGCTCTGCAAAATTCACCGCCTCCTGAATACTGATTCGTGCAGTGTTCACCTCCTTCAGGTATGTTTCAAACTCAGGCTCAATGCGGGACATATCCTCAAGGTGCAGCTTAATCGTGTTCAGCATCTCCATCAGGCTGACATCATCTCCATTTCCAATTTCAGCAATGGCCGCCGCTTTTTGATCAAGATCTTCCGCATTATCGAGCAGATTCATTTCCGATTCCAGCTCCTCCTCTTCATACGCATCCAGCTCGGCTGACTCCAGTTCCTGAACCTGAAACTGATAGAGTTCAGTCTTCTCCTTCAGTTCCCGCTCGCGACGTTTAAGGTCACGCAACTCTTTTTGGAGCGTCTTCATCCCGTCATACTCAACACGGTACGCTTTGAGTGCGGGCTGAACCGTTTCAAACCGGTCGATGACATCCATGTGATGTTCATCTTTTAGCAGCATCTGATGATCGTGTTGCCCGTGCAGATCCACGAGCTGATCACCCACCTTCTTAAGTACCGCGATATTCACGGGCGTGTCATTGATGAACGCACGGCTTCCTCTCTGCCGAATTTCACGCCTTAAAATAAGTTCCTCGCTGTATTCAACAGCATTCTCTTCCAGAAGGTCAGCAAGGTAGGAATCCTGCCCAATTTCGATGGTCGCTTCGGAGATAGCCTTGTCGGCTCCCTGGCGAATCACCTCGGTGTCCGCCCGTTCGCCCAGAATCATATTCAAGGCCCCGATAATAATCGATTTACCTGCGCCGGTCTGACCGGTCAGAATGTTCAGGCCGTCTTCAAATTGAACGTCAAGTTCATCAATCAGCGCAAAATCTTTGATGTAGAGAGATTTAATCATGGGTCTCTATGACTTTTTTGTTTTAAAAAAACCGAACAACATGAAAATAAAGGTTCTCGCTATCACATCAGAAAATATTATATTTATGGAATAGATATTCCCAGCCAAAAATAAAGATTTTCACTGGCGGTGTGAGACACAATGTTTCATATTTCGGATACTGACACGCCGCCCTCATTGATAAAAAGCACCTTGTCATGTTGAGCGAAACATCGCGCTTTTGCGGTGTGAGTCGAACTCGCCCTTGTTATGATTTCTTATTTAATAAGGAAATATATACTAAATGCCTAAATAATTACGATTATATAAATTTTTGCGTAAGGCTTTCCTGTTGTTGAGATCATACAAATGAATTGTTCAAGTGAGATATAAATACCAGGTATTTACTGCTGACTAATTCTGATTAGTTGTGGAACCTTTAAATGTTGATCGCTAAGACACAGAAACACAAAATAGTTACAATACCTTAGAACTTTACTTACACCCAATCTGATAATCACAAAAAAAACATACATTAAGAAATACACAAAATTCATGTCAATAGCGTTGTTAGCCATACTTGTTTTCAGCTGTGAGCAAACAGTTACTCAGGAATACAAGGATATTACTGAAGATCCGTTATTTATTGAATATTCGAACGATATGGAAACATTGGTGGCGAATGTTCAGCCAAAAGAGTCTATTAATCCTATTCTTACAAACCAGCAGATTATGAGCGAGTTTGAACGATCCGATGATATAACAAAAACATCAGGAAAATATGTAGAGAATCCAGATTTTTTGTATTGAAAATATGCGCTCAGCGTATTTAAAAGCACAAACACTCAAAAAGGGATATCCTGAAGTTCAAGATCCTAATTTTAATACGGCTAGCCATATAAACCCTGAAGTAACAGCTAACTTTGCATTTAAAGGGGATGGTTCTTGTAGACGAGCATATGATACAGATATTGCTGAATGCAAAACAATGGCCGCTATAGGGGCAGTAGGTTGTGGATTAGCCGCTTGGACGATAGGAGGTGCATTGATATGTGGTGCAGGAGTTATAGCTGCTCGGTCAGCATGCGGCTATTTTTCAGACAGAAGGTTTGACAATTGCGTATTGTCAAAATGATGGCTAATAAATTTAAAGTCAAATTAATTAGTGTCTTATGAATCGTAATAAAAGTAAAATTGAAAAAGTAGAAAAAATAACGTTTATAGGATTTATATTGACCTTCTTATTTTTTTCTTCTATAAAATTTATGGTTGGTCTGTTTATTCTATTGGGAGGGGTAATAGGTGTAAAAATTTATATCTACACACTTTACAAAAAGCAAGACAAAATAAATGATTTTTGGAAAAAATTATCTAAACCAGCTTTAGTAGGCTTAGTTACAGTATTCTTACTTACCGTGTTGGAATACTACGGTGTTTTTCAAATTTTAATTTAACAAACTGAGAGCCTGAGTGTAAAAGCTTGGGCTTTTTCATTTAGATTTTTTATGTATAAAATCACTTTAACTTCGATTTTATTCGTTTCCAAATTAGGTCTATTACCATAACTGACAATTATTTCAATCTCATTAAAAAAGTTTGAAATATTGTGGTCATTGTTATGCCATCGGCGAAGCATAATTATCGCACCATTCTGGGAACTTAATTAACCAACACTTTTCATAATTTAAACCAATCCTGAGCAGATCCTTCCCCTCCCTCACTCATCCAATCGCCTATTCAAAACCTAACCAGCCGATCTCTCACTTCTGTTTTTGGCTTTTTCCCGGCAAGGTAGAGTTCTACCGGAATACGATGAGGGTTTTTCCACTCAAATCTCATACTGACGAGCTCGAACAAGTGTTTGAAATAAGTTACCTGCTCTTGTAAGTCACCACGCATAGCTGTTGAAATAGAGTGAATCGAGAGTTCTGTCGTCAGATGTAACCCGCACGGACCGTGGTATATCTTCATTCCTGTAGCGATTGTTGATCATAGCGCGGAACTGGTATTCAAGCTGACTATTTTCCGTGCTTATCGGAAATGTCACCGTTGCCTTAAACAGTGTCGGTTCTTCATCATCGCGCTTCATCTCAACTGGTCGCGTCGCTGACAGCGGATGCCTGTTCCCAATCAGCTCAATCCGGTCCTGCTCCGGGTCAAATTCATGCCCGTCAAGCAGGTGTGTTATATCAACCTGAAACGTAATGTCAGTCTGACCATACACATTTATTGAGTTAGATAATATGATTCCAAGCCCGATCAAAAACAGTACGTTGAATTTTGTCATAGCATCACCTTTTCTGTTTATTCTCAATTTCCATTTCCATTTCCGTTTCCGTTTCCGTTTCCGTTTCCTTCGTTTTTATTTTCGTCATCATTCTGGACGATTTCATCAGATGCCGGTGCAGTATTTGTATGCCAGTGAACGATTGAAAAGAAGCTTTCCCTTGGGAAGCTCGGCGGGTTCATTCTCTGCAGTCGTTCATCATATTCGTACTGTTTATTAAACCCAGACTGAATACTGCCGGAACTGAACGTCCCCATCGGGCCACGCTGCTGCTGAATGATACCACCCAAAAGATTTAATTCGCCTCTGCCACCGCCACTGTTGTAATCCTCAGCACTGAACGACTTATCAAGTGCCATTATAGAGGCGTGAATGGTAAGGTCTGAGCCCCCTTCGTGCCGGTGTGCATCCTCGTCAATAATTACCTCTTTTTCGCTCACAATCCCCAGCAAATCACTGGAATTGGAATCCTCAGCGGGATCTGTTTTGTAGCGAATATCACCATTAATCCAGATGTCATCTTCAGAGTGGACGGTGTATTGCCCGTCAATTGTACCGCGCATTGAAATTTCTTCAGATGAGGATATAACGCCGTTGTACATAGACAGGTCCACAGTGTATTGTGATGCATCGGACCACCTGTTTCCAGTTTTTTCCGTCACAAATAATTCATTGTTCTCACGGAATTCGAGACGCACCTCATTATCGAACGACAGACCGTTTGAACCCGCATCATTTTTGAGCTTGTCCAGTGAAAACATGGTCGGTGGATCCCTGCGATCCGCATTGAAATCAGAGCCTCCGAAAAAGTTCGGGTCATTTTCCATATAGTCATAGCCGTTCCAGTCCTGCGGGCTCGTAACCTTGCCATAGAATGTTGGGTCACCTGCAATATTAAACCGACCGTTTGAATGAACGGGGCCCGATAGCTCATCAGACCAGATGAAGTAAATATTACTGGGCTCGTAGTCTGTGAAATAGGAGTACTTGGAAAAAGAGTCTTTCCGGAGATAGAGCTCAGATCGTGCCATCTGCCCCTCGTATTCGGCAACGCCGTGAACAAGAAGCGTATACTGGTCCCACACCGGGATATTATTGGCGGGAATATCTGCTGAGCCCTGATCGTACACAGAGATGTTGACTGACGCACCTCCCAGGTAGTCATCGGAGGATAATCCTTCAGTCCAGCCCTGGTTATTTATTATCTCCCGTAGAGCGTAATCCATTCCACTGTTTACAACATTTGTGGCGTGGAGCTCTTCCTGATAATTCATCGACCTCTGAGGCAGAACCGTATTGCGGTTATTGATCCCGCTTTGCACAATACCGACCACGATGAACATGCCGCTTACAAGTATTAATAATCCTCGTCCCATATCTTAACCTGTCTTTGATTGTCGTTTTAATGTCAGATCATGATGTTATCCGGCAGAAAAAGCTTCTTCCACCCGGTTTCACTGTAGCGCGGTGATCCGTCCGAATGAGACCCTACAGGATCTGATGACTGCACAACCAGTTCAATCAACACACTGCGTATCTGTTCTTTCGACATCGCAACCACATTCCCCTCTTCATCACTGAACGCCGTTACGTTAAACTTGACTGCCGGATATTTAGACATTGTGCTGCCGGGCTTATCATCCATCGGGCCATTACGCTGAAGGGTTTTATCATTTGGGTTATCCGTTGCGTTAAACCCGTTATTTTTGAGCTCCCAGCTAAAAACACGGGTCTGGCCTCTGTAAAGTGCTTTAAACCGAATGTGTTCATCACTAAAATTCAGTATATCGCTATCCTGTCCAAACGCCAGATACTGCATGTCATGCATCACAATGCGACGAATTTCATCGACCTGATTACCGGTTGTCATCTCTACCGTATGCTTGTACGAATCCTGCATAACGGTGTTATTTAATGTTAGAATAGAAATGAGCAATAACCCTCCGATGATGTAACTAACTGTAATTCCTAAATTCATGATCGATCCCTACCTTATTTCAAAAATGATTTCGTAAACTGTAGCTGCACCGGGTTGCTTCCTTCACCACCAATTCCGTAATCGCTACTCACATTAATAACGAGCTCAATCGATCGGACATCGTCTGTTTCAATTGCCGAAGTCGTTTTGCTGATATCGACGTTAAACGGAATTGACGCATCGTTATCAGTATCGTTTTTATAATTGATAGTCTTAGGGTAGGTGTTAAGCTCAGCGTCAAGGTCTGCCTCAGTCTTCACCCAACGCATTTCGTCTATACTTTCCTGGGCAACCGTTAGCGCGTAATAATTGCTTTCGTGACCTACCCTGTTCATTTCGTTCGTTAAGAGCGTACGATTTACCGACATCGTCAGGAAGGAGAACATTATCATGGCACCCATCAAAAAAAGTATATCTGAATAATCTGCCATTTCTACTACCTTGGATTTCTGGAACATTTAGTGTTTCTACTTTACAAGAGAGTTAATTGCTGCTTATGTTACGTTAGAAGGCATTTTCTAATATTTAGCTTCTCTACCCATCATCTGTTTCGGTAGTTTTCAGACTTTAATTTTAGTGATGTATTGTTGTGCCCTATGCATGACGTCAGACCATTAATTTATCACGGACATGCCACCTACTATTTATATATATCAGCGGCCGACTGATTACGTTCTTGCAAATTCGATTGGCATTTTCTCTGGTTGTAACACGATCGCATCCTTCAGTAAGTTATTTTAATCACTGATAAATCTTAGGAAGAACTCTGAATCGATAATTTGTATTTTAACTATAGGTAGACTGTTTTCTATTTCCATCTATATCATTCAAGTTTATAACAAAAAGCCGATTATCAATGTCAGATTCTGAAAAAAACACAACTGCTCTCTTTAGCGAATTTAAACCCACCAAAACAGAGGAGTGGGAGAAAGTACTTACCCGAGATTTAAAAGGCGCTGATTACAAGAAAAAACTAACATGGGAGTCGATTGAAGGTTTTGATGCACTGCCTTTCTACCGTGAAGAGGATCTTAAAAACCTGCCTCATATCAACAACGGCTCAGAGATAAACACACCCGCGGATTGGAAATTTTGTGAAGTCATTGACCGGTCGGCTCCCGCTGAAGCCAACAAACTTGCAAAGCAGGCTTTAGAAAGTGGCGCAGACTCGCTTTGGTTTACCATTCATATTGATCCGGACGATGGAATGCTCGGTGGTGATATTTCCGGTACTCATGTTCAGAATCTTCAGGATTTGAGAACTCTCCTTGATGGAATTGACCTGGAAAAAACAGGTGTGGTTTTTAATTCCAGTGTTGGATCAATAGGTCTGCTTGGCATGGTCAGTGCTTTGCTTGATGAGTCTAAAGAGTATTCAAATAAGACGACCTCTGAAACTTTTTCTTTTCTATTTGATCCGTTCACTTACATAGCCGGACACGGGCGTCTGCCGCTACCTGAAGATCAAATGAATTCGATGATCAGCCAGATGGCCGATGAAAAAGCAAGCCAGACGCTGGCTGCCGACGGTGCATTCTACCATAACTGTGGCGCCACGATTGTTCAGGAACTGGGTATAGCCCTCTCAATCGGGAGTGAATATCTGGCAAGAGTAGCGGAAGGCCAAAAAGAGCAGGCCGCAAAAAAAGTCTGGCTGCATCTCTCGGCCGGATCTCTCTATTTCCCTGAAATTGCCAAGTTCCGTGCGGCACGACTACTTTGGTCGCGCGTTCTTGACGGGTATGATATACAATCACGGATTCCTCTGACCATCCACGCGTCTGGGTCAAAATGGAACAAGGCAATAGCTGATCCACACAATAACGTACTGCGGGCAACAACGGAGTCGGCGGCGGCCGCCGTGGGTGGGGCAAACCGGATTACTGTTCATCCGTATAACGCACCCTTTGAACAGACCGATAACTTTTCACACCGGATTGCCCGAAATGTGAGCCATATTCTGGATGAAGAGGCTCATTTTTCAGCGGTGGATAATCCCGGCGA
>Ga0306912_1000431_pt1 | contig 25044 bp, 20 predicted proteins | sample AntRauFillE10628_FD_190443 | JGI IMG/M metagenome (GOLD analysis project Ga0306912, IMG submission 190443) | Saline lake microbial communities from Rauer Islands, Antarctica - Metagenome Filla E10 #628 (v2) (version 2) | ecosystem: Environmental > Aquatic > Non-marine Saline and Alkaline >... | reverse complement strand
GGCATACAACAGCATCCCGAGGAACAGAACCAGAATGATCACCCATTGACTGGCCGGCAGCAGATTTTCGGTCATCCCCATACAATTACCCCATCACCGTCCCCAGAGTTTACGGACAGCATGGATAAAAGGATGGAATATGGGTTTTCTAGTTGCGGAATATGCCCTCGACATCGACCAGGCAGTCGCGACCTGCTTTCTTGGCGCGATACAACCTCTGGTCCGCCAGCGAGATAAGCGGGTCTGGGTCGTCCAGTGACGCCTTGAACTCATCAATTCCGACGATACCGGCACTCACCGTCACCCGCAGATCCTGGTCACCAAACACAAAGATTTCATCCCTGACTGCTGCCAGAATCCTTGCCACCAACGGCCGAACGTCCCGGGCCGCGACAGCGCTGAAGGCCACTACGAACTCCTCGCCCCCATAGCGGGCAACCACGTCCATCGGGCGGGTATGGCCAATCAGTATTGCCGCAAACCGTTGCAGAATATAGTCGCCGCCCAGGTGGCCCATAGAGTCGTTAATCGCCTTGAACCGATCCATATCGAGAACCGCCAGTGCGAATGGCTCACCGAGCCGTTCATGCCGGCCCAACATTTCTTCCAGCCGCGGAATCAGATACCGACGATTGTGCAGTCCCGTTAGCGGATCACGGATCGACTGATTCAGCAGTTCCTCCTCCAACCTCCTGCGCTCCAGGGCGCCAGATAACAAACCGGAAACGATGATCAGCAAGTCGGGTTGGTCTTTTCGCCAGCTGCGGCGACGCAGCGAATCGACGCCAAAAAAGCCGGTGACCCGGCCACCAGTCCTCACCGGTGCACAAATCATGGACGACACACCCTGCCCCTCCAGCAGCGCACGTTCGTCCGAGGCATCCTGCGGAAGCTCGTCGACATCCTCAATGAACACTACCCGATTGCCGGTGACCATGCCGTTGATCTGCTCGTGCCACCAGTGAAAGTTCTCAATCGGCAGATTCTGCTGATCGTGGATCAGCGAGGGCACGCCCTCTTTGCACCACTCATGAGTGTTGCACATAACTGAGTAATCTTCTGAAAAAACATAGAGGTAAGCCCGATCCACCTCGAAAAACTCACCGATGCTTTTCAACAGTTCGTTAACGCACTGATCGATGGAACCGAAGCCGAGATTTATAAATTCGGCGGACAGGTAAGCGATGAGCTTCTGAAATCCTGCCTGAAAAGAGAATTCGCTCTGGCTCTCGCGCAAGGTTTGCTCGAGGTCTTTAGAATGCTGGATATTATAGAACTGGCCGTACCACACTGTGCTGCCATCGGGCCGACGCTCAGGCCTGGCATGGGCTTCGTACCAAAGGTAATCACCCGTTGTTCCTTTAAGCCGGGCCCGATAACGCCAGGGATTGAGGGTACGAGCAGATTCCTGAAGGGTTTCGAACACTTCACCGGCGTCTTCCGGATGAATCATCGCAAACACGGCGTCGGCGTTGCCACGCAACGTCGCCGGATCGGCACCAAACAGCACCTGAACCTGATCGCTTACAAACGGGAAACGGTGAGATTGACCATCAGCACTCAGCCAGTAAGCGAACAGAACGCCGGGAACTCCAGAAGCCAAATTTTGAAAAAACCCCGTAGACGCGGCTGTTTGCTGCTCGTTATCGAGCCTCTCTGACATCGGCGATGTCCCTCATTGAGCGGAATATTGTGCGGCTTCCGATAGTGTAGCGCAGGTGCCAAGGCTCACAATGTAGCGACTCGGGTTTTCAGCGCGCCTAAAAGATGGGGGCAGGCTTTGCCTCAAGTCAAAACCACCCTGAGGCCAATAATCCCGCGGATTTTGTATAGAAATAATCTTATCAGAATCACTGTTGCTGTTGGTCAATTCAGACACTTTCGAACTGGAAAACTGTTTATACTGGTGACACAACGAGGCCCGTTTCCCCAGGAATATATCTATGACTCCAGAATTTCCACAATTACACCCGCTGCTGATAAACACCGCCGAAGCGACACCCGCCTCCTGGGATTTCCAGCCCGAGACTGGTGTTGTACTTCTGGTGCCTGAGCGTGATCGCAAGGCGATAGAACAGACGCCCTGGGCCGACATTCTGACAAAAACCCTTGCAAGATACCCGGAGACCCAGAATCCGGTATTTCTGTCGACGCCCCACGGTGGTCGTGCCGCCGTCGTTTTTGTGCCGGAGACGATCCCGACCTTCAAAGCGCTGACTCTGGCTCGTAAAGCCGTTGGCCCCCTGATCGCAGAGCGCTCAGCCGAGCTTAATATCATCTCCCTGATGGATGCTGATGCTTCCGCCAGCGCTATGGCAGAATCATTGCTGGCCGCCGTGTACGCAGATCTGTTCCAGTTGCCCCTAATCTCTGGCAAACCCCCTGAGCCGAAAGTTCTTGAGACTATCCACTTTTTCGGGGATTTCAAAAACGCCGACTTTGAATACGCCCAGGCAACGGCCGAAGGCAACAATCTGGCTCGATGGTTAACCCATTTGCCGGGCAATTATCTGACGCCGGGCATTTACCGGGGGCTCGGCGAGTCACTGGCGGCTAAAGAGGGCTGGGAATCCCATTTCTATGACCGCGACGAACTGGAAGAGCTTGGCGCCGGTGCTTTCCTCTCGGTTGTAGAGGCCAGCCCGGTCAGGGACGCTGGCATACTGCACCTGAAATACCGCCCGGACGGCGCGAACGGTAAGCCGCTGGCGCTGGTCGGCAAAGGCATCTGTTTTGATACCGGTGGCAGCAACCTCAAAGTAGGCGGCAGCATGCTGGGCATGCATGGTGATATGCAGGGCAGTGCCGTTGCGCTGGGTGCTTTTCTCGCCCTTACCCGCATGGAATTCGATCAGCCGGTGGACTGCTGGCTTGCCCTGGCAGAGAACCACATCGGATCACGGGCCGTTAAATGCAACGACGTGATTACCGCCCTGGACGGTACTACTATCGAGCTGATCAACACCGACGCCGAGGGCCGCATGGTGCTTTCGGATACCCTGGCACTGGTTTCCCGCGGAAAACCCCGTGCGATTATTGATTACGCGACGCTGACTGGCGGCGTCGTGGCGGCCCTGGGCCAGCGAATGGCGGGTGCAATAACCAACCGCCGTGACTGGGTCGAGCCTCTTATCCAGGCCGGCGAGCGATGCGGAGAGCGGATATGGCCGTTCCCTTACGAAGACGATTACGACGAGGACTTGAAGTCGACAGTCGCCGACACCTTGCAGTGCAGAACGACCGGCGCAGGCGACCACATTTACGCAGCTCGCCTGCTAGGGCGCTTCGTTGACAAGGAGATCGGCTGGGTTCACGTAGACATGGCCTCCTCCGGTACTCATAAAGGTGGCCTGGCCCAGATACCGACGGATCTTCAGGGTTTTGGGGTACGCTTCGGTGTAGAGTGGCTCAGAAAGTTGGCTGCCGCTTAAAGCTCCTCACGCACCTGCGCATAGGTGAGCGCGGCGAAAATGCCCGTGCCGCCTAGAACGTTCCCGGCGAGGGCAGGCAGGATGCCTCCGAATACCGCGGCGGCAATGCCGAGTTCGCCCCGAACGACGAGGATGAACAGCTCGGTCGAACCGGCAACCACGTGCGACATACCGCCGATGCCGATCATATACGTCACTATGACGATCATCATCACCTCGCCCGCGCTTTCCATGCGCGGCAAAATCCAGACCAGCGCGGCGATCAGGAACCCCGCTGGTATGCCCCAGGCGAAATGCTCGAAGGCGGTTGCTTCGGCGTAATGGTGTGAGATAGCAACAATGCCCTCGAAGCGGACATCCGGCACGATGTGTCCATAGACGAGTACTAACGCCGCCGCCATGCACCCCACAAGATTGGCGATGAACACGATGCCCCAGAGGCGCCCGATCTGGCAAAACAGCGCCCGTGTCGGCGCGAGAAACAGCGGCAGTATCGGTGTGATCGTGTTCTCGGTGAACAACTGCATTCGCCCGAGGATCACGATCAGGAACCCAACGGTGTAGCCAAGATTCGAGATGCCAGCCGCCCAGTCGGTATCTGGCAGAATCGAAGCCAGAAACCCCTTGCACAGAACCGAAGTGCTGATGGCCAGCCCGGCCGCGACTCCGGACCACCAGAGCGCACTGGCTGAACGCGACAGCTCGTGCTCACCTTCCCGTCGGATCGCCTCGAAGATAACCGACGAGGGAACGTTCTCGTACTCATCGGCCTGTTCGTTTTCTTCGCTAGCAAGATCGGTTTGGTCTGACATCTATCCTAATCCTCGAATGCCCGTCCATCAGGCGATCACCGGACGTTTCTCCGGCAACATTAGCGACAGCAGCGCCGCCGTTGTGACCAGCCCTGCGGATATCAACAGGCAGGCTTCAATTCCGAAGGCCTGGTAAACCCAGCCGGACAGAATGGTGCCCAGCAGCCGCCCGGCAGCGTTGGACATATAGTAAAAGCCCACATCCAGGGAAACACCGTCGCCCCGAGCGTAGCTGACAATCAAATAACTGTGCAGGGAAGAGTTAATCGCAAACAACACGCCGAACAGCAGCAAACCACCCACGACCACGATCTGCGGTGACCCGCCTGCCATCAGTCCCCCGGCAATGATAGCAGGAATCAATGCCAGGGCGGCGGCCCAGAGCACCGCCGACTTTTTGCCTTCCATGTTGCCGGTGATCTTTGGCGCAATGGTCTGGATAAAACCGTAGCCGATAATCCAGCTGGCCATAAAGCCGCCCACTTCCCAATGGTCCCAGCCCAACACGGTACTGAGGTAAACCGGCAAGGCCACCACAAACCAGACATCCCGTGCGCCAAACAAAAACATCCGCGCCGCCGACAGCACATTGATAGCACGGCTCTTGGACAGAATTTCGCGGAACTTGGGCTTTGACGTGCTTTTGCCCAGGTCCTGCCCTAGCAGGAACAGGCTGGCGATCCAGACCACGCCCAGCGCGATGCCCATAATCACAACGGCGCCGGTAAAGCCAACCGCCACCAGCAGCACACCACCGAGGAAGAAGCCGACACCCTTAAGCGTATTCTTGGAGCCGGTAAGGATAGCCACCCATTTGTACAGGGTTCCTTGTTGCTCATCCGGCACCAGCAACTTGATGCCGCTCTTGGCGGACATCTTGTTCAGGTCTTTGGCAATACCGGACAGCGCCTGGGCCGCCATCACCCAGGGCACAGTCAGCATGGCCGCCGGCACTGCCAGCATCGCCAGAGCGGCGATCTGCAGAAACAGCCCGATGTTCATGGTGCGATTCAGGCCCCAGCGAGCCCCCAGATAACCGCCCACCAGGTTGGTCACTACTCCGAAAAACTCGTAGAAGATGAACAGCAGGGCAATTTCCAGCGGCGAATAACCCAGCTGATGGAAGTGCAGCACCACCAGCATCCGCAGGGCACCGTCGGTCAGGGTGAAGGCCCAATAGTTGCCCGTGATCACCAGGTACTGACGAATGGACGGACTCATATCAGACCATGCCTACCCGGCGCGCCAATTCAACGGTGCGGTTGGCGTAGCCCCACTCGTTGTCGTACCAGGCGTAGATTTTCACCTGGGTGCCGTTGACCACCAGGGTGGACAGGGCATCAACAATGGAAGAACGCGGGTCTGTCTTGTAGTCGATAGACACCAACGGGCGTTCTTCGTAGCCAAGAATGCCCTTCAGCTCGCCTTCGGCGGCTTCCTTTAAAAGCTGATTCACCGTGTCGCGATCGGTGGCCGTTTCCACTTCAAACACGCAATCGGTCAGTGACGCATTGGTTAACGGCACGCGCACGGCGTGGCCATCCAGCCGCCCTTTCAGCTCCGGGAAAATTTCAATGATGGCCGTGGCAGAACCGGTACTGGTGGGAATCAGCGAACTGCCACAGGCCCGCGCCCGGCGCAGGTCCTTGTGGGGAGCGTCGAGTATGGTCTGGGTATTGGTCAGGCTGTGAATGGTGGTGATGGAGCCGTGCCTGATGCCCAGTTTTTCGTGAATCACCTTTACTACCGGGGCCAGGCAGTTAGTCGTGCAGGAAGCCGCGGTCACAATGCGATCGTTGGCCGGATCAAAGATGTCGTCGTTAACGCCCACCACGATATTTTTGGCACCCGGCTCTTTGACCGGCGCCGTCACCACCACGCGCTTCACGCCCTGATCCAGGTAACCCTGAAGGCCCTTTACGGTCTTGTTGACGCCGCTTGCTTCAATTACCAGATCGCAACCGGACCAGTTCGTATCGCCAATGGCTTTGTTGCGGGTAACCCGAATGCGCTGGCCTTCGATAATCATCTCGTCCCCGTCGGCGGCTGCCTCATGATTCCAGCGGCCGTGAACGCTGTCGAAAGTCAGCAGGTGGGCCAGGGTAGCGGCATCGGCGCCGGGGTCGTTGACCGCCACAAATTCCAGTTCCGGCCACTCCCAGGCGGCCCGCAGCGCCAGGCGACCAATGCGACCAAATCCATTTATGCCGACTTTGATTTTGCTCATGCTTTGCTCCTTTTTAAGTCGGGCTCCGTGCATCAGCAAGGGGGCAGCCCAAATGAATCTTTTAAAAACCTCAAATGAACCGCACAACCGGCCTGTCAGTCATCGCAGCCAATCGCTCAAGTTCGATTTTGATCAGGTCCGAATTACCTTCGTCCGTCTCATCCAACACCCGCAATAACCAGTGGGGCATCCGTGGATTCAGAGAATAGTAGACCCACTGACCCTGGCGTTCGGCGTCCAGCATGCCCGCGTCCCGAAGGGTGGCGAGGTGTCTGCTGGCCTTGGGTTGGGGGATATCCAGGGCTTCAGTTAGCTCGCAGACACACAACTTTTTCTGTTCCCGGATCAGCATCATTGCAGCCAGCCGAAGCTCGTCGCCCAGCGCTTTAAAGATGGACACCGGGTCAAAGTTTTCGGGCTTCATGCCGGTCTGTTTGCGATGCACCAGGGTAAACAGGCCAAGACGCTCACGGATTTCTTTCAGGGTCAGTACGAAGGTTGAATGACGCCCCACGGGCACGGGATCGGGGAAATCCCAGGCAATCTGCTGGGCTGGCCCGCAGATATTCTGGCATTCGCGGGCGGCTTTTTCGCACAGGGTAATCACGTAATCCCAGTGTTCCTGCTCCAGATCCGCCAACGCTTTGCTTTTCAGCCCTTCGGCCGAATAGCCCGCCTCTTCCAGAACCTGAATAGCCATCGGGTGCGGCTTATCCGGCTCAGTGCCGGCGCTGGCAACCTCAAACTGGTCACCGGCCATGTCCCTCAACAGCGCTTCTGCCATCAATGACCGCGCGCTGTTAGCGGTGCAGACAAACAAAACCCGGCGCTTCATATCTGATTCTCCGCATATAATTTTTTTTGCATATACAACTTTATGCATAATAGGTCCAGCCAGACCACGAGTAAAGGGACAGTTTTATTACAATGAAGAACCACGATCTGCCCAACATCGACCCGAAGCAATTCAGCGCTCCAGCTTCAGACAGTGTGTTTGCCGAACCGCCGTCATCCCACCCGCCGCGCATTTTGCTGCTGTACGGCTCCCTTCGAGAACGATCCTTCAGCCGCCTGGCGGTGGAAGAAGCATCCCACCCGAAAGTTCAGGAACTGCGGGAGTTGGCCCAGTGGTCGGAAGGCATGGTGTGGTGCTCCCCGGAGCGTCACGGCGCGATGACCGGCGTGATGAAAACCCAGATCGATTGGATTCCGCTGTCTATCGGCAGCATGCGCCCGACCCAGGGTAAGACCCTGGCGGTGATGCAGGTGTGCGGCGGCTCCCAGTCGTTCAACGCGGTGAATCAGTTGCGGGTACTGGGCCGCTGGATGCGGATGGTGACGATTCCCAACCAGTCTTCGGTGCCCAAGGCGTTTACCGAATTCGACGACGATGACCGGATGCTGCCGTCACCTTTTTACAACCGTATCGTGGATGTGATGGAGGAACTGGTGAAATTTACTCTGCTGATCCGGGACCGAAGTGATTACCTGACGGACCGTTATTCCGAGCGGGTGGAAAGTGCCGAGGAAGTGTCGAAACGCGTCAACCAACGATCTATGTGAGGGGTCAGTCATGAACAGCAATACGTAAGCCACCCAAACCGAAGAAACTGGCGGCGGCATGGACCTGTTCGGCCGTTAGCTGTCGGTTTGGGTGGCACTGGCCATTATTGCAGGCGTGGCATTGGGCCAGTTCGCACCCTCGGTACCCGAAACCCTCTCTCGCTTTGAAGTTGCCCAGGTGTCCATTCCCATTGCCATACTGATCTGGGCGATGATTTTCCCGATGATGGCCCAGATTGATTTCAGCGCCATCGTGGGTGTAAGAAAAGAGCCGAAGGGTCTGGCCGTTACCACCATCGTGAACTGGCTGATCAAACCCTTCACCATGTTTGCGATCGCCTGGTTTTTTCTGATGGTCGTTTTCGAACCATTTATCGAACCACAGCTGGCCAGTGAATACCTGGCCGGTGCGATTCTGCTGCTGGGCATATCCCGCATCCAGGTGCCCTGGGACACGGTGATTCTGTCAGTGGTGATCCGCCGCCGTGGCGAGCGCTGGTAAGACGATGTGTTCATGAAGCGCCTGAGCTTAGCTCCCTGGCAAGAGTGGGGTAACTCACTACAATGAGAGGGTCGACGCACCCTCAAGCCCACCGGAGACATAGCAATGCTGAGATTCTTTCGTATTGAAAACGGCCTGATCCGGGACCTGGGCATTCCGCCGGAAGAACAGAAGTCTCGCCTCTCGGAAGCCCACTGGATTGATGCGGTTGAGCCGGATGAAAACGAGCGGGCCCTACTTCAGAGCCTGCTCAGAACAGACGTTCCCGAATTTGATGATGTCGACGAAATAGAGGCGTCGGCCCGCTGCTTTGTGGATACCGCCGGCATCCATGTCTACTCCCTGTTCATTACCCAAACCGAGGGCCGACACGACACCGTGTCCGTTGCCTTCATTCTCCAGAAACGCTGCCTGATCACCATACGGGAAGAAGAGCTGGCGGATTTCCGGCTGCTACGCATGCGGGCGCGGCGAAACCAGGTGGAAGCCCGCAACCCCGCCGAGCTCCTGGTGATGATCCTGGAACAGAAAGTGGAAAACCATGCCGATGGCCTGGAAGACCTTCACCGTCAGCTCGAGGATGTCAGCCATCTGGTACTGGAAGACGAGGAAGCCGAGCTGGATGAAGCCATCACGCAACTGGCGCGGCTCGAGGACAGCAACGGTAAAACCCGGCTCTGCCTGATGGATACCCAGCGGAATATTTCGTTCCTGATCCGGAACCTGAAAGACGAGCCCAAACTGTCCGAAACCCAACGGGAAATCATGCACGACATCGAAACCCTGATGTCCCACACCACGTTTCTGTTCGACAAGATCAACTTTCTGATGGACTCGACCCAGGGCTTTATCAACATCGAGCAGAACCAGATCATCAAGACCTTCTCGATTGCGGCGGTGGTGTTTCTGCCACCGACCCTTATTGCGAGCATTTACGGCATGAACTTCGAGTCTATGCCGGAGCTGGAATGGCTGCTGGGTTACCCTGGCGCCATCGCCCTGATGGTCCTGGCTGGTTTTACGCCTTACTGGTATTTCAAGCGCAAAGGCTGGCTTTAATACGCAGTATTGTAGGTCGGATTAGCGAAGCGTAATCCGACAACGTATTCAACACTGTGGACATCGAAACAATTTGTCGGATTACGCTTCGCTAATCCGACCTACGTCTCGGTAGTAAGCGGCCAACTCCAGATCTCAGCAAGCCTCCAGAGGCGCATAAGCCAGAACCAGCCACTTGGCGCCCTCGTCGAAGTTCACCTGCACCCGGGTGTGGTGGCCGGAACCCTCGGAGTTCATCACGATGCCCTCGCCGAATTTGGGATGGCGGACCCGCTGCCCCAGGCTGAAGCCGGACTGCTGGGCGGAGTCCTGGCTGAACATACTTTCGTTGGGGCGGGCCACCATAGCCGGGCGGCTGACGGTGTTGCGCAGGCGCACTTCCTGGATGCAATCGCCGGGGATTTCGCGAACGAAACGGGATAGCGCGTGGAATTTCTCCTGACCGTACAATCGGCGGGATTCGGCGTACGTCATCACCAGCTTCTGCATGGCGCGGGTGATGCCCACGTAAGCAAGGCGACGCTCCTCTTCCATCCGGCCCGGCTCTTCCAGCGACATGCTGTGGGGAAACAGGCCCTCTTCGACACCGGCCAGAAACACCAATGGGAACTCCAGACCCTTGGCAGAGTGCAGGGTCATCAGCTGCACGCAGTCCTCGCTGTCTTCTGCCTGGGCCTCGCCGGCGTCCAATGCCGCCTGGGCGATGAATTCCGACAATGGGTCAACCCCCTCATCGGCCTGATAATCCGACAGGGCGTTCACCAGCTCGTCCAGGTTTTCTGCCCTGGCCTGACCTTTTTCGCCTTTCTCGTTGGCGTGATAATCCCGCAGGCCGCTCAGCTCCAGGGTTTTCTTCATCAATCCGTGAAGGGAGGCGTCGTCCACCATCTCCGTCAGGCTTTCGATAATGCCCATGAAGGATTGCAGGCCTGTTTTGGCGCGGCCTTTGACCTGCCCGGCTTCCAGCAAGCGCTCGGCGGATTCCCACAGAGAAATGCTGCGTTCAGTCGCGTAGGCCCGCATATCTGCCAGGCTCTTGGCGCCAATCCCGCGGGCGGGGATATTGACCACCCGCTCAAACGCCGCGTCGTCCCGGCGATAGTGCACCAGGCGTAAATAGGCGATGGCGTTACGTATTTCCTGGCGGTCGTAGAACCGCAGGCCGCCATAAACCCGGTAGGGAATACCCTGGCGAATCAGGGATTCTTCCAAAACCCGGGACTGGGCGTTGGAGCGGTACAAGATGGCGGACTCGCTGCGAAGGTTGCCCTCGCTGACCCAGGTGCTGATGGTGTCGGCAATGTAGTTGGCTTCGTCCTGCTCATTGAACGCGGCGTACAGATTAATCGGCTCGCCGTCTTTACCGTCCGTCCACAGCTCCTTGCCCAGGCGACCCTGATTGTTGGCAATGACCGCGTTGGCGGCTTTCAGAATCATCTGGGTGGAACGGTAATTCTGTTCCAGCCTCACCAGCCGCGCATTAGGGAAGTCCCGCTGGTACTGCTGGATATTTTCAACCTTGGCGCCCCGCCAGCCGTAAATCGACTGGTCGTCGTCACCGACTACCGTCATCGGTACCCGATTGCCCGCAAGAATCTGCAGCCAGGCGTACTGAATGGAGTTGGTGTCCTGGAACTCGTCGACCAGTATCTGCTGGAAGCGGCTCTGATAGTGCTTCAGCAGTTCCGGGCGATGCAGCCAGAGCTCGTGCGAGCGTAGCAACAGTTCGCCAAAATCCACCAGGCCACTGAGATTGCACAGCTTCTCGTACTGGCGATACACGGTCAGCATGGTGCTATTGAAATGGTCGCCGGGATTTTCCTGGATATGATCTGCTCGCAGGCCTTCGTCTTTCTGGCCGTTAATGAACCACTGGGCCTGCTTCGGCGGCCAGCGGCTTTCGTCGATCTGCATTTCCCGCATTACCCGCTTGATCAGGCGCAGCTGATCGTCGCTATCGAGCACCTGAAAGTTTTCCGGCAGGCCGGCGTCTTTGTGATGCGCCCTTAGTAACCGGTGTGCAATGCCATGAAAGGTGCCGAACCACAGGCCACGGGCGGGAATGTTCATCATCTGCTCGATTCGGAACCGCATTTCCTTGGCAGCTTTGTTGGTAAACGTCACCGCCAGAATACCCGTCGGCGGCACATTGTCCACCTGCATCAGCCAGGCAATGCGATGCACCAGCACCCGGGTTTTGCCGCTGCCCGCGCCGGCCAGCACCAGCAGATGATCATTCTGGGCCGTGACGGCCTCACGCTGGGCGGCGTTCAAGGGGTCGATAATCGTGGAAACATCCATGGGCGGTTGCTTTTGAGGTTACGAATAAGGGGCGACCACCGACCGGACTATCGTCGGCCAGTGGCATTGCAAGGGTGGCCCTGACGCCAGAGCGCTAAAGGTCCTGCTTAAAAACCGCGTGGAACGGTCTGGGCTTCAACAAATTCAAACAGGCCTTCCAGCCCGCCTTCCCGACCGATACCGGACGCTTTCATGCCGCCAAACGGTGCTTCCGGTGTCGGACCGGTGCCGGTGTTCCAGCCAACATGACCGAAACGCAGCCCGGCTGCCACACGCTGGGCGCGCTCGGCATCCGCGGTGAACACATAGGAAGCGAGGCCAAACTCGGTATCGTTACCGGCTTCAATGACTTCTTCTTCGCCCCGGAAGGTTGCCATAGGCACCAACGGGCCAAAGGTCTCTTCACGGGAGCAGGCCATATCCCGGGTCACGCCGGAAATGACAGTCGGCGGGAAAAACAGGTGGCCTTCACCAAGATCCGCGGGCTTTTTGCCGGCAACCAGTTCGCCGCCTTTTTGCAGGGCGTCCTCAACATGGCGCTTCACTTTATCGAAACCAGCCCTGTTGATCAGCGGGCCGAGGTCCACGTCCTCAGTCAGGCCATTGCCAACGGTCATACGATTTACCCGTTCCGCCAACTTTTCACCGAATGCCTCAACCACTTTTTCATGGACAAAGATGCGGTTGGCGCAGACACAGGTCTGACCGCCACCACGGAACTTGTTGGCAATCAGGTTATCGGCTGCCGCGTCCAGATCGGCGTCATCGAACACAATGAACGGCGCGTTGCCGCCGAGTTCCAGGGCCAGCTTTTTGACCTGCTCGGAGGTGTCGATAAGCAGCTTGCGACCTACTTCCGTGGAGCCGGTAAAGCTCAACATCGGAACGTCAGGGCTTTCGCAGAGTACTTTGCCGATCACGCTGGCCTTGCCCATCACCAGATTGACCATGCCGTCGGGCAAGTCGACGTGTTTATCCATCAGCGCAAACAGGGCAATCATGGTCAGCGGTGTCTCGCTGGCCGGCTTGATCACTGACGGGCAGCCAGCCGCCAACGCAGCCGACAGTTTCTTGGCAATCATGCCGATGGGGAAGTTCCAGGGTGTGATCAGCCCGGCCACACCGATCGGGCGATAGTGAACCGTCCAGGTGCAGTCTTTGGGCTTTTCGGTCAGGGTGTGGGCGTCCAGCGCCTGAATATGCTTCGAGCAATAGTCAAAAAAGCCGGCGGCGTAATCCACTTCGCCCTGGGCTTCCTTCAGGGGCTTGCCGTGTTCCATACAAAGGATCCGTCCCACTTCTTCTTTATTGGCTTTCAGCGCATCGCGAATATCTTCCAGCCATTTACGGCGGGTTTCAATGCTGTAGGGCTGAGTCAGTCGAAGCGCCGATTTTCCGGCCTGGATGGCGTCTTTGACTTCGCTTTCCGACATGGACGCCACATTTGCGACCACTTCGCCAGTAGCAGGGTTGTATACGTCAAAGGTATTGCCATCTGGCGAATCGGACCATCGACCGCCAATATAGCCAGTCAGCTTCGGAAGCAGTGGGGACTCGATCATCTAGGCTTTTCTCCAAGTCTATCCGGAATGTTTTATGAATGTGTCAATTCACGTTTGCGTCAGTCTGAGATGTCTCTCATAGTGGATGCACAAACCGCTACTGTAAAGTCAGGATACGCTGTTTTAACCCGCGCACACGCGCCTCTATACTCGACTTACCAATGCATTTCAGGAGGCCTCAAGATGAAGGCATTTTTTCACCCCTCGCAAGACCAGCACCTTCCCAAAACGTACTTCACACGAGGCCAGATGCGTCAGCCCCAGGAAGTACCCGACCGAACCGCGCAAATGCTGGAGGGGTTGAAGGAAATGGACATTCAGGTACTCCAGCCTGCAGACCAGGGTGCAGGTCCCATTTCAAAAGTGCATGACCTGGGCTATCTGCGGTTTCTGGAATCCGCGCACCGGCGCTGGGCCGCCATGGGCGACTGGGGTGACGAAGTCATCTCCAATGTCTGGGTGCGCTCGCCCAATGCCATGAAAGGCATCCTTGCCGAAGCGGGGCGCTACCAGGCCGATGGCAGCTGCCCGATTGGCGAAAAAACCTGGGAAGCTGCCTACTGGTCGGCCCAGAGCGCACTTGGCGCGGCCGACGCCCTGATTGCCGGTGAAAGAAATGCCTACGCGGTTTGTCGCCCGCCGGGACACCACGCCCGGAAGGACGCCGCGGGCGGTTTCTGCTACCTGAATAACGCCGCCATTGCCGCCGAACAGCTGAAATCACGCTTCGGCCGGGTGGCCATTCTGGATACCGACATGCACCACGGCCAGGGCATTCAGGAGATTTTCTACGACCGCAGCGACGTGCTTTACGTGTCGGTCCACGGTGATCCCACCAACTTTTACCCGGTGGTCGCCGGTTATGAGGAAGAGCGCGGCGAAGGCGAGGGCTTTGGTTACAACATCAACCTGCCGATGCCCCACGGTTCCTCAGAGGAAGATTTTTTCGCCAGGCTTGATGAAGCGCTGGCCGCTGTCCGGCTCTACCAGCCTGATGTTCTGGTTCTGGCGCTTGGCTTCGATATCTACCATAACGACCCCCAGGCAAAAGTGTCGGTCAGCTCAGAGGGTTTCTGTCGGCTGGGTACCCACGTGCGCTCGACCGGGCTACCCACCCTCGTCGTTCAGGAAGGCGGTTATGACCTCGAGGCATTGAGCAAAAACGTTCAGGAATTTTTCAAAGGTCTTTGCCACGAATGAGCGCATCCAAAATCAATGCCCTCGTGTCACCCGAGGGCAGCCTGGAAATTCTGTCAACCTTCGAGGTCAACCGACTCAAAGATAAAAGCGAAGGCGGGCTTTATCAGTTGTTCCGCCAATGCGCCCTGGCCGTGCTGAACACCGGCGTGGAATCCGACGACTGCAAAACCCTGATGGAGGCCCACGCGGACTTTGATGTCCGCCTGGTGCCACAGCCACGAGGCCTGAAGCTGGAGCTGGTCAACGCACCGGCCCATGCCTTCGTCGACGGGCAAATGCTCAGGGCCATGCGCGAGCACCTGTTCTCGGTTCTGCGGGACATTATCTATTCCTATTCCATTCCCCAGTCCGCAGCCGGTTTCAAAAGGGACGAGCCGGAAGGCATCACCAACCTCGTGTTCCATATTCTGCGCAACGCCCGTGTACTGCAGGCGGGCCGTAAACCCGACCTGGTGGTTTGCTGGGGCGGCCACTCCATTAACGAACGGGAATACCAGTACAGCAAAGAAGTGGGCCATCAACTTGGCCTGCGCGGCCTGAGCATCTGCACCGGCTGCGGCCCGGGCGCCATGAAAGGCCCGATGAAAGGCGCAACCATCGGCCATGCCAAACAACGGGTAAAAGATGGCCGCTACATCGGCCTGACCGAGCCCGGCATTATCGGCGCCGAGGCACCCAACCCCATCGTCAACGAGCTGGTGATTCTACCGGACATCGAAAAACGACTGGAGGCTTTCCTTCGCGCCGGTCACGGCGTCATTGTGTTCCCCGGTGGCGTCGGCACAGCGGAAGAAATTCTGTATCTGCTGGGCATCCTGCTGCACCCGGATAACGCTGACATGCCCTTCCCCGTGGTCTTCACCGGGCAGCAGGAGAACGCAGAATATTTCGAGATGATTGACCAGTTCATCCGCAACGCCCTGGGTGATGAGGCCGCCAGCAAGTATGAAATCATTATTGATGATCCGGCTCGGGTGGCACGAACCATGAAACACGGCATGCACGAAGTGGAAACCTTTCGCCGGGCCATGCAGGACGCTTACTACTTCAATTGGATGCTGAAAATCGACCCGGTCTTCCAGCTCCCGTTCGAACCCACCCACGAACGGATGCGAGAGCTGCAGCTGCACCACGACCAACCCCCGCACCTGATCGCCGCCAACCTGCGAAAAGCGTTCAGTGGCATTGTGGCAGGCAATGTGAAGGAAAGCGGGATTGAGCAAGTACAGGCACACGGCCCATTCGAAATCTCCGGGGATCCGACGTTGCTGATACCGCTGGGAGACATGCTGAAAGAGTTTGTAGCACAGGACCGGATGAAACTACCCGGCTCCGGTGCTTATGAGCCCAGCTACCGGATCGTCGACTGAAAGAGCGGATACCCGGATTTCATCCGGGTATCCCGTGCTGGTTCAGCTGCCACCATCGGCGGGCAGGCCAGCGTAGAAGGCGGCCAGGTTGGCAATATCTTCATCACTCAGGCCCATGGCCTGTCCCTGCATAATCGTGGCCTGTCCGCCAGTGCGCTGGCTGTTTTTGTACGCATTCAAGGCAGACACCAGATACTTTTCGTTCTGCCCGGCAAGGTTCGGGTAACCCGGAATCTGGGCAATGCCGTTTTTACCGTGACAGGCGGCGCAAACGGCGGCTCTGGCCTCGCCCGCAGCCGCATCGGCCGCAACGGACAATCCAGGAACGGCAGAACCCAACACAAACAGACCGGCAAGGGTGTAGCGTTTCAGACTCATTGGTTTTAACCTCTCATCATTTTAATAGCGCCATAAAAGGCGCACTTTTTGGAACTGACGGAATCACTTGGAATCACAGTAAAGCCTGTCCGAGGATATATAGCACAGCCAGTCACTGAAGTATGTTCCGATCATTCTCAACACCAACCGGAGATGCACCCATGCCCATTCAGGTTGAAGAACTTCCCTGCCAGGAGGGCGCCATTGGCCTGATTACACTGGACTCGCCGCAAACCCTGAACGCATTATCTGGTGCGATGATTGATGACCTGCAGCAAACCCTGGAGGGATGGGCAGAGTCTCCGGATATCTGTTTGGTTGTTTTACGCGGGGCCGGCGACAAAGCCTTCTGCGCCGGTGGCGATATCCGCGAACTCTACGATGCGCTGTCAAACAGCGGTGATTCCGCAAAAGCGGCCGATTACTTCGTTCGGGAATACCGGCTGGACTATACGATTCATCAATTTCCCAAACCGGTGATCACACTTGCCCACGGCGCGGTGATGGGAGGCGGCCTGGGCTTGCTGACCGCCAGCCGCTATCGCCTGGTGATGCCGGATATCGTGATGGCCATGCCCGAGATCACGATTGGCCTGTTCCCGGATGTCGGCGCCAGCTGGTTTCTGAACCGACTGCCCGGGCGACTGGGGCTGTTCATGGGACTGACCGGTGCGCGGTTGAACGTATCCGACGTGATGCGGGTAGGTCTGGCGGATATGGCGCTAAGCCGGGACCAGGCCGGGGATCTCCTCACTCGTTTGCAACAGGAACGCTGGACCGGTGACTCCGCAGTGGACGACAACCGCCTTTTCCGCCTGGTGAAACAGCTGGAGCATCCGGACTACCGGGCGCTACCCGAAAGCGAACTGGCCAGACATGAGCAAACCATCGCCAGGCTTAGCGCGGGAGACCAACTGCCCGATATTGTCGAGCAGCTTCTTGCGGCCGATGAAAGCAGCGATTGGTGGAAGGACGCCATAAACAACCTCCGTGGCGGCTGCCCGGTCTCAGCCTGGCTGGTCTGGACCCAATTGAAAAAAGGTCAGCAGATGTCACTCAAGGATATTTTCCGGATGGAACTGGGCATGGCCACTCGCTGCACCCAGCGGCCGGATCTCCGGGAAGGCATCCGGGCCCGGTTGATCGACCGGGACCAGGCACCGGTCTGGTCGTTCAGTTCGGTGGCAGAGGTGCCGGAAGACGTGGTTGAATCCCATTTTTCACCGGTCAGCGGGATAGCGTGGGGCGGCGGGCCGGTTCTGTAAAAATTGTCGCACCTGTTCTCGCAAGCTGGCTTCTCCCTCTTCACGGCCCTGGCATAGACTACCGTGCCTCAGTCTCGCCCAATCCCAGCCCTGGAGCACGGCCCTCGCCCAGAGCCCGGACCGGGCCGTGTCTTCAAGGTTCAGAAGTTGTTCTGCGGCACCTTCAGTCAGTGACAAACTGCGCAACACCGGCAACGTCAGATCAAACCCGCGATAGCCAAAGGCAAAACTGTTCAGATCTCTCTGGTCGTGCTCGCTCAATGGCTCAATAGCGGGCAGGCTTGCGGTGAGCTGCAATAATAGCCGGGCCTCAAGGTCGGCCCAGGCATGCGGCACCAGGGTTAACCAATGCACTGCCAGCCGCTGGCGCAGGTCATCGGTCAGTTGCAGACCTTTGGCTGAAGTGCCACACAGCATCTGCAGGGGTAACTCGCCGCTGCTGGCTTCCCGGGACAGCCCCAGCCTGACTGGTACCAGCCCGCTGCCCTGCCAGAAGGTAACAAGCTCCGGAGTACCGCCAAAACTGGTCCCCAGACCGTCCAGCCTCTCTGCCTCGGCGTGTGCCCTCGCGGCACCCACCAATGCACGGCCAATCCCCTGGTGACGAACATCTGCACTGACAGCGACTCTCACCACCCGCAACAAACGCTGCATCGCTGCGCTGGCGAATCCGCCGTGGGACGCCAGCGACTGGGGCAACAGGTGACCGCGAATGCGCCGCTGACCCAGCATGACCTGATGCGCCAGTGCTTCATCCAGACCACCTTCTACCGTTGCCCAGAGCACACCCACAACCACACCGTTGACCGTCGCCCGCCAGCTGACGGCCGCAGGGTCATCCATCCACTGCCGAAGGTCCGATGGCGTTGTACGGTAATGGGCGTCGATCAGCAGTCCAAAACTCTGCCGGAGTTCATCATCACTGGCACTGGCCGGGCACCAGCGCTCGACCTCGACTGTTCCTTCAGCCCCGACACCCTGCTCGGGCACTTCCGGAGCCTCAGCGTTGAGCAGAAACAGGCGGCTGATCAGCGGCTCCAGTGGATCGGACTCAGACCACCGAATGGGCGACTGCAGCGTTGCCTGTTTCCAATGGGGGGTTTCCCGATCCAGCACGTCCCGGAAACGAACCGAGAAACCGCGCCCTGCACCTTCGTAGCCGTGGACGGTGGTGGCGAACACAACCCGGGGCCAGCCCAACAGAATCTGCTTGAGCCGATAAGGCGGCACCGCGGCCGCCTCGTCCACCATAATCAGCTCGGCGTCCGGGCGCTGTTCCAGCAGATCGTCGACGGAAACGTATCGGACCCTGCCTTCACTGCCAGCCGGCCCAGCATGAGCCAACAAGGTCTCTACGGCAGCCGGCTCATTCGCCGTAACCACCACCTGCTGACGCCCCTCGGCGATCAATCGGGCAGCGGCCATACCCAGGGCCGCTGATTTGCCGCGACCCCGGTCCGCGGTAATCACCAGCGGCCTGCGACGGCGACCCAGGCCGACTTTTACAATATCGTCAATCAGCCGGGTTTGCTCGGCCGTTGCAGCCACCTCGAACGGCCGATCGACCGGACCCGGATCCGGCAACTCAGGGAAATAAGAACGGTCAGGCTGGAGGCGGATAACAGAAGGGTCATCGCTGATCACTCTGGCGAGCCGCGCCAGAAACCCGTGATAACCGGAAAAATCCAACCCCACACGCCGGTAGTCCGGATCCTCAAACCCGGACCATTCGTCCAGAGGCGGCATCAGCCAGAACAACAAGCCGCCAGCAGCGAGGGTGCCAGCCAGCGCTGCCAGACCATCCGGCGGATTGCCCTGCCAACCGTCCCAGACCACGCAGTTCAAATCCTGCCCCAGCCACTGCCGGGCCTGTTTCGCCGAAATAGTCGTCATGCCCTCAACGGCAGGTGCATTCTCAGACCCAACCCAGACTCCGGGGGATACCAAAAGCTCAGGCAGGCAGGCCATCAGCCAGTCGAGGGATGCTTTGCGGTCGCCTTCCAGTAGCACAAGGCGCCGGTGACCCAGAGCCCGCAGACGACTCTGGAAATACCCCCAGGCCCGAACATCCGGCTCACCGGAAGACGCCGTCACAGTATTAGCTCAGGTCCATAGAATGACGCTTGAGATCGTCCAGCGATGAGTACTTCAAAGCGGAGCGATGGGTTGCTTTCAGCTTTACCCGGGGCGCGGAGCCCGCCTCGAACGCTTCCTGCCAGCGCGACGCACACAGGCACCAGGAATCGCCTTCTTTCAAGCCTTCAAAACCAAATTCCGGTCTTGGCGTGCTGAGATCATTGCCTTTGGATTTGGAGTACTCCAGGAATTTATCAGTGACCACCGCACACACCACGTGGGCACCCAGGTCGTCCGGCCCGGTGTTACAGCAGCCATCCCGATAAAAACCAGTCTGAGGATCGGTACCACACAATTCCAGCTTTTCGCCTAAAACATTTACCGGTTCAGCAGTCGTAGCCATAAAGTCATTCTCCTTGATCGGAACTCATTAAGTTTGAGGGTGGCGGTCTGGGACAGGGGCTTTCAAAACTGTGCGGAGCCATGGATGGCGGAGCCCAAGCGCCACAGGGATGTGCCGCAAGGAGCGTGTTTTGAAAGCCCCTGTCCCAGAACGCCGCAGCACCCAAGGTTGAAGGCATTATGTCGGACCGCTATCTCCGTTGCCACTTGCTCCGTACAATAACGCCATGCCGACGCAAACCCTAACATCTACCTTCCCGGATCTACCGGATTTTCTGACTGACGAACAGCGTGACATTATCACCGCCGGCTACGAGCACGCGGTCATTACCGCCGTCGCTGGTAGCGGAAAAACATCCACACTCGCCTGGCGCATCCGCTATCTGCTTCAGCAAGGCCATGATCCTGATCGCTTGCTGGTATTGATGTTCAACCGCAGCGCCCGGGTAGATTTTGAGCGCAAGCTGCGCGAGGTCACTCGTGATTCCGGTTTAAGACTGCCCGAGATTCGCACCTATCACGCCATGGGTCTGCGGCTGTACAAACGGTTTGTACGGGAAGGCTTCCTGCCGGGATTTTCCGACAAGATACTCACGGATCAGGAAATCAGCTTTCAGGCCTGGCAACTGACCCGACGGCTGGCGCCGGAAGACCTGGCGGATGAAATCAAACGCAACAAGAAAGACTTCGTCGAAACGGCGGTGAATTTCATTGATCTGGTGAAAACCACCCTCTCGCCCGCCGAAATCGTGTTCGAAGAACTGGGCTACGCCGACAAACACCGGTACCTGATCGATCTGTTCCACAGTTTTGAGCAATGGCGAAAATCCCAGAGCCGCATCAGCTATGCGGACATGCTGTATGAACCGGTGATGGCCATTTATCAGAACCCGCCTCTGCAAAAGCTGGTGGGCAACAAGATGGACATGATTCTGGTGGACGAGTACCAGGACACCAACGAAATCCAGCACCTGTTGCTGCGCTACGTGGCCGGTGACCGGGCGCGGGTCACCGTTGTGGGTGACCCGGACCAGACGATTTATGAATTTCGCGGCGCCAAACCCGAATTTATCCTTACCCGGTTCAGCGAGGAATTCGATCAGCCGCTGGAGCAGACCCTGAGCTACACCTTTCGCTACGGTCATCAGGTCGCGCTGCTGGCCAACCATCTGATTGGCCACAATACCGGGCGCAAGGATGTGCAGTGTCACTCTCATCCCACCACACCGGACACGGGCATCACGCTGCACGAAAAAGAAAGCGACAGTGACACGGTGGTGGAACTGCTTGAGCCGATGGACGAGACCGCGCTTGGCAACGCTGCGATTCTGTTCCGGGTCTGGAGCCAGAGCGTCCCCATTGAGCTAAAGCTGCTGGCCAGGCAGATTCCCTATCGGATTGACTCGGGCAAAGGCGCGCTGTTCAGCCGGGAGGTTCAGGCCATTACCGGTTTGCTGACGGTGGTCTCGAATCGACTGCGGAATCTACCCGATGAGGACCGGCTGGACGTCGCCCGGCAACTGATGCGCTTCCCTCATGTCGGCCTGAAAGAACCGGAACTGGAGCAGCTAGCCCGGTTCCTCTCCGGATTCTCTGAGGGCTGGCATGAACGGCTACTGGCGCTGGATTTTGACGCGCTTGCGCCCATGGCAGCGCGCAAGCTGCGCAAACTGGGTGACACCCTGGCCCATCTCAATGGCCACAAAGGCCCGGTGGCCGAGGTGATCCGTCACTACGCCGAAGCGACGGAGCTGAATGAGGGCATTCGCAGCCTGGCGCTGACCCATGAATCTGCCGAAGAGCGCATCGAAACGGTCCAGGGCTTTCGGGCTTATCTGGCATCCCTGAAAGTGGATGCCTCCGGCGCGCTGGACCATCTGAAAGCACTGAAGAAACAGGCCGGGGAAAATGGTTCCGGTGGCGTGCTGCTGTCGACGATTCACCGCACCAAGGGTCTGGAATGGTCCACGGTCATATTGCCCGGGTTGCAGGAAAAATATCTGCCCTACAGTCCCCGGTCCCGGGAAGACGTCAAAGCGTTTCTGGAAAGCGAGCGGCGTCTGTTTTACGTCGCCATGACCCGGACCCGACATCAGCTCCACCTGATCACCCGTCCGTTAAGCGGTCAGCCTCACCTCGAGGGCGACCTTGGGCCCAGCCGTTTCGTTCACGAACTGTGCTTTGATCTTTCGCAAGAGCTCGGTGCCTGGCTTGAACAACGGGACCATGGCCAGAGCCAACTCGACGCCCGGGCCCCGGTGACCGCAACGGCTGAACGCTACGTTGTCCTGGAGTCCGCCACCATCACGGGTAGCCGCGAGCCCCATGACTCCGGCAGCCAGCCGATCTGGACTCTGGAGCGGATCAGCCACGCGGTTCTGGGCCCGGGCGCGGTAACCGGCGAAGACCAGCAGTCCTTTGAAGTCAGGTTTGACGCCGGTGACACCCTTAATTTCAGCAAGAAAAGCGCCCATCTCTACTTCACCGCCGGGCCCTCTGAAAGCTGAGAGCAGACGCCGACGAAACTTCCAGGGCCATTGCGGGTCACAGTGGCATTCCGGGCCAGCCCCTTAAAACAGATCCGAGATTGGCATTATGAAAACTCTTCTGGCGGTGACAGGCCTGCTTCTTCTCTGGCCGGCGACCTCAGTGGCTGACATTTACCGCTGCGAATCAGACAGCGGCGTTCGTTACGCCGATACGCCCTGCGGCGACCAGTCCGAGAAGATCATCCTTCAGGACAACCGCATCGGCGGCAACTTCGGCCAGAACCTGCCCGACCGCCCCGACCCCGAACAACGGCAGACGTCAGAAACAGCCAGGGAACGGTCCGATAACGACACCTGCCAGTTTATCAACTCCACGGACTTGCGCCGGTACCTGATTCGCGAGCAAGTGGTAAAAGGTATGACCAGAGAAAACGTGCAAGACGCTTTCGGACGGCCGCCGGAAACCTACCCCACACCCCAGGAAACCTGGGTCTACCAGACCAAGTACTTCGGTGCCCTGACTGAGCTGACCTACGTGTATTTCCGGGATGGCTGCGTGGAAAACGTGGTTTACCGCAAACCCTGATTACCGAAGACCCTTCCGGGTTGAGTCAATCAACAGATTTCTCGGGGTCAGGTCCCGCTCACAAAAAGTACCCAGTCGCACCGAAAAATCCTGCTCTTCCAGAAACACGGCGTAATCCAGAACCAGCCAGAGTTCCAGGGGCCGTCGAAACAGATGCCGGACCAGCTCATATCGTCGAACCTGCCCCAACCGGCGGACGCCATGGGCTTCCCAGGCCAGGTAATCGGTCTGCTGCGGCAGCGTCAGCTGCTTGCGGTCAGCCGCCCACTGGCAGAACTGTTTGAAATCCCCACGGGCCACCCAACCGGGATGGGACGGCACCGGCAGGTACTCATCCGTCTGCCGCAACGCCCTTTGTAAACCATCAAACCCCAGGCGCCACTGGCTGAAGGTCTTTACCTGCCGGCGAACACGGGTGGGGGCCGTGACCGTTTCTTCGACTGCCAGCTTCAGGTCGTCCGTGGTTAACTTCAGGGCGCCCTGCCATTGCTGCGCCGCTTGCGAAAGCGGCTGATAATCCAAGCTGGCGGACTTGTGAAAGCAACAGGGCGCCACGCTCAGCCTCGACAGCTTCTGCCGTCCGGCCTGGCCAATCAGCTTCCGGTGCAGATCGCCGCAGGCGTGAAGCGCCACGCCATGAGTGTCCGCAGGCATCGTCAGGTTTTCCGCCATCACATTCTGACAGTGAACGGTGACCGAATCGCCGGCTTTACGGGCCAGCCGATTCCCGTCTTCCACAAGCGCCGGATCCCACTCAAAGCCGGCAACCGGGAAGTCACAAAAAGGCAGGAACGTGCGGGCCAGATGGCCTTTGCCGCAGCACCAGTCAATGACCGGCGCCGTTAATGGCCGCAGAGCCGCCACAAACGCACCGGACTGCAGGCGCTTGCGGCCGGGCATATCCCGGGCACTGGTCTCGGGTAAGGTGCAGGATCGGGCCCCGGCAGTGTCTGTGAATTCCGGCACCGCCGTCAGGCGCGCCATTTCACGAAGCGACGGCAGCCAGTCCGCCACCGAATGCACGAGAGCAAGCGGAGTCTGTTCAAAACGTTGGCAGGCATCATCACTGAAATCGGCAAGGTGTCGGGCCAGTTCCGGCCATTGGTCGGTCCAACCGGGGTCGGGCTCGGTAAAGGGCGCAGGTTGCCACAGCGCCCGATGTGCAAGCAGCCAGTCGTTCAGTTGCTGCCAGTGGGCGCGGTAAGAGCTGAAACTCAAAAAGCTTACTCCTGGAACCGGCCCGGCCTGAAAGGGTCAAGGTTAATTGCTGTTGGCTCACCGTCAATCAGTTGGCCAATCACATCGGCACTGCCCGCTGACAGCGTCCAGCCGAAGGTACCATGGCCGGTGTTCAGAAACAGATTTTCCCGGGGACCCCGCCCGATAATGGCCGGGCCATCAGGCGTCATCGGGCGAAAGCCGGTCCAGGTCTCAGCGGCCATCAGGTCAGCGCAGCCCGGAAACCGGGATTCCACGGATTGTCGAATCGTGGCCAGTCGGGCCTCGGGAATAGTCCGCCTGAAGCCCGCCAGCTCGACGAATCCGGATGCGCGCAGCCGGTTGCCCAGGCGCGTGGACACCACTTTGTAGTGGTCGTCGTGAACGGTGGACACAGGCCCGTGCCCGGGGTTTTTCAATGGCACAGTGACGCTGTAACCCTTCACCGGATAGATCGGCAGCCTTAGCCCCAGTGGCCTGGTCAGATCGTTCGACCAGCAGCCGGCAGAAACGACGACCGCGTCCACCTCGAGAATCTCGGTGGATCCGTTTTTAGCACGAGTTGCGATACCGGTTACCCGCTGCTCATTGGCGATCAGGTGA
>Ga0306912_1000430_pt1 | contig 25071 bp, 26 predicted proteins | sample AntRauFillE10628_FD_190443 | JGI IMG/M metagenome (GOLD analysis project Ga0306912, IMG submission 190443) | Saline lake microbial communities from Rauer Islands, Antarctica - Metagenome Filla E10 #628 (v2) (version 2) | ecosystem: Environmental > Aquatic > Non-marine Saline and Alkaline >... | reverse complement strand
TACGCCTACCTCGTCGACAATCAGGCGATCGTGATTCCCGAAACCATCGATGCTATCCGTGCGCTCACCGGCATTGAGTCTGATCCCAAAAAATCAATTGAGAAAACAAACCGTTCGCTGGGTATAAAAAAACGGTTCATTTAGACATAGCTATTTTTATCATAAACATACATTTAAACTAAACGGAATAATTACATGGAACAAGGAATTGAACATTCCGGTGCCTGGATCATAGCGTTTTTTGTGATCGTCATTGCTTCCTGGCTGTTATACAAATACCTGGCTCCCAAGACATGGCGGGAGTGGGCGGGTGCGGGGCTGATACAGGCCTTTATTATTGCCTTGTATGCAGAAATGTATGGCTTTCCGCTTACGATTTATCTTATGGTACGGTTTTTAGGATTAGATAGTGGTAGTGGTAATCTAAACGCCAACCTTTGGTCCACCTTAGTGGGCATGGGTGAAACGGGCATGATGATCTCAATGATCGTGGGTTATATCCTTCTTTTTACCGGCTTTGGAATTTTTATTCAAGGCTGGCGTGAACTGTATCGTGCTAAACAGGAAAACAGGCTTGCAACGGATGGATTATACAGTTTGGTTCGGCATCCGCAATATACTGGCCTGTTCATCGGGCTTTTTGGAGAAGGGGTCATTCACTGGCCCACCATATTCTCGGTAGGCCTCTTCCCTATTATTGTACTGGCGTATGTGCTTCTTGCCCGAAGAGAAGAAAAGAAAGTAATTGAAGAGTTTGGAGAGGAATATCTGGAGTATAAGCAACGAGTTCCAGCCTTCCTTCCGATGAAGGGAAAATGGAAACGATTTATCAGGCCATCAAATAATTCATAGCTATACTTTTTCGACTATAATAATAAGCAGATTCTTAAACGTATAGGACTTGACAGTCGCAAGGTGAACCAGATATTAAAAGCGGCACAAAATATCTGTAATTTCAATATTAATGAAGTGAACAAATGAAATACTCGAATGATAAGCACATAGAAAAAGATCCAACCATGATTATTTATTGCAAGGGGTGGTGCGGTTACCTGCAAAAACTGGTGGAGTTGCTACAGAAAAAAGACTATGCGTTTACTTTTATTGACTTGCGATTTAATACACCAAAAGCTAAAATGTTGATATCGGAACTTGGCAATCCACTGATTTTACCCATACTTGAGATCAACGGTATCTTTTACGAAAAACCAGCCCCTTCAGAGGTGACGCAAGTGATCGACCTAAAGAAGTGGCGTCAAAGAATTGATCGAACCTACTACAACGAAAAACCGTCCGGCACATATTAATTATGTCACCAGAAAAACTGGGGCTTAAAGAGTGCGTATCCATAGCACTGGGTGGCAAGTTCGGCGACGGCAATCTTTGTGCTCATGTTTTGGTACTTATACAAGGCCGATCGGCAAACTTTCTACTCGGTACTTGGCATAGCTGCCGCGGTGATAACAGTAGAGCTTCTGTATTTCGAACGGGATGTGCTCAAGAAAAAATAATCCCCATATATTGTTTATCTGAAAAAATTCATTCCGTGATTACTCCGGGAATAATGAAAACTTTAAGCTTTATTTAAGCTGCCAGTTCTTATGTTGAAATCAATACTTTAATGTTACTTCACAGGCATTAAATCAAAAATGAAAACCAGTCTTTTAAGAACTTACTCAAGTTTCGAGCTTATCCGTCGGAGGCATATTATCGACCGAAAATGCTAATGGGAATGGCCTTAAAATTTTTAACAATCAACAAGAATTCTGTATTGAATTCCTTGTTGAGTTCTATAGGTTTGGATCGACAATTAATCAGAATACTAAACTGCTGTTATTATGGATACAAAAACTAAACCCACCAATCAGGCTACATTAATTATTTCCGGCATGCACTGCAGCGGATGCGCCAACAGTGTTGAGCGGTCGCTTAGCGAGCTGAAAGGCGTAACAGAGGCAACAGTCGATCTTAAAAACGAATCGGCTTCTGTAACTTTTAAAGCAGACATCGTTTCTACGGATGACTTCAAAGAAGCCGTCGAAGATGCGGGATATGAATTTAAGGGGATAAATAATTAATATTTCAGGCTCACCATCTCGTCCACGGTACTTGTGAAAGCTACCCGGAACGAGTAGGTGCGGCAAAGTGATTGTAAGAACGTGAGTGTATGAATCCCATAACACAATACCTATTGTTATTCGGAATGCTGGTTGCCACCGCCGGCCTGATATGGATGATCTATCTGATTAAAAGCTTGCTGGGTCAAACGCTTGAGGAGCCGGGCAAGGACATTCCCGCAGAAAGTGGCAACCTGGCGCCAAACCCGGCCTGGCTGCGCTACCACGTACGTTACTATGGGTATGCCCTCCTCTTCCTGGCTTTTGATATGGAGATGGCCTACATGTATCCCTGGGCGGTGGTTTATAAAGAAGTCGGGCTCGTGGCCCTGCTGGATATGGGAGTATTTCTGATGATCCTGTTTCTGGGACTCATCTACACCTGGACTCAAGGGGGACTTAACCGTCAATAAATGCCTATGAAAACAACCATGAAATACGGAGCGCGAAAGGGATCGATGAATATTTTCCGCCAATGGATTGCAAAGGTTGTTTCACGGGAACTTTGCCTGTTTCCAGTCCCGGGTCCCGACATATTGCGTACCTATCAGTCTGAACCTCTGAACGGCGAAGCAAGACTTACCACCAACCCCAGAGAAGCCAATGTCTTACTGATTATGGGTAATATGAACCGTTCCATGGCAGAACAGGCGGCTACTGTATACTCCCAGATGCCGCGCCCCCGCGTACTGCTGTTGGCCGGGCCGGAACATCTTGACCCTTTGCCCCACCCTGACGTCCACGTTGCTCTGGAAAAAGATTTTCTTCAAACTGCATTGCCCGCTGTCGGAGAGTGCCTGAGCAGTCATGCCTGGATGGATGAGACGGAAGTCTGGCAGCCGGAAACCTTGGTGAATAAAATAGAGGAAACCAGCCAGCAGCAGGGTCATATGCATGACCATGGCGGCCACGATCACAACAGCCACGGGGCACACGATCACGGCCATGAGGATCACCAGCACGGTGGGCATGAAAGACATGAGCATAACCACGAAGACCATGACCACTCCAGTCACCATCACGGTGAAGGAGATGATGAACACAAACATCAACACGGCGAACAACACAGCCATGGCCACGGGGAACATCATCAAGGAAAAGAGACAAGCCATGAACAGGAAAGCAAAGATAAAAAGGGCCATCATGGTGAAGCGGATGAGCACAAGCATGACCACAAGGCTCATCAGCACGGTGAACATGAGGAGCATCAACATGATGATGATGATGTAGAACATGAGCACGGGCATGAAGGGCATCAGCACAAGGGGCACAGCCATGGAGAGCAGCACCAAGACCATGATCATTCTCAACACGAAGAGCACGGGCACAGTCATGGTGGCCATGACCACGGAGGCCATCAACATGGTGATCACGGGCACGGGGGACATGACCACGGTTCGGGCTTTATGTCGATGATAGCCATGACCAAAGATCTCCCCCGCAGTGCCGACGGACTGCCGATGGAGTGGAGTGATGTGCAGTTCGGCCCCTTTCACCCGGGCCTGCCCGGCGGACTATGTCTCTCCATGAAGCTCGACGGCGATACGGTGGCCGAAGCGAAGGCCGACCGGGAGCTCCCAAGCCGTAACCTGTTGACAGCCGTCCCGGACGATCCTGCCGCACTGCCGGAATATCTTGAAGCGGTCAATCCAATGGCGCCGGTTACCTACCGGCTGCTGGCACAAAAAGCGCTGGCAAATTTTTCCGGTGAAGAGGGTAATTCTGCACTGACCTTGAATGAGGCGGTTTTGCTGGAAAAAGAGCGGATAACCAGCCACTTGAACTGGCTGGCCGTTTTTGCCGTAGCGTTGGGCAGTGACTGGATGCGCGACCAGGCCATAAAACATTATCATCATTTCCAAAACGATGCCGGGAATGTCCAGCAACTCTCCGGGTTTATAAACCGGATAAAAAAAATGCCGTATCTGAAATTGAAATTATCTGCTGCCAGCCACCAGAAAGATGAGGTGGAAAAACATAAGCATCACCAGGGCGAACACAGCTCTGACTCAGAAGATCATCCGCGTAGCGAACATGAAGGACACGGACATCATGACAAGGAACATGATCATGGCGCCCACCAGCTTGGCAAACACGATCATAGTCACGGAGATCATGACCCCGGAGAGGACCATGAACATAGTGGGCACGACCACGGGCACGCTCATGGAGATCATGAACACCATAGAGGACACGTCCATGCCGGTCACCAGCATAAAGAGCATGATGTAAACAAAAAGCACCACGGCGATCACGATCATAAGCACGAAGCGAATAAGCACGGCGGGCATAAAAATCATGAACATCGAGATCATCAGGACCATGAAAAAAGATATGAAAAAGATCAGGATGACGGCTCCATTCCCGGCCAGCTGCCTGATGACATCACAGGTCCGGTAGCACGGGCGGCCGGTATCCGCAAAGACAGCCGGATGAAGGAAGGCGTATATCAGAAATCCGGATGGACTCCTGTAACCGCTACCGGAAACAATGCCTGGAGCCGGCTGATGGTACGGCTGGACGAAATTGAACAAAGCCTTCGATTTATAGAAAAAGCGGGAAACGATTCCGGCAGGGAATCTTCACAAAAAATCAACATACCATCTACCGGAATGGGAAATGGTATTGCACACATCGAGAGCCCCCGTGGTATAGTAACACTAAAATTCCATATCCATGAGGGCAAGCTGGCACATGTGCACCTGGCAACCCCGTCTGCGGCACTGGCGGGACTGGTGAAGCCGGTAACCGAACAGCGGGAGCTGGCCGATGCGCTGACGGCCGTAACTTCACTGGATATTTCACCCTGGGAAATTAATCCTTAACAGACGCGATTTATGACCCCTTTTTTAAACAGTTTTATGATTTCCCTCCTTTTTGTAGGTGGCGTGTATGTTGTAGCGGTACTGGAACGCTGGTCGATGACGGGAAACGTGAATTGGGGCGGTCCTGCCCGGTCATTTTTGTTGCTGTTTGTCCAAGAGGAGATCAAAACCCGGAAGCACGACAAGGTGTTTTTTGAAACAGCCCCGATCCTTTTTATCGGAGTGATTTTGCTGACGATCTCCATCCTGCCCTTTAGCAGGGGAAGCGTTATAGTAAATCTGGGAACGGGCGCCCTCTTTATCAATGCGGCGCTGGTGTACGTGATGGTGTCTTTGTTGATGGCCGGATGGGCCGTTAACGGCGTGTACGCCATGGTTGGCGGCTGGCGTGCGCTGGCACAGCTAATTGCCTACTCCATGCCGGTGGTCATGGCATTAACGGCTACGGTGATGCGGGCTGAATCGATGTTTCTGATAGATATTGTCGAATCCCAACAGTCTTTGTGGAACGTCCTGTATCAACCGGTTGGCTTTATATTATTCTATATTTCGGCCCTTGCCATCACGTTTCTTCCTCCTTTCGATCTTCCGGTAGCAGAAGGAGAGCTGGCAGGAGGAGTCTGGGCCGACCTCACCGGCGCCCGCAAGCTGCTCTTTCGCCTGGGTCGTCTTGCCCTGGTATTGACCTTGTCGGTAGCGGTGGTTGTACTGTACCTGGGTGGTTGGATGGGGCCCTGGCTGCCCGATTTTGTCTGGACCTTTCTGAAATCCCTCCTGGTGGCGGCCTCCTTTTTTACCATCGGGCGTTTTATGCCCCGCATCCGGCACGACCACCTGCTGGAATACAACTGGAAGTATGGCGTGCCTTTAGCTCTTTTTAACATATTTCAGGTAGGAGTAGTCTTGCTGTTATGATATCTATACAACTCATATTACTTATTATATTTGGCCTGGCGGCTATCTGGTTTGGATGGCGCGTCTTTATGACCAGCTCCATGGTCCGGTCTGCGCTCTCGCTACTGGCTTCCATGGTGGCCATCGGTGCGTTATTTCTTGTTATGGAAGCCGAGTTTTTGGGCGTACTGCAAATCATGATGATGGGAACGGAGATGAGTATCATGGCCATCTTTATGATGATGTATATGATGGATCCGGGCGGGCTGGGCAACATGGATATGACTCACCAGAAAAATGTGTCCATAGCGGCAGGTGTCGCTGTAACCGTGCTGGTAACGGGAGCGGCCATTTTTGCCGATTGGGGTACCATCGCAACACAGGTCCCGTCGCCCCACGAGCAAATTCGCCTGTTGGGAATGGAAATTCTGAAACGATCAATGATGATTTTTGAAACGGCAGGGGTAACCATCCTTACCGGAATGATCGCCTCTATTGCAGTTGCATTGTCAATTAAAAACAACGCTAAGAAATAAGCATCATGGAATTATTAATTACAGCTTTAATCATTGCCGCTGTGCTCTTTGGTATAGGGCTCTACGGCGCTTTAAGCCAGACCAACCTGGTAATGATTATGATGGGGATTGAACTAATGCTGGGAGCAGCCATGGTAAACCTGGTTGCCTTTTGGCGCTACCTGCATCCCGAAGCCTTCTCCATACAGATGTTTGTTCTGGTAGCCATGACAGTGATGGCACTGGAAGGAGCCGTCGGTTTCGCTATTGCAACTCAGCGATTTCGTACTTCAGGATCGGTTGAAATGGAAGAATCTGCAGAATTAAAGGGGTGATTAGTCTATGATTGCACTCTTACTTACCATACTCGGTCCTCTGGCTGCAAGTTTCTGGATAACAGCTATAAGAAGAAAGATCGGCTATGCCGCGCTCACGGGAAGTCTGGCATCGCTTACAGGTTCTGTTCTTCTGTTTCTGTATATGCTTGAAGGACAAATCATTACCGTAACTTTTGCCGGACTTCCAGATTTCCCCTTCCGTCTCGAGGCAACCGAGCTTTCTGTTGTACTGGCTCTTGTTGTTTCCACTGTCACAACCTTAATTTTTATCTACGCCATCGGGTATATGGCGGAAGAAAAAGGGAAACTCCGGTTTTGGTCCGGCATATCCCTATTTCTGGGGGCAATGCAGCTACTGGTACTGGCCGGAGACTGGATTCTTTTTGTCATGGCCTGGGAAATCATTGGCTTTGCCTCGTATTTACTGATCGGCACCTGGTACTGGAAAAAAGAAGCCAGTGACGCCTCAAACAAGGCTTTTATTATGAACCGTGTGGCCGACCTGGGACTCTACATCGGGGTGTTTGTTATTATCCTTACCAGCGGGTCCAGCCGGATTGCAGCCGAACCGCTGCAGGGCATTTCTATGGCAGGCGCTCTGGCCCTTCTGCTGGCAGTTATGGGTAAATCGGCCCAGGTTCCCTTTCAAAGCTGGCTGTCGGCGGCGATGGCAGGTCCCACGCCCGTTTCGGCCCTATTACATTCAGCAACCATGGTGGCGGCAGGTATTATTTTACTACTCAAAGCTTTTCCCTTGTTTTCGCCCGATGCGCTAATTTGGGTTGGTACTGTAGGAGGTGTAACGATTCTGCTCACCGGGGCAACTGCCATCTTTTCCGAAGACATAAAACGGATGCTGGCAGCATCTACATCGAGCCAGCTTGGTTTTATGGTATTGGCCATAGGAGCCGGATACCCGGCCGCGGCCATTGCCCACCTGATTGCCCACGCCTTTATGAAAAGCAGCCTGTTTCTGGGGGCCGGTATCTTTCAGCATGAAACAGGCTCTACGAAATATGGAAAGCTGGGCGGCGCCGGGAAAAAATTAACACTGACTTTTTCAGGATTCGCCGTAGCCGGACTTGCCCTGGCCGGTATCCCGCCATTGATCGGATTTTGGTCGAAAGATGCCATTCTGACGGCGGGCTTGCGGGCGAATCCGGCCGCATGGTACTTTACTGCGGCACTTACGGGAGCCTTTTTCACCGCAGTATACATGGGCAGAGCGTTTGGTATCTTATGGAAAGGCAAAGTCAGACCAAACAAAAAATCGCAACAACGCTCTCTCCCATGGATGCATACCGGCCTACTGACACTTGTTACGGCCGTAGCTGCAGGTGGATTATTTTTAGATCCCTTGATTGAGGAGGCAGGCTTTATTATTCCAAAAGAGACTTTAGCTATGATAAGCGGTTTAGTAGTGGCTGCCGCCGGACTAGTGGTTGGATGGTTTGCTACTGCGCCTGCTTATAAGAAACGCATCTGGATGTTTTTCAGAGACAATTACCAGTTAGCCGGAGGGTACAATCGGGTTATAGTACAGCCCATGCTGGTACTTGCAAAAGACTTTAACTCATTTGAAACCAGTCTGCTGAAAGCTGTTTTTGGCATAGGCATCACTTTTTTAGCCATAGCCCGCTGGGTGTCGAAAGTTATAGACCGTGCCACCGCTTATGTTATAGACTGGATCGGGATCTTCAATATGAATATTGCCCGTATGTCCAGCTTTACCGATGACAAGGGTATCGTAGAGGGTATTGCCGGACTTGTAGATTCAGTGCAACGCCTGGGGCACTACGGCCGCAAGATTCAGTCTGGACTTGTACACCGTGAGTTGGCTTGGTCAGTCTACGGGATGGTTTTTGCTTTTATTATAATATTATTAACCTATTTGTAAATTATGGATTTTTCATCAATACCTTTACTTACTATAACTACCTTCTTACCTATAGTGGGGGCATTGGTCGTTATGGTACTGCGTCCTAAAAAAACTGAAACAGCCTACGGTATTGGTATAGCCATAACAGCCCTGACCTTGCTCTTTACTATTCTGATCTGGGTTCGTGGCTTTGGCCCCGGCCTGTCACAGATAGAGGAATTCAGCTGGATTCCCTCCATCGGCATTGCTTATCGGCTCGGGATTGACGGCATTAGTTTCCCTCTGGTGCTGCTTACTGCCCTGCTTTTTTTATCTGCACTCATATTTTCGGCAAAAATTAAAGAGAATGCCAATATTTTTATACAACTGGTTCTAATGCTGGAGACTGCCTGTTTAGGAGTTTTTCTATCCCTCGACCTCTTTCTGTTCTACGTATTTTTTGAGATCACGCTGGTAGGTATGTATTTTGTGATTGCCAAATGGGGACACGAACACCGCAAAAAAGCAGCCCTTACCTTCTTCATCTATACCCTGGTAGGCAGCCTGTTTCTGCTGCTGGCGTTTTTGGCGCTTTACCTCTTTTCTGATCCCAATACCTTCGACATGCGGCAGCTGATCGCCAATCCGACACTGACAGGACTGGCGGCTACGCTCACTTTTTGGGGTTTATTTATAGCTTTTGCCATTAAAACACCTCTTTTCCCTTTCCACACCTGGCTTCCCCTGGCTCACACCGAAGCTCCGGCTGCAGGCAGTGCTATCCTGGCCGGCGTGTTACTAAAGCTGGGAACCTACGGTTTTATACGCTTTCCCCTGCTGATGACGCCCGATGCCTTCCGTGAATTTGCGCCTTATGTTATCATTATCGCTGTCTTTACGGCACTATATGGGGCCTTCGTAGCGCTGGCCCAGACCGACATCAAACGAATGGTGGCCTATACCAGTGTCAACCACATGGGCTATCTGGTGTTTGGAGTGGCCATTGCGGCCGTTACTACCACCAGCAGCGGCATGATTGCTCTGGACGGGGCGGTGCTGCAGATGATAAGCCACGGCGTAGTTACCGGAGTGCTTTTCCTTCTGATAGGTGCCCTGCAAGACCGTACCCAAACCCGGGACATGGCAGAGATGAACGGACTGTTGAAAGCCTATCCTATACTTGGCTGGCTCTTTATAGTGGCAGCTTTTGCCTCGCTGGGACTGCCGGGGCTGGCTCATTTCCCTGCAGAATTCCAAATATTTCTCGGCGGCTTCGATGTGTATCCGGTAGCCGTGGGCATCATCATTATCGGCTTGCCGCTCACAGCGGCGCTGTACCTGCGAGCTATACAAAAGGTATTTCTTGGCACACTGCCTGAAGGATTCAGCGGAGTGTCGGATCTGAATCAAAGAGAGCTCTGGGCTATTGTCCCACTTATAGCAGTTACTGTGATTATCGGTGTTTATCCCAACTCACTGCTCTCACTTATTCATGCCACCACTAACTTCTTTGGACTATAAACACGATGGCTACAGATTTACTTAATATCTTACCACAGCTTATTGTGTTGGTTACGGCGGTAGTCGTATTGTGCCTGGAGATGGCCCGGCGTCCGCTGGCAGGTCTTTGGTTCCTGATCGTAGGAATGGCCGCGACTACCGGCGTCGCTGTAGATATGCTGGGAACAGAAACCACGGCTTTTTCAACCACCTTCCGGGTCGATGCCCTGAGCCTTTGGGCCGCGGTGATGTTATCTCCGGCCACCATTCTTTTTGCGCTGCTTGCCAGAGCGGAACTGAAAGGACAAGCCCGTGAAGGTACGGTCTACAGTTTGCTGGTCTTTGCCACGCTGGGTGCCATGATTTTAGCGGGCAGCGGAGATGTCATGTTTATTGTACTGGGCATTTTAATCGGAACACTTGCAGGAATGGCTATGGCTGCTCATCCCAGGAACGATTCCTCCAGCGAAGGAGCGATGAAATATTTTATCTACGGATCGGTGGCCGGGGCCATCATGCTGTTCGGTTTAACCTACTGGGTAGGCCTTACCGGAACCACACTGCTTTCGGAATTAAACAATCCTTACCTGTCCCCCTTTATCGTCATGTTCGGGTTTATCACCCTGCTTGCCGGTATCGGCTATGCGGCCTCCCTTTTCCCCTTTCACTTCTGGACGCCCGATACCTTCGAAGGCGCTCCGGTTTCTGTTGCTGCTTATCTGTCGGTAGTACCCAAAGTGGGAGCGCTTTTTGCACTGGCTCAGGTCGTCAGAGGCTTGCCGGTTTCGGTGGTTGACTGGCCGCTGATTCTGTCCGTTCTGGCTGTGCTATCTATGACCTTCGGCAATGTGGTGGCCTTGTGGCAAGATAATGTGATCCGGCTTCTGGCTTACTCGACCATTGCACAGTCGGGTTACTTTCTGTTGGGAGTCATAGGCATGGGACAGAGCGGGCTGGCTGTTGATTCTCTGGTGGTATTCGGCATAGCGTATGCTGTGATGAACACGGGTGCCTTTGCCATTACCCTGGCCGAAGGCACCCAGCTTGCTGATTTTAAAGGAATGGGAAGGCGGCGTCCCTGGCAGGCCGTAGGCATGACCATTTTCCTGTTTTCCCTAGTTGGCATGCCGCCCCTGGCAGGATTTGCCGGCAAATTTCTGCTCTTCGGCACAGCTATTGAGAGCGGATATTCCTGGCTGGCTGTCATCGCCATTCTGAACAGCGCCATCTCCCTGGCGGTTTATATGCGCATTGTGGTACCCATGTTTTTCGAGGAGGACAAAGAAGAGCAGGTTGAGCCGTACGCTCCGGGAATATCTTTTGTATGGATAAGCACATTTATTTTAACAGTAGTTGTGGGAATCGGCGTGCAGTGGTTTCTGACCTAAAAATCGACTAAAGTATGCATGAATTTTATCTTATTTCGGGTATCGTCCTTATTGTCGTAATCGGTTACGACTTTTTCTATACCACGCTCTCCTTCAGCGGGGCCGGATATCTGTCCCGCTTAATGAGCCGGCTCCTATCTGCACTTTTTCTTTTGTTGAACAGGTATATTCCCCATCGAAAAGCGTTGCGATACTCCGGGGTAACGCATATCCTTTCCCTTATCGGATTGTGGATCGGGCTTTTGTGGATCGGATTTTTCTTGCTGCTTATGAGCGATCCCGATTCGGTAGTAGAGGCAGGATCCGGATTTGCGGCGAGCACCCTCACCAAACTGTATGTAAGCGGATATACCCTGTCCACTCTGGGAGTGGGTGATTATATACCCGGCACCGAAAGGTGGCAAATTACTATGGCTGCCTTTTCGTTTGTCGGTTTTATTTTCATAACTACCACCATGACCTACCTAATGAGCCTCTCCACCGCAGTGATTCACAAGAGAAATCTCAGTCTGTTTATAGCAAACATGGGCGTTTCCCCCGAAGAGATTGTTGCCAACAGTTACCATGAAGAGAGGTTTGCAGGATTACGAAAGGTGGCTCCCACGCTCCGTGAGATGATCAACAAACATAATCAGAATCATTTTGCTCATCCCGCAATGCATTATTTTTACAGTCGCTTCAGGCCAGAATCCATTTCTATTAATCTTACGAATCTGGATGAGGCACTATCCATCATTTTCCACCTGGGCGAAAAGCCGGATTCCGCCGATCATGAACTTCGTGCCCTCAGAAAGGCGATCGACAGCTATCTTGATTCTATCGGGCACAATTTTTTTACCCCGGTTAAACATGATATGGAGCATACGCCCGATTTTGAAACGCTGCAAGAACGTGATATAATCTCTGTGAGCCGCCAAACGCCAGAGGAGTATGCAGCGGCTGTTGCTGATCGAAGAACTCTTTTGACGGGACTTCTTCAAAGCGACGGATGGAGCTGGCAGAATATTTACTCCCGGGATACCTGACCTCAATTTTGGATATAATGCAGCTTCGGACAGACCTCTTCGCTTAAGCTACTATGGGCAGGTCTGTCAGGTAATATGGGATCAACCGTCTTTTTATATAAAACTAAAACCTAACATAATCCGTAGTAGGTTATCCCAAGGGGTACCGAGGTATACTCCATCTGAAATGCCTGTTAGAGAAGATGTTTTAAAGAAAATACTTGCCTTTAAAGCGTAAATCAATGAGGACGCGATCCCTCGAGGCAAGCTGCCAGTCTCAGATATTTTTGCTCTAGTAAGTGTAATATATGCTTTCGGAAGGGAGGAGAAACAAATAGACCGTACCTCCTATATCGTAAAAGCCCGCTCGGTGGTTGTATTGATACGAGAACGCTCTGCTGTATTGTATCCAGTATAGAGACATATGAAATACTTTGCGCAAAGCTTCCGATCGTATCTAATGGAAAGATACGTTTGACACCTTAAATAGACTTTAAAGGAAACGGCTTTTTCATATCTACAAATCCCCCCCCCTTGTAACTGTAAGCTCTTCAAAAAATTGGGAACAAGAGGGTCGGACTATAAACCTGTACTTCCGTAAATAATAGTGAGAAATAGGCACTTCTTTAAGCTCTCCTTAAGGTTATCGGTTGTATACTTGTCAAAAACACGTATTAAATACTCCCTTGCTTAAATAAGCCGTAGATAAAGGATGAAGAAAAAGGAAATAGTGATTCTACTTGGTTGTCTGTTTCTGGTGATGATCGGATACGGCCTGACGCTGCCTATTCTACCCTTTTTAGTGGAAAAAGCGGCAGGTTCAAACGAGTTGTTAGGACTTTCCCCCGCTCTTCATGTAGGGTTGATGACCGGTATTTTTCCTTTAATGCAGTTTGTCGCGGCCCCGCTCTGGGGGCGATGGTCCGACCGCATTGGCCGGTCGCCGGTGCTGGCTGCAGGCATGGGAGGCTATGCGTTTTCGCTGATTCTATTTGGATGGACCCAGGATCTGGTTCTGTTATATACGTTCCGCGTAGCCGGCGGCCTTTTTTCGGCGGCGGTACTGCCCACGGTCAGTTCCTGGGTTACCGACCTGAGCCCAATAAAAAACAGGGGAAAAGTGCTGGCGTGGACGGGTGGTTCGGCCAGCCTCGGGGTGATCTTCGGCCCGGTCTTGAGCTCCTTTTTTATGGATGTGGACTGGTTTGGCGGATGGTCCTGGAAGCTGTTGGCCGCAAACGCCTACACAACTCCTTTCCTGATTGCCGGCGGGTTTTCACTGCTGGCTTTCGTGTCTGTATTACTATGGCTGCCCCGCAATCGCTCCCGCTTTGATAATACTGATCATCACCAGAAAAAAATAAATACAGTAAGCATTATAAAGGGCGAGATGTTTCTGATTCTCATCTACGCCCTGATTGCACAGGGAGGCCTTTCCATGTTTGAAAGCACCTTTGCCCTGCATGCACAGGAGGTCTTGGGATACAGCGTACTGGAAATGGGATTTATTTTTATGGCTTGTGCATTCGGGATGAGTTTAAGTCAGATTGGCCTTACAGGATTTCTGATCGACCGGTGGGGGGAAGAGCGGCTGCTTCCTGTCGGCTACCTGTTGGCAGGGCTGGCCCTGTTTCTGTTGATGTTTGTCAATACTTTTTCACTCATTATTACCGTCGTGCTCATTCTTGCCCTGGGTATGGCGTTTATTACGCCCGGCCTGGCTTCGCTGACGAGTAAAATAAGTGACCAAAGAGTGGGCGAAAGGATGGGAATGCTGGCATCCATAAGCAGCCTGGGGCTGGCCGCCGGGTCCTTTTTGGGAGCCGGGTTGTATTCGCTGAATATTCATCTGCCCTATTTTTCATTTTCCATCGTAGTGTTAATCGTACCGGTATATATGATATGGAAATACTTGAAGCAGCATGTTAGTTTATAACTAAAGAGAATCATTTTTGTACGCTTTTGAGGGACCGGACAAGCTGTCCGGCCTACGTAGAACGGGCAGCTTACTCGTTCGTCTGAAAATCAATCGTAGTAAGTTTTATAAATTATTATAAAACGCTATTTGAGCTACTTAATGTCCCATTAGCCACAAAACAAAAGTGGAATTATCATGAAAAAAATAATTCAAAAAATACACCACGAACTGGAGGCGTCAGATATACAAATAAACGGGGACCGACCCTGGGATATACAAGTGCATGACGACCGTCTTTATGATCGGATGATGCGTCAGGGATCTCTCGGATTGGGCGAAGCCTATATGGATGGTTGGTGGGAGGCCGAAGCGCTTGACCAGTTTTTCACCAGAATACTACAGGCAAAGCTGGACAAAAAGTTTGTCCGCAATCCGACCGTTATATTCGAATATCTGAAATCGCTGCTGACCAACCGTCAGAATAAAGTAAAAGCCCGTGAAATAGGTAAGCATCATTACGATATAGGAAACGATCTGTACCGGGCCATGCTGGACAGGCGCATGGTCTATACCTGCGGCTACTGGCAACAGGCTCACACGCTGGATGAAGCCCAGGAAGCTAAATTGGACCTGGTATGCAAAAAAATAGATTTACACGCCGGCCAGCGCGTGCTGGATATCGGCTGCGGCTGGGGAAGCTTCGCCAAATACGCGGCAGAAGAATATGGCGTTGAGGTGGTGGGTATTACGGTTTCCAAAGAACAGGTGCAGCTGGGCAGAGAGCGATGCAAAGGCCTTCCGGTGGAAATTCGTCTTCAGGATTACCGGGATATTAATGAACTTTTCGACCATATCGTCTCCCTGGGAATGGTCGAACATGTGGGCTGCAAAAATTACCGCACCTATATGCAGGCGGCCCACCGGTGTTTAAACGATGATGGAATCTTTCTGTTGCATACGATCGGCGGCAACCGGTCGGTACAAACTACCGATCCCTGGATCGAAAAATACATCTTTCCCAATTCTCAACTACCTTCCATTCGGCAGTTGGCCCTGGCTGCCGAGGGGCTCTTTGTGATGGAAGACTGGCAGAACTTTGGTGCGTATTACGACAAAACCCTGATGGCCTGGTATCAAAACTTTGACAACCACTGGGATGAACTAAAGCTAAATTACTCTGAAGAGTTTTACCGCATGTGGAAGTATTATCTGCTCAGTTGTGCCGGCAGTTTCAGGGCGCGTAAAAACCAGCTCTGGCAGATTGTCTTTTCCAAACAAGGCCTGCCAGGCGTTTTTGTTCCGCCCCGCTACCGGATGGACGATGAATAGGTGCTCTGCTATTTATTTTTAGTTGAACTCTGGATTTAAGCTTCTTTTAAGCCTCCATGTGTTAACCTGTATATAGAAAAGAGCTGTTTCCTTTTCTGTCGAACAAGTATCAACACCCGTTAACCCGACAGGAGGCGCTTATGTGGTTTGAAAATACATGGAATATTCCCTTTTGGGCGTGGACTCTGCCGGCTGTTTTCGGTGCCGGGCTTATCTTACTGGTCCTTTTATGGCGGCGCACCAAGGCCGATCCGGTAAAGGAACAGATGGATTATTTTTGCTGGTGCTATGCCCGGGGCGAAATAAGCAGGGATGATTTTGAGGAGTTGAAATAAGATTTACAGGAATATGAAAAAAAGATCAACCCAGCAAATAAACGAAAACCAACACCCCATGCGTAAGCACTGGAAGAACGGTATTTAACAATTAACCAACAAGGTGAACAAAATGGAATGGATAGCTGAAAACTGGTTCCTGATACTGATCTTCCTGCTGTTTGTGGGCATGCATATGTTCGGTCACGGACACGGCGGGCACGGAGGCCATGGCGGACACAGCCACGGCTCAGCTGGCGACCAAGACCAAACCGAATATGACAAAAACAACCATCAACATCATTAACCAAGCAAGAGGAAATAATATTATGCTTAATATCAAAATCGTAAGCTGGGCGGCGGGTACCTTTACGGCGGCCAGCTTTATTCTATGCGTTATTTACGGACTGGTAACCCCCGAAAGCATTCATATGCATCAATTTCTGGAAATCGTACTGCCCGCCTTCGAGTGGATTTTCGTGGGTAGCTTCTTCCTGGGGCTGATCGAAAGCTTTGCCTGGGGCGCCTATATCGGGCTTGTGTACGTACCCATCTATAATTATTTCTACAAACGGTGGGCTTCTGGTGCAAATTAATCACTTATAATCAGGAATGTCCGGACAGGGACTAACTGCAGCTAGTACCGTTACCAGTAAATTAGTAACGTTAGATTTGCAAAGAATTCCAATACAATAGCTGATAATGATCACTATGTATACTTGCTGTATTTAATGGTAACGGCACTAGCCCCCTGTTTTACATCCATATGACATCACTACAAAAACTATTTATTTATTGCAGTGGATGGTACGATTAACTGCGAAATCTGGTGAATCTGCTCCGGGAAGAACAGTAGCCGTTTACCTTTGTTGATCTTCGGTTCAATACCGGAAAGGCTAAAGAGCTGGTGACAGAACCGGGCAATCCGCTGATCCTGTCAAACCTTGAGATCAACGGTATCTATTATGAAAAACCGCCCTTTTCTGAAGTTCCTGAAGTACTCGATCAATCCCGTTTGAGACAACGAGTCGACCAAACGTACAATGGTAAAAAAAGATGCGGGCACATTAATTATGGATACTAGACAGTTTTACAATCTTTCTACAAAAGCCCCAGAATCAGCTAACAAAACTGAAATAAAGTAGAAAACGATCGTACTCAAAAAGAAACTGGCACATAGTACCCGCCAATCAAAGATGGTACCGGAATTTTAGTGTTCTCCAGAAGGTGTTTGAAAAACTGGATCAACTGAATCTGGCTTATCCTTCACAAATCAGGTACACTTAGTATATAAGGAATCTTCTCATATTTAGGTTCACTTGAAAGGCAGTAGTATAGATTGGCAAATGAAAGGCCACTTACTTTTAGGGAAGATCGACCCCAGTGGACTTCTTCAAGAGATAATCGGCTAACATAAAAATCAAAGTAGGCAGGATCATAAATTGCAATACAGGTGATAGCCCGACATCAATAAAAGGAAGAGTGGGCATCGCATTAGTATAGCTCCAGCTTTCGGCAGCAACGTGTCTGAGTTCACCCAATATTGCTCCAATTCCTCCAATAAAAACCAAGGAGGTTATTTTTGGAACGGTCATGTGATTCACCCAATAAGGTTGCTTGTAGAAAATAGAGAATACAAAATATAGAAGCAGAACCATCAGCATATCCGCTACTGAGGCCAATACGCAAAGAGAGATATGTCCAAAATCATAGACAAATCCTTCATAAAGTGGCCCTTGGGCAATCTCCCAGACAACATTAAATAAAAAAGCCAGGCTGCATATCGTTAAAATAAGTTTTTTAAATACACGTTTTTTTGAGGCTTTATTTCCAAAATAGTTATAGCACGCTATAACTATAAACAAAACAATAACAGGAAGGATAAACTGGGTTAGTTTAAGTTCGTTCATCGTATCTTTTTCACATTAAAATTACGCTGCAATAAATCTACACCAAAAGTTGAGCTATAAGATAAATAACGTAAACAAATTAAATTTGACATGTTAAGGTACTCATACACACGTCATCGTGAATAATCCGGGTTAAGCCTTTCAGTAATTTTGAGTTCACTATCCTTAAAACGAAAATATTGTCTCGTATAAATCAATAAGACAACCAATTTTTCACTCTTTTTAAGCTTCATTTAAGGCACCTATATCCATCTTGTTAGATACAGATTGTTGTACTCAGATACTACAACTATAACTATTTATGAAAATTTCAGAACCATGTTTCACATTCATCATTTTTTTGATGTGCATTGGATCTGGGGGGGAGTTATCTCAACAGTTCTTCAGTTGGCTATTTTTGGTGCCATTCCTTATCGATCAAGAAGAAATTTCCAGGAAAATCTTTTGAATATTCTAACCAAAAGATTTGTCCGCGACGAGATAGATCTCGAGGAGTTTGAAGAACGAAAACAGACTTTGAAGGGAAGTAATTAAACTACTTTATACTAACTACTTAATACTTATTTAATTCAGTTTGTGGCGGCCCCGGTTTGGGGCGCTGGTCCGACCGCGGCCATTTTTCGGCAGCGGTACTGCCCACGGTCAATTCTTGGGTTACCGACCTGAGCCCAATAAAAAACAGGCCAAAAAGCACAGCGTTGATCCTCAAAAAATACTGGGTCTGTTGCGACCAACGGTTTACTGAGAGTATCTGGCCAGATCACGCTGGTAGTTGAATTGGGAGTGTGAATATATTAAATAAAACTGTAATTACTTTACCAATTTAAGTTCAATTTAAGAAGTGATACCTATCTTGTAAGAAAGACAAGGACTGTACTCACAACCTGTTTATACAACTGTGAGGAATTTGTCAATCACATAAACAGATAGTCAATTACAAAAAAATTCAACCTAAAATATAAAAGGTGAATGTTATGAATGGACTCAATGAAAAAACGATTATTGTGACCGGTGGTGCCTCTGGAATTGGCGGAGCCGCCTGCCGAAAATTAGCAGAAGAAGGAGCAACTGTAGCCATTACCGATGTGCAGGATGCAGCCGGTGAAAAACTGGCGGATGAAATCAACGAGACCGGTGGCACCGCCCGCTACTGGAATCTGGACGTTACCGAAGAAAGTCGTATTAAAGAGGTATTTGCAGAGGTCAATGAAACCTTTGGATCTATCGACGGACTGGTAAATAACGCCGGAATAAGCGGTGTCGACAAACCCACCCATCAGGTTTCTAAAGAAGAGTGGGATCAGGTCATGAAGATTAACGTAGATGGCGTATTCTTATGCACCAAATATGTTATTCCATATATGAAAGAAAACGGGAGCGGAAATATCATAAATATGTCTTCCATCTATGGTATTATCGGCAATAAAGACTTGCCTCCGTATCATGCTTCTAAAGGTGCAGTTCGGCTAATGACTAAAAACGATGCCTTAACCTATGCCGAGGATAACATCCGAATCAACTCGGTGCATCCCGGCTTTATTGATACGCCCCTCGTAGATGAGCTGGCGGAGCGAAAGGGCATAAGTGCCGAGGAGTTTCGTAGTCAGCTGGACAGCCTTCATCCGATGGGCCATATTGGCAAACCCGAAGATATCGCCAACGGCATTGCCTTTTTGGCATCTGAGGAGGCCGGATTTATGACCGGAAGTGAATTGGTCATAGACGGTGGATATACGGCTCAATAAAGCAGGAATACGAAATATTTAACATTATAAATAACGAAAGCCGGATAAACATCCCGGCTTTTGTTATGCATGGGAATGCTATACTTAGCTTGGGATATAACGCTGCTTTTGCCGGCACGCTACTAAATTTTTAAGAAATTTAGAAAAAACAATATATTAAGTTCAATTTTCGCCACAAAGATCTGCATTTTTTCAGAGATTTACAGATCCGTATTGCCCATTTGTTATAATGCTTAAAGAAGCAAAAAATGGGTTTAGGAGATTAAATCTTCACTTATATTGCACACATTGAAACACTTCTAACCATTTTCCTTTTTCGATCTATCATGAAAAAAGTTTTTAAATTGTTCGCAGGCCTTTTATTTGTGAGTGTTATATTTTTCAGCCAGACAGTAGCGCAAAATTCCCAAATGCTGCTGTTTGAGATCGACGGCAACCGGTATGAAAAACGCAATTTTAACAAACAGGGCGAGCTGCAATCCTTTCAAAAACTCTTGGTCGGTTCTATCGAGGAAAATGATGATACCTACAGGCTTCCTGTTGAACTGTATTCGTATAATGCCAAAGGAGTGCTCCAGGACAGCACCAAAACGATCTATACCTGCAAGCCGGATGAACAACAGGTGCTATTGAATATTTTCCCGTTTACCGACTACGGAAAAGGCAGCGTAATCAAGATCAACCTGTTGGATACGAAAACTTTTTATCCGGTTGCACCAGAGCCCGGTTGGGAGATGGAATCTATTGAATTTGCATTGAAAATTGATAAGGGGTTGGTAGGTTTTCTGGGCGGGAAAAGTAAAATAAAGATGTATGACCGGCACGTGGTATCCAACGATACGCTGCAATCCGGACAGTATGAAATCAATTCCAACGTTGATCTTGGAGTGTACGTACTGGGGATAAAAGTAAAAGGATTCGGATACAAGGTTCTCGAAATTGTTGACAAGGACCGCGGCATTATTCAGCAAAAATTTACCAGCGAGGACGGCAGCTATTTTGTGATCCGGTTAATCTGAAAGGACTCCTTATTCTCCGCCTTCTGAAATCGGCAAACCCAGGGTGATCCAATCGTGCATGCCGCCGCGATAGTACCATATCTTTTCGGACGGATATCCCGCCTCTAATAATTTTTTGATGGCCGAAGGCGACTGTGGACACTGCGGGCCGTTACAAAAGAAGATCGTAAATGTTGCCGGATCCAGTTCATCCATGCGATCCAGAATATCGCTAATAGGAATAGCCTTGCTTCCTGGAATGCCTACCCCATAACGGGTGCCCGGTGCCCGGACATCAATCACTGCTCGCCTATTTTCGAGATGCTCGATTACTTCTGATTCACCAACAGTACGAACTCCATCAGCGGCCCGAATCGGTTGAATTTCACCCCAAGTGACATCCACCGTTACCAATCCCTTCTTATCGGAAATGGATTCAGGAATAATTTGCATTTTGTCTCGTTGCGGAAATCGTTCTAGTGAATTCTTCATGGAATAATTATTTATTGACAATTTTTGCCTTTGATAACGACGTTACTACGAAGAAAATATCGCTTTTAACTCCCCTTTGGTAGGCAGTGACCGTTCTTGATCGGCGCGGAAAACTACTGTTCCATCTACGACAATATTGGGTGAAGAATGAGCCCCGAATTTTTCAACAAGCTCGGGGTGCTCATCTATGTATTTAACACTATATGATATATTCATCTGTTTCAGTTTTTCTTCCACCTGGGGACGATGGTTACAGTCTTTTGTTGCTAAAATAAGGACTTCCATTTTTACACTTTCTGTTTTTTAGGTTCAAATTCCGACTTCGTACTTCCTTCCGAGGAGCAGGGTACGGCGATACCAAACTTTTTTAAAATCTCCTCGGCCAGGCACCATTTGGTAAAGGCCGACTGGAACAGGTTCAGTCCCACAAACAGGGTAAACAGGTACCAGTAGGGTCTTACAAAATAACCCATTATCAGGCTGAGTGGTTACAAAACTTCCTGCAACAGCTCATATAATGCGTTCCATTTTTCTCATAATATCAGTTATTAGTTTAGGATTGGGGAGTTAAATTTGTTAGTAGTTAACTTAGTAAATCTTTCTTCTTCTCTTCGAACTCTTCCTTATCAATTTCGCCCCTGGCATACCGTTCTTTAAGAATGTCTAAAGCATCTCTATTATTCTGTCGATTACTAGTCGATTGTGGAGATAAAGTGATTCCCCATCTTACGAGTGCTATGATCGCCACGATGATCAAGGCCCACCAGAATACCATCATCCAACCGCCTCCGAATCCGTCAATCCAATGCATAATTGCTCCATAATTTAGAAGTTATATTTTCTGCCGTTTTTAATAATCTTTGTACTTGTAATACCAATTGTAGTATAAGTGTAATAAGCTTAAAGGAAGCTTAAATTTTTTCTTTTTTTTCACCCTTAAAGTATTCGTATATAAGGGAAAGATACCCTTTTGGGGCTTACAATTTTATGCTGAAATAGTAAACGAATATTTGAGACTAACAAATTAATACGTTCAATTCAATGGACCGAAATTTTAAACAAACCGAGCATACCAAAAACCGATATAACGCCACATCGGTTATTTACAACATCATGGAGTGGCCGGTTGAGCAATTATGGTACAAAAAATGGCGGCAAAAACTCTGGCAGCAGGTAAAAGGGCCAGAGGTACTGGAAATTGGGGTAGGTACCGGTAAAAACATCCCCTACTACCCCAAGGAAGTCAAATTGACTGGAATTGACCTTTCACCCGGCATGCTGAAACAAGCCCATAAACTACTGCCCGATCATGCAAAAGATCTCATTACATTACGTGAAATGGATGCCCAGCAGATGGACTTCACCGATAATACCTTCGATGAGGTGGTAGCTACATTTGTGTTTTGCTCGGTTCCCGACCCCGTCGTCGGACTACAGGAGGCCCTCCGCGTTACCAGGCCCGGCGGTAAACTACATCTGCTTGAACACATGATGGCAGAAGAATCCATTCTGGCCAACATCATGAAAAAACTGGATGCCCCCATTCATTATCTGAGTGGCGTTCATATTGCCCGTCAAACAGTAGCAAATGTTGAAAAGGCAGGCTGGGAAATAGATCAGGTACATGATTTGACGGCAAAAGGCGTCTATAAAAAGATTAAAGCCACGAAACCACATTAAGCCTCAATACCTTCTGAAAGTGTAAGTTCAACTACAAATGTGCTTCCTTTCCCCTCTCCTTCGCTATAGGCGCGAATTTTCCCCCCGTATAATTCAAGAATTGCCTTAACAAGCGGCAACCCCAATCCACTTCCGGATTGTTCCTGTACCTCTGACTCATTTGCTCGGTAGAACCGCTCAAAGATGTGCTTTTTTGCTTCCTCGTCAAATCCGATCCCCGTATCGTTGAGATGCAGCACAGCTTTACCACTGCTGCGTTGCAATTGCAGCTTTACCCGGCCACCGTCTGGTGTGTATTTTACCGCATTCCCGATAAGATTATTGATGACCTCTTCTATATAAGATGCATGTGCCTGAACATGCAAATTCGGATCAACCTGCGTCTGTATAGTAATATTTTTTGCCCGTGCACTTTCCTCATGTTCGCTTATTACTGCTTCGGTAATACGACTGATATTCACGATATCCGGCTTAGATCTATGTACCGACTCTACCCTCGAAAGCTGGAGCAAAAAGTGCACCATTTCGCTCATCTTGCGCACCTCTGCGAGCATCCGCTGGATGGTTTCCTGATACTCCTCTTTAGAGCGGGGTTTCCTGAGCATAACTTCTGCCTCGCTCCGCAACGATGAGAGCGGGGTCATAAGCTCGTGGGCAGCATCCGATGTAAACCGCTTCTCCCGCTCAAAACCTTCCTGTAGCCGGTTCAGCATGATGTTAAACGTCTCTGCCAGATCGGTCAATTCGTCCCGCACTTGATAATTGACGGGAATTCGCTTGTCTAAATCGGTGGCCGTAATGGATTTAGCGGCATCACTAATAGAGGCCACCGGCGTTAGTGCTCTTCGTGACAGCCAGTATCCCCCGAGAATAGAAAGCGCCACACTGATAGCTATCAATATGATTATATACCCCCTGAAGCGGTTCACCTCCTCATGGAGCGTCCATTCAAAGCCTGTAACTTCCAGCCAACCACAGAACACATTCTGCTGATCCATTATTGGATAAAAAAGTGTTCGCGCAGGAAGGGATTGCCATTCACTGCTAAAGGAATACTCTTGCGGATTATCAGGAATTTGAGTTTCTAAAGGTTGCTCCGTGTCAGAATAGTTCGGGCTTTGATAAATAAGGCGATTGTTCAGGTTATATAATCGAACATACATTCCATATTCCACATCACCCTTGAGTGCTTCATTCCTGCTATAGCCGGTCAAGTTAATGGATAACGAGTCTTCTGTATGAATAAATGGGAGCAGCTGCTCAGCTTCGAAACGAAGATGCCGATCGTAATTATGGTGAATAGAATCGTGAAACGTTTCATACAAGAAATAACCGAACAGGCTGAGCATCAGAAACAAGCTGAGCCCGTACCATAAAGACAGTCTCTTGGAAATAGAAAGTCTGTCAAAAAATGAGCTAATACGTGCCATTATGTTAATCTTATGTTTTCGTTAAACGGCTATTTAGTCGATATCCCGCTCCGCGAATAGTTTCAATAATCTGAGAATCATCCTCTAAAAAAACTTCGTCGCACTCCTTGAATGATTCAGCTAATTTTTGGCGCAGCGTAGAGATAGTGGCTTCAATCGTATTGTCGCTGACGTAATACGCCGATCCCCACACCCGCTCGGCAATCTGTGTCTTGGAAAAAACGGTTTCGGGTTCGTTAAGTAATAACTCCAAAAGCAAAAATTCTTTTGGTCTTAGTGTTCGTTTAATTTCACAAATTTTGACCCAATGCTTTCGGGAATCCAGCTCAATGGGCCCGGCAGAGACGGTCTCTGCATTAGAAATTTCTGTCGATCGCCTCCCAAGCGCCCGCACCCGGGCTAACAATTCATCAAAAGAGAACGGTTTACTCATATAATCGTCAGCTCCGGCATCCAGTCCTTCAACTTTGTGATCCAGGTCGCCCAGGGCGGTGAGCATTAAAACGGGGAAGGCTCGATTTTCGACCCGCCAATGCTCCAAAATCTGTTTCCCATCCCGGTTCGGCAGGCGCCAGTCCAAAATCACAATATCATAGTCGTTTACAAGCCCCTGCAGCTCCGCTTCTTCACCATCATGGCTGACTTCAACTACATGTCCCTCCTCTTCGAGCCCTCTTTTTAAGGAGCTGGCAAGCTGTTTTTCATCTTCTACTAATAGAATCCACATAAAATTATAGATTGGTTTTATGAAATAACACCATCTAAGATAAAAGACGATGACGAATAATGTTTTAAGCTAAATTTAAGGTTGGGTTA
>Ga0306912_1000427_pt1 | contig 25170 bp, 20 predicted proteins | sample AntRauFillE10628_FD_190443 | JGI IMG/M metagenome (GOLD analysis project Ga0306912, IMG submission 190443) | Saline lake microbial communities from Rauer Islands, Antarctica - Metagenome Filla E10 #628 (v2) (version 2) | ecosystem: Environmental > Aquatic > Non-marine Saline and Alkaline >... | reverse complement strand
GAAGGACTACCGTTTCTGTGGCTACGCCGAGGCAGTGGCCTGCTCTCGGCCAGGAATTGGCGGGCCGGGCGAATCGCCAACTTCAGGGCAGTTGGCGCGGAAGGGCATAGGCCACATTTGGGCGGCTTATGCGGGTGGTGCTCCGCGTGAGTCACTCTCAGTGGAAGCGGCTTTGCAGGCGCACCGGGAACTGATTTTTGGTAAGTGGGCCGGGGAGGCCGGACTATCGGAGGCGGCTCGAAAGAAGGCTCTCAAGGTGCTGGAGCAAGAGGATGCGATCCTGCCGAGAGCGACGGTGCTGCGCTGCCGGGTGCGCTACTTTACGGATGGGGCCATTTTGGGTAGCACCGAGTTCGTGCGGAGCTTCGTGGGTGCCTGGCAAATGGAGAAGGGGCGCAAATACCCGCCAAAGGTCAATCCACTGCGCGGTGCGGACTGGCAAGACCTGGCGACGATTCAAGGTCTGAGAAAAAAGGTCTTTGGTTGAGCTGTCCGGGCAGGGCAGTGCTGGATCTTTTTTCACATAAAGGTATTTACAAGGGACTGGCAAAGTTACTGGACTCCCCCGGGGAACGTTGAACATTGAACGTTGAATCCGGTAGTCGCTGGAAACGTCGAATGTTCTGATGTCGGAACTATGGGCACGCTGTCTCGAGAGTGTTGGAGAATCTGGAGTGGTGAGGGATGGAGTGGTGGAGAGCTGGAGTGGTGAGGGGGGCTGAAACGGAGCGCGGACATTTCTGTCCGCTCGGGTAAGCTGATGAGCAGTTCGGTCGTGCTGTGAAATTTTGTGTCTTTATGCTTTCGCATTCTACCACGTACATGTATGCTGAAATCATGGAGTTTTTTACGACCGCGATTCAACTGATCATTTCCTTAGGCATCCTGAATGTCTGGCTGCTTCGTCAAAGTCGGGCGACTGCCTATCGGGGCAACGATGCCCCGAATTTAAAAGCAGAATTCAAGGCATACGGCTTGCCGGTTTGGGCCTATTACACGGTCGGTGCTCTTAAGTTGTCGGCCGCAGCGATGCTGCTTGTTGGATTACTCATTCCGGTGCTCGTCGTTCCCGGTGCGACCTTGATGTCGGTGCTCATGCTGGGCGCGATAGCCATGCATGCAAAGGTGCGAGATCCGGCGATACGCTACCTACCAGCTTTACTCATGCTGATCATGTCGCTGCTACTGGTTATTTTGAAGTTACAGTAGATTCACAGCCAGCCAACCGCACAGGAGCATATAAGTGCACGCGGGTAGGCACAGATACCAAGGGTCGCCGATTTTGACGCGCACACCGAGTCCGCAGGCCATCTGTAGCGCAAGCCCGGCAGCTGCCATGCCGCCGACCCATGGGATGAAAAGGCCAATTGCCAGGCCAATAGCGGCCAACAACTGCAGAGTGCCGGTCAATTTCTGGAACCTGGCGAGTCCATAGCGTTGAAATTCGACCACCATGTGGGGGCTGAATAAACAGCTCAAGCCGTATCCAAAAAAGGAAAGCGCGCAGACGAGTAAGAGGAAGTTTAGTGAGCTCATGAGGACGGAGCAGCAGATCGATCATTGGACAGCTTTTCAAGTGCATCCGGTATCGCTTGCTTAAAGCGAAAGAAGCCTTTTGTCGAATGTGGAAATAAGGTCTCGTCCCACCAGTGCCGGGCGGTGAAAAGCTCAATGTTTTCTTTAGCGAGTGCTGGCTTCAGGATTTTTAAAATCTCAGGCCAGTGCCCTGTGGTGGGTTCTGCCGTAATGATTCCGTCCAGTTGCTTCTGCTTGGCCCAATCAATAAGCTGACGGTAGTTGTCAAAAATACCGTCACCGCTGAGGTTTGAAAGTGCCCGTCGTCGAAAATCAACGACCTCGGGGCAAATTTTTAGGGCTTCGTAGCTGTCGTTCGGAAAGTATTGAGCCGTTGCGTTGGTCGGATAAAGTTCTGCCAGCCAGTCGGACGCACTTAAGTCTTCCTCGGTAATCAGCAGGCCCAGACGCAGGCCTTCCGGAACTGGTTCGGAAGGTGGCAGGGCTCTTGGCTCAGGGGGCGGGGCTTCATCCTGTTGGACCGGTTCCGCCGCTAAGCCTTCCTCCACTTGAAAACGCGGGTTCCCGTATTTCCGGATGTTGTCGGGGCGCGCCAGGTAAGTCTTGCCCCGCGTATGGAGTCCGGCCACCCAGCGCCAGCTCAATGTGTTGGATGCCGGATCGCCATCGAGTAAGTGACGAAGAAACCAGTCAGCACCAAGCTGCCAGGGGAGTTTTAGTGTGTGGATCCAGATACTGGCATACCACATCCTTGCGTGGTTGTGCAGGTAGTTGTTTCCGATGAGCTCACGGTTCCACGTGTCAAAACACTCAATCCCCGTTCGCCCCTGAATGGCCTCTTGGTAGCCGATGTAGTCGTCGTATGTTTCCAGCAATCGGGCTCGAGCTTTCAGGTAGTCATGCCAGACGGATGGGCGAAGTTGGAGCCAACCCTTCCAATAAGTGCGCCAGCAGACTTCATCGATAAATTTTGATGCGGCCTCTGTAGAATGCTGCTCCAGCACAGCCGCCAGCACTGCCCACTCGGGAAGGAGGCGGATGCGGATCCAGGGAGAAAGCTTAGAGACGGTCGATGCGTGATCGGGGCCGCTGTCGTAGTTGCGTCCTGCCGCATAATCCCGTCCAGACATGGGCAGGAAAGTGCTCAGCGCGTTGCGAGCTGCCGATTTTGTTGGTAGGTGCATAGTGTCCCATCGCAGCAAGAGCGATTTCCCTACGCTCTCATCTCAATAACTCGCGGTTAAAAAAATCTCTTCTCTAGAACTTCCGATTTAAGGTTGAAGCGCACCTGGGCGGCGGAGCTGGAAAAAGTCGGGCGGAAGATATTCACGAGCCGTGGAAAATGCCTGTAATCATGCAACTGGAGGCGTAAGTTCAGCGCACAAACGGAGATGAATCTGGATGAAGGCCAAGCATAAGTATCTTTCAACGCAGGAAGCCGACCGCATTATCCATATGGCGTGGCAGGACCGTTGCTCCTTTGAGCGGATCGAGGAGACTTTTGGTTTCAGGGAACCGGAGGTAATAGAATTGATGCGCGCGCAACTAAAGCCCTCCAGTTTTTGCAGGTGGAGAAAGCGCGTCAGCGGTCGGGTGACCAAACACAGGAAGCGCTTTAAGCGTGAAGAAGCCTTCAAGGGCACTTTCGAATAAACCAGGCGGAGCCTAGAGTCCTCCTCGCTAAAATCTCCATCCTAGACGTAAGCTAAGGGGCGCGCAGGCGATCACTTTCACATGAGCAAGCGTTTCATTTACAATTCCAAGGTTTATTTCGACGAGCTGGACGCGCTCGGCATCCTCCATCATACCCGCTACATGCTTCATTTGGAGCGTGCGCAGCAAAAATTTTTCGAGCATTTGTTGGGTGTTGACGACTTCGATGCCGGGCGCGACGAAGACATCTACGTGGTCGTGCATAGTCTCGAGTCCCGCTTTCGCGAAGCATTTCGAAAGCCCGGGCCAATAGTGGTCGAATATGGCATCGACCGGATACGCAGCGGTGGCGTGACGATGGACTTTATCATTTGCCATCCTTCAGAGCCTATTATTTACTGCGAAGGGAAGCGCACCGTGTGCAAACTTTCTGCGGAAACCCACCGGCCAACACCCTGGACCGAAGCTTTTCGTCAATCAATGGAGGCCTACACAAAATGAATGATCGTATGCAAAACGCCATGCTCGGGGCTCTCGTGGCCGACGCGGTATCCATGCCGGTGCACTGGTATTACGATACCAATGCGCTCGATCGCGATTACCCTGATCTTGAAACTTATCAGGCGCCCAGAAACCCGCACCCGGACAGCATTCTCTGGCGCTCGAAATATACGCCCCGAAACAAGCAGGCAGACATCCTTCATGACCAGGCTCAATTCTGGGGTCAGCGGGGCATTCACTATCATCAGTTTCTGCCAGCGGGAGATAACACGCTCAATTTCCTGCTCGGTGTGCAACTTTACCGATCCACCGTAGCGAAGGGTCGATACGATCCTGATGCCTGGTTGGGAATCTTTATCGATTGCATGCGTACAGCTGGCTGGCACCGCGATACTTATGTGGAGGAATACCACCGCGCGTTTTTTGATAATCTCGCCCAGGGCTTCAGCCCGGATCAATGTGGCATTGAGGATATCCATATCGGAGGGCTCACCCCTGTTCCCTTTTTGCTAGCTGCGCTTGACGCGCTCGGCGAGCGGACTGCGGAGACGGATCTTCCAGTCGTAGAGGCGCATCTTGCGCTTACGCATCATGGCGAACCTGTCGCAAATGCCGGGCGTGCGCTTTCAAACATACTGCATGCAGTCGCTGCAGGGGCTCCTCTACGCGACGCGATCGCAGAATATACCACGGAGTGGGTGAGTAAGGGGCAGCTCGATACCTGGTCACGTTTGGAAGATCGCACCGTTGTCGGGCGACATCTCACGACCGCCTGTTATTTACCAAAATCCTTTACCGCTTCGCTCTACCTCGCCTGGAAATACCATGACGACTTCAGCTCAGGTGTGATCGCCAATGCCCGCTGTGGAGGTGATAACGCACACCGCGGTGTTGTGGTGGGGTCTCTGCTGGCTGCGGCAAACGACATACCCGAGCGATGGCTGCGAGACCTGAAGTCCATTGAGCGTCTTCGTTGCGATACGCTGGAAGCAACTTTTTAGAGTTTATCGACTCGATGCGAAACCTGCTTCTTTACCTTTACTCCTTCATGTCCCTAATGACTTCGTTTGCATTTGCGGAAGGAAACCCCCTAAAACCCTTTCTCTGGGATTACCGCGTCATTCTCGTCTCGGCATCACCTGATGGAGTTGAGGATCGGGTCGCCGAATTGGTTCGCGCTCAAGCGAGCATCGATGACCGCCATATTTTATGGTTTGTCATTGATGGTGAATCCGTCGCAACAAATCACGAGCAACCTCTTGCGAAGGGATTTCAGCCGGCTGTCTTGAAGCGTTTTTTCGCGGTGCAAAACGGTGATAAAACGCAGGTTCGACTCATCGGCAAGGATGGCGGCGTCAAGGCGAAGGTCGAAGAACTCAACTTAGAAAAACTTTTCGAGCTCATCGACTCGATGCCCATGAGGCAGGCGGAAATGAGGAAGGGCTAGTTGAGCAGTTCCAGAACTGCTTTAGCCGTGTCGGTTGCCGACGCCGGATTCTGTCCAGTGACCAGTCGTTCGGCAACGGCGACTTTGCTCTGGAAGTTATCCGCTTTGACAAATTCGGCACCGAGTCTGCGAAGCTTGCTCTCCAGTAGAAAGGGCATGACATCGGTCAGTTTGACAGCGGCTTCCTCCTCGTTGGTAAAGGCAGCCACTTTTTTGCCCCGAACCAGTGGAATACCATCGATTTTGACCCTGACCAGTGCGGCAGGCCCGTGGCAGACCGCTCCGATCACGCCGCCGTTTTTGTAGTGTTGGGCAATGCTCTTTCGCACACTTTTGGAACCGGGGAAGTCCCACATCGCACCGTGGCCGCCCGCGAAGAAAATAGCGGCGTAGTTTTCCGGGTCCAACTTGGCAAGTGCTTGAGTGTGCACCACCCTTTGCACCGCATCGAGGTTTTGCCAAAAGGTTTTGTTGATCGGATCGCTCAGGTCAAAGCTCTTGGGGTCCATCGGTGCGAAACCACCTTTTGGACTGGCGAAGTCGACTTCATAGCCGGCTTGGGTGAACACGTGCCAAGGGTGGGCAACCTCGGAGAGGTAATAGCCGGTCGGGGTATCCGTACTCCCGATTTGATCATGGTTGGTGACCACGATGAGGATAGTTTGCTTGGCAACGAGACTACCTGCCAGGCAAAGTAGGGCACATGCTGTGTGAAGTAATTGTTTCATGTTTTATATGGTAAGCGCTCTGACTCGCTCAGAGAGATACAGTTCTGCAATATAGGCCGAGTCGAAATATCGGATCATCGATCAGCCTCGTTCGCGGTCTTCAGCTACGGCGAGACTGCTTTCGGTCCCACCTACCGGCTCGTTCATGAGGGCGGCAAAAGCGGGAAGAATCTCCCGGTCTTTCCAAGTCGCTCCCTCTGATCGTGCCTCCTCTCCTGAGAGTGGAAGTAATTCAGCCATGGGCTGGCCCCGGTGAGTCACCAAAAATCGACCCTGCGCCGCAGCTTTTCGAATATAGTGCCCGGTTCTGGCATATAATTCCCGAATTGGTATTATTATTTTGCCCATCTAAAGAATGTGTCTCGCGAGACACACCTTGTCAAACTGGGATTTTTTTAAGGCGATCGAGCAGTTCCACTATTTGCCGAACCATCGATTGCCGCAATATTGCGTGTAAGAAGTTGGCCGATGCCACGTTTGATACTAGTGAATTATGGACCTAATTTTTTAAGCCTAGGAAGCAACTTCAAGCTAGTCCTAACGTTACTTTCTTCTTTGAGCACTGTATTCATCATGAATTTGCAAGCGGATGCCTCTTTAATGCCTACACTTTTCGATTTTACTGGAGAAAATCCATCACCTGCCTGGACCGCGAACAATGACGGAGTGATGGGCGGGCTCTCTAAGGGTGGGGCGCAACTTGTCGAGGATGGCATGTTGTTTAGCGGAGAACTCTCCTTGGAGAACAACGGGGGATTCTCGTCCGTTTATGCCGAGCGCTCCTTCGATTTGTCGGAATATGACGGTATCCGTTTTAGCGTGCTTGGCGATGGGCGGACTTACCAGCTTCGCCTCCATTCAGATGCGGTGTTTCGCCAGAGGGGCTGGGTGTCTTTTAGTCATGAGTTTGCCACGGTCAAAGGTGAATGGATTGAAGTGTTCGTGCCCTTTAGTGAGCTCAAACAGAGCTGGCGGGGCCGCAAGCTCTCTGGCTACACGTTCAATACGGGCGATATTCGGCGTTTCGGCTTCATGCTCGCTGATAAACAACCTGGGCCGTTCAGTCTTAAAGTGCGCTGGGTCTCGGCAGAGGTAGAGCGCTAGTTAATTGGCTGTCGTGCCAGAACCTTAATTTGTAATTAGCGACATCTCTCGACCCACTTGTTGAGCATGGCTTGAAATTCTTTAATTTTATAGGGTTTGGTAATGCAGTCCACGAAGCCGATTTGGAGAAATTTCTCGAGATCTTCCTGCATGGCATAAGCCGTCTGCGCTATAATCTTAGCATCCTGATTAATCTTGAGAATTTCCTGTGCTGCCACATCGCCGTTCATGATCGGCATACGGATGTCCATCAGCACTACGTCGATCTCAGGGTGCTTCCTGTAGGTTTGAATTGCTTGCTCACCATTATGGGCAGTCAGGATTTTGAACGGAGTTGACTTAAGGATTCTCTGAATAAGTTTTTGGTTGATCTCCTCGTCTTCGGCGACCAGCACGGTGCAGGACCGAATTTCTATGCTTTCGCCCTCAGGCATGGAATCCGTCTTCTTCTTCTTGGCGGTGGGCGCTTCCGCCTCCCTCGGGATTTTTAGTCGGAAAAGCGAGCCCACACCTAATGCCGACTCCACGGTCAATGTCGCACCCAGGAGTTTGGCAAGACCCTTGGAAATCGAGAGACCGAGCCCGGTGCCCTCGTATTTTTTAGTGGTGCCTTCGAAATGTTGGAAGCGTTCGAAGATGTGCTTTATTCGCTCGGGTTCGATACCGATGCCCTCATCTCTTACGAAAAAATCGACTGACTCGTCCTTCAATTCAAACCAGAATTCAATCGTTCCCTTGTCTGAAAATTTAAGTGCGTTGTTAAGTAGGTTAGTTAGGATTTGTTGGATACGTAAGGGGTCGGAGTAGATTCTCAGTCTTTCAGGGCCCTCTGGCACGCGGGTGACCAAACGGAGGTGATCCTTGCCCTTATCGCCCATAATGGCCTCGAGGGAGGCAGCAATTTCATGCGTGAGTGTCTCCAGATCGATCAATTTTTTATAGATTTCCACCTCTCCAGCCTCGATTTTGGCAATGTCGAGGATGTCATCGATCAATTTCAACAACTGGTTCGAGCAGCTTTCAATCGTGTTAATGTATTCGTTTCTCGTTTCGGAATCGAGATCCTCATCACGCAACAAGCTGGCAAACCCTACCACACCGTTCATGGGAGTTCGGATCTCATGGCTCATGTTGGCCAGGAATTGATCTTTATAGATCTGAGCGGCCTTCTCCTGTTCGAGTGCCAGTTTGAGTTTAGCCTCCGTCTCCTTGATGTTGGAGATGTCTTGAGCGACTCCACGGAGCCGGACAATTCGGCCGCTTTCGTCACGCTCTGCTTCGCCAATCGAATGTAATATGCCAATCGATCCGTCCTGACGGATCGTCTCTAATTCAATATTGTAGGAGCTGCCATCTTCACACGTGCGTGCCACCGCTTTGATCATTGCGTTCCAGGACGCTGCGGGATAAAATGATTTCTGTTCTTCGAGCGTGGGCACCGGGCAAGTTGGGTCCTGACCAAACATCTTATGGAGTCCCTGCGTCCAGGTGACCTCCCCGGTCTCCACATCCAGCACCCAGCTTCCCATCGTGGCCATTTCCTGTGCCCGTTGCATGTCGGCGACCATCCGCTCAACGGCAGCCTCCTTTTTGTTGAGGGGATTACTATCATGCAGTTCATGCAGTTCATGCAGTTCGTCCCCCAGCTCAGACAAGGCTTGTTCCTTCTGGCTCAGCTTTTTTTTGCAGTCTTCGAGTTCTTGAATGGACCGTTCGAGTTCCCTCCGGGTTTTCTTCAGCTCAGAATCAGAAGAATCTGCCTCAGCATGCCTAGTCTCGGCTCCTTGATTCTCCAGGTGAGGTTCGTCATCTTTAGGGGATTCATGCATGAGAGAATTCGTTGGTTAATCGTCTTGTAAATCCTCCGATGTGACCGAGCAATAAAAGCCCAGCCAGAGGCATTGCGAGTAGCGATAGAACAAAATAGGAATCACTGCTGATCCCAGAAAAGACAAGATAATAGTCGGTCGGCCGGAGAGCCAGCCTAGCCCCCAAATCAGCAGCAGAGGAAGTAAATAAAAAACACAGACGATGGCGTAGTTGATCGCCATCGCGCCACTGTAAAAACCGCTCTCCCGGGTGAAATCCATTCTGCAATGCGGGCAGTTGTGATGCCGAACAAACAGACTTTTCAAAATGGCACCGACACCGCAACGCGGGCACTTGTTAAGAATACCCCTTTTAAGATACTGTAGGCGGTCTTTAGATGCCATGAGCTTAAAACGAATCGGGTGTCAGAATCTTACTCATGAAGCTAAGAGGGCCTCGGGCTCGTCCTGCTCGATGCGGAGGTTTTCGATGATGAACTCCTGCCGCTCGGGGGTATTTTTACCCATGTAGAAGACGAGCAGGCCCTTGGTGGTCATTCCTTTCGGGATGATGACGGGGTCGAGTCGGATGTTTTTGCCGATGAAATGCTGGAATTCGTCGGGCGAGATTTCGCCCAGGCCCTTGAAGCGGGTGATCTCGGGATTGGGGCCAAGTGCTTTGATGGCTGCTCGGCGTTCCTCTTCGCTGTAGCAGTAGCGCGTCTCTTTTTTGTTGCGCACCCGGAAGAGGGGGGTCTGCAGAATGTGGAGATGGCCCTGTTTGATGAGCTCGGGGAAGAATTGGAGGAAGAAGGTGATGAGGAGGAGGCGGATGTGCATGCCGTCCACATCGGCATCAGTCGCGATGACAATGTTGTTGTAGCGGAGATCATCGAGGCCGTTTTCGATGTTGAGCGCGTCCTGGAGCAGGTTGAACTCTTCATTTTCGTAAACGACTTTCTTGGTCAGCCCGTAGGAGTTGAGCGGCTTTCCCTTGAGCGAGAAGACCGCCTGGGAGTTGACATCGCGTGCCTTGGTGATGGAGCCGGAGGCGGAGTCGCCCTCGGTGATGAAGAGGGTGGAGTCGAGGCGGCCCGTCTTTTTCGTGTCGAGGTGGACGCGGCAGTCGCGCAGCTTTTTGTTGTGCACCTTGTTCTTGCGTGCGCGCTCGCGGGCCAGCTTCTGGATGCCTTTCAGCTCCTTGCGGTTACGCTCGGAGTCCTGGATTTTATGGAGCAGGATCTTTGCGGTTTCCGGCTCGCGGTGCAGGTAATTATCTAATGCCTGCTTGAGGAAGTTGCTCAGGAAAGTGCGGACGGTCGGGCCCTTGGGCCCCATGTCCTGAGAGCCGAGCTTCGTCTTGGTTTGCGATTCGAAGATGGGCTCTTCCACCTTGATGCTTACGGCCGCGCAGATGGAGGTTCGGATGTCGACCGCGTCGAAGTCTTTTTTGTAAAAATCTTTAATGGTCTTGGCCAGTGCTTCGCGAAATGCGGAGAGGTGTGTGCCGCCCATAGTGGTGTGCTGGCCGTTGACGAAGGAGTAGTAGTCCTCGCCATAGGCATCATTGTGGGTGAAGGCGACCTCGATATCCTCATCCTTCAGGTAGATAATTGGGTAGAGCGGTTCGCCATCGAGTTTGTTCTCAAGCAGGTCGCGTAGCCCGTTGTCGGATTTAAACTTTTTACCATTGTAGAGAATGGTCAGCCCGCTGTTGAGGTAGGCGTAGTTCCAAAGCATGTCCTCGACGTAGTCGTCTCGGAAGCGGCACTTGCCGAAAATTTCGGGATCGGGTTCGAAACGAAGCCCCGTCCCGGATTTCGAATCCGGGGAGGATTTGTCCTTTTTGTCCTCGCTGGTGACCTCACCCCGGCAAAAGACGACCGCGCGTGTCTTGCCATCGCGAAAGGCTTCGATGCGAAACTCCGAGGAGAGGGCATTAACCGCCTTGATGCCCACCCCGTTCAGGCCGACTGACTTTTTGAAGGCCTCAGAGTCGTATTTGGCCCCGGTATTGATCTTGGAGGCACAGTCTTTGAGTTTGCCGAGAGGGATGCCGCGCCCGAAGTCGCGCACGGCGACATGGGTCCCGTCAATGGCGACTTCGATGGTCTTGCCGTTGCCCATGACAAACTCGTCGATCGAGTTATCGATGACCTCCTTGAGGAGGATGTAGATGCCGTCGTCCGGCGAGGAGCCGTCGCCCAGCTTACCAATATACATCCCCGGGCGCAGGCGGATGTGTTCTTTCCAGTCGAGGGATTTGATCGAGTCTTCAGTGTATTCGGCGGACATTTATTGGGTGGGGGAAGGTTTGAAGGTTTGAAGGTTTGAAGGTGGGAAGGTGGGAAGGTTTAAGGTGGGAAGGTTTAAGGTTTAAGGTGGGAAGGTGGGAAGGTTTGAAGGTGGGAAGGTTTGAGGTGGGGTAGAAGTTGGAGTTCCGTCTTCTTGAGTGGGCGTAAATTTTGAGACCTTCAGGCGGTCTTCTGTGGCACTATTGCAAGGTTTGAATGAATTCATCTGAGCTTAAGACGGGCAAGCCTTGACGCTCAAATAGTGAAAAATGTTTTTTATTTTCAGTCACGATGGTGGAGGCGAAATTCGTCAGTGCAATCATTCCGATATGGAAATCGTAAACACGACCTCCAGGTATTTCGTTTTGAGCGGTGGAGCGGAAGAAAGTTTTTTGATCTGCTTGAGTTAGAATCTTGATCCCCAGCCTGCCGATAATCTCCTCATCGACAAACTGCTGGGCAGTTTCTATGGGCAGGCGATATTCCTCCGGTAGGCGTGTGACCACCGAGAAGAATTCCAGGCAGCAGTGCCAGGCTGTGGCGGCGTGCGGAATCCGTCGATCAGCGACTCGGTCGAGTAGCTCAATCGAGGCGCGTGACGATTCGCCGAAATCAATCAGCCCCGCGACGAGAATACTGGTGTCGAAAAAAGGGCGGTTCATAATGGCCAACGGCTCCGCTCCTCATCGACCTGGGCAGAAATATCGACCGGGGCGGCGTTCTTCGAAACGGCCCGAGCGATTCGGCGCTGACCTCTCGCTTCGATTTTGGGGCCGGATACGTCGCGAACAATTTTAATCGCACCGTTTTCAAAGCTAGCGGATAGGGGAGTTCCCGCCTCTAAGCCTGCGAGGCGTCTCAGTCTAGCGGGAATAACCACTCGACCTGCCTTATCTATGGTAATCAACATACCATTAAAATGGTAGGCATAATGGTATCTGTCAATAGTCACAATAAATACGCACCGTTCAAGTGCGGTTCCTTTGGTCGAATGGAAGGGCGAGCTAGATGCAGATTCCTTGAAAAGGATTGAAGCAGGCACTGGAGTTCTTCTGGTGTGCGAAACTCTTTGCCTGACGCTTTTGCTTGGCGGTCACCCGCAAATGGCCGTATGTTTCATTCTGTGTCGGAAAAAGGTCATATAATTTTGGATAGACTGCGCAGCCAAGCAGAGGCACTGGGCTTTCATGCGCTAGAGGTGGCACCGGTCCCTCTCGACTTGCGGCAAGACTACTACGAGAAGTGGATCTCCAAGGGGAAGCACGGCACGATGCAATGGATGGCACGTAACAACGACCGTCGGCTCCACCCCGAAAGCCTCATTCCAGAAGCGCGGAGCATCATCGTGGTAGCAATGAACTACTACCAAGCAGATCCGGATCGGCCTTATCGTATTGCGAAATACGCGCTCGGTGACGACTACCATAATATGATCCTGCGTCGCCTGAAGAAGCTTTGCACGATTCTTCGGGATGACTACGGAGGCGTGCAGCGACCCTACGTGGACACTGGCCCGCTCCTTGAGAAACCGATTGCGGAGGCTGCGGGTATTGGTTGGCAGGGTAAGAGCACGATTCTTGTCGAGCCGAAGCAGGGGACCTGGTCCTTTCTCGGAAATATCGTCACCACTCTGGAACTGCCACAGGGTGAGCGCGGTAAAGACCGCTGCGGCAGTTGCACGCGTTGCATTGATATCTGCCCGACCCAAGCCATCACCGCACCCTACCAACTTGATGCAAGGAAGTGCATTTCGTATCTGACGATTGAGCACGATGGGCCGATCCCGGAGGAGTTTCGCGAAGCAGTTGGCGACAGGCTCTACGGCTGTGATGAATGTCTGGATGTCTGCCCCTGGAATAAATGGGCGGTGCCCACAATTGAGGCGAAATTTGCGCCCCGAGCTCTTCCCTCACTTCGAGAGATGCTGCTCTGGGACGAGGAAACCTTTAAGGAAAAGATGCAAGGTTCTCCGATGCGTCGCCTAAAGCTGCACCGATTTAAGCGTAACATCTGTGTGGTGCTTGGAAATACTGGTAACCAGGAAGACCTTGCCGCGCTCGAGATGGTGTCCTCCGGCGAAGGTGCCATGGTGGCGGAGCACGCGGAGTGGGCCATCCGGAAAATCACTTTCCGCGCCAGTGGAGCGCTTAATTCTTAAACTTGAACACAAAGCTGGATTCCCAAGAATGGGCTTTATGAAACTTGTCTCATTGGTAATCTTCGTGACTGCGTGCTTTATTGCCGAAGCAGCGCCACCCAATATAATCATCCTCTACGCCGACGATCTTGGCTACGGCGATCTCGGTTGCTACAATCTCGAATCCAAGATTCCCACGCCGCATTTGGATAAGCTGGCGGCTTCGGGCCTACGCTTTTCCGACGGTCACTCATCTTCGGGGATCTGCACCCCTTCCCGCTATGCCATGCTCACCGGACGTCATCATTGGCGGGACTTTCATTGGATCGTCAAGACACTCGGACCATCGAAGTTTAAAGAGGAACAACTTACGCTTGGAGAAATGCTTCAGGATCAAGGCTACACGACTGCTTGCATCGGCAAGTGGCATCTGGGTTGGGATTGGGATGCGATTCGCAAGCCGAACACTCCGAAAGACTCGATCCAGCCCGAAGACTTCGACTGGTCAATGCCGATACCAGACGGTCCGCTGGCGCATGGCTTTGATCATTATTTCGGGGACACTGTCATCAATTTCCCTCCCTATGCCTGGATTGTGGATGATCGATTGCCGCGCGCGCCGGATACAGTCATCACGGGAGAGTTTGAAGAGCCCGCCAAGGAAGGCAACTGGGAGTGCCGGGCGGGTCCGGGCTTGTCCGACTGGGACTTTTACGAAGTGCTACCTGAGTTGACGCGGAAAAGTGCGGACTGGGTCCGCTCGCGCAAGGGTGACGAACAGCCCTTTTTTCTCTATGCATCTTTTCCCTCACCGCATGCACCGATCATTCCGAATGATGAATTCGATGGTAGGTCGGAGGCAGGGCCCTACGGAGACTTTGTCTATCAAACCGACTACGCTTGTGGCGAAATACTCAAGGCGCTCGAGGAAAGCGGACATGCCGATAACACGATTGTGATTTTCTCCGCTGATAATGGATCAGAGTTTTATGCCTATCCCCGGGATGAAAAGTATGGTCACTGGTCTTCCGCGCCCCTGCGTGGCCTGAAGCGCGACATCTACGACGGTGGACACCGTGTGCCCTTTCTTATTCGCTGGCCTGGAGTGACCCAGCCCGGATCTGTGAGCGATGCGCTGATCTCTCAAGTCGATCTCATGGCTACTCTGGCGGCTGCGCTTGAGGTCAATATTCCAGACGGCCAAGCCATTGATTCCTTTAATTTTCTACCCTACCTGAAGGGCGACACGGGAAAAGGCCCTCGTAGCCAGATGGTCCACAATACAAAAAAGAACCACTACGCATTCCGGGATGGAGATTGGCTTCTGATTAATGCCAAGAGCGGTTATTTGCGGAAAGCTCCTGCCGCTTGGAATCAGAAATACGGAATTCCCGAAGACGATGATTTGCCTGTAGAACTCTACAATTTAAGAGAAGATATCGGCCAGAAGAACAACCTTGCAGCGCAATATTCTGAACGCGTTGCGGCGATGCAGGCACTCTTGAATCAGGTTCGTGAATCGACCTATCCAGAGCTAGATTGATAGTCCGACTGGCAGTTGCCTTATCCTGAAACCAATCACTGGTTTTCCGAATCAGCATTGGCCTCGGCGCGTCGCTCTATAATTAAATCTTTTAGACTGGCAAGGCGGCCCTCTGCGTCGGAGCTGCGAGCTTGGGCTTGTTCGACGAGCTTCAGCGCTTCGTCGAATTCGCCGCGCTGTGACATGAGGTTAGCCATGATGCGCAGGTCCAGGATGCTGGGCTCTCGGAACTCATCTGTCTTAGGTGGATTGTAGTCCGTGCCCCAGATGCGCGCCAACAAGTCGCAGCTGGGTTGGTGCTCGTGATAGAGCTGGTAGTGGTTGAAGGGATAGTAGCCGTTGCCGACAAAGAAAGTTTCGGTCATCTCTGCAAAATATTCTTTGTGATCCGTCAGCGCATAGTGGGGCATTTGTCGACCGTTGATGTAGGCGACACGATCAAACTTCCGGCTATCGCAAAACTGCTGATAGGTCGTTAAAATATCCGGGTGGTCGAAGCCCAATACCTGGTCGTGGTAAGCGTGGGCGAGTTCGTGGAGCATGACCGAAGTGCTCTGCGGTCTGCTGGCCTCACGAATCAGGGTCTTCGCGTGAGTGATCTGCACTGCTCTGGTCAGGGCCGGATCGTAGCCACGCTCCACCAGCCAATCTTCATCGGGATGATAATGGTTGTTCCCCATCGGGTGATTGCGGTCGAGAAAGATCGGCACTTCCCTCATGCGGGCGACTGGTTCTTCCGGCAGCTTTAAGGCGATTTCGTTAAGTCGTTGCGCTAAAATACGTAGTGCGAGTGCTCCCATTTTCTCATGTTCACCATGAAGCAGGCTTCCGTCGACGTGCACGGTCCAGCCTTCGATCTCGCGAACCTCGTGCTCGATGCGTATGAGTTCCACCTCGGTCTCTGCGGCGTCGGAAGCTTTCCCGCCGATAAGGACGACTGACGTGCTAATAAAAAGGAGGGCAAAGTTCAGGAATTTCATTACTCCAGAGGGAAGCGGAAGGTTGGAACGAGGCAAGGCAGTAAGTCGCATGAGATGTGGCGGTCGCTGGAAAGCACTTGAGGCCGCTGGCGGCATTCGCGCACGGAGATCATCCGCGCTTCGCCGGGTAAGTTGTAAAAGGGTCGTGCGTCGCTTCATTCTTGCTAGTCCACCGGCGGCACGCCTTCGTCGTAAACGTCGGTCGGGCGGGGTCCGCTGTTGTCGGGGAGGAAGACGGAGGCTTCGGTGCCTTCGTGGGTGCGCTTAAGGCGGATTTCCTGCGGCTCCCAGCCCCGAACGCGGGCGGTGACGACGATCTCGTCTAGCTCCCGCTCTTCATTCTTTTTGATCACATCCTCCCCGGTTGTAGCGGCGAGGATAACTCGGCCGAGGCCGTTAAAGGTCTTCACGGTGCGGGACTGGAAGGGGTGGTGGCTGAGCGGGTCGCCATTGTGCACCCCGAGGATGCGGGCCGGGCCCTGAATCTGGATCGAGACCCAGCGCTCGCCCTTGGGATGGAAATTGCCTGCGGCGTCTTCGACGCGCAGGGTAAGGTAAGCGAGATCACGCTTGCGCGGATCCAGCTCCGTCTGGTCGGTTTCCAGGGCAAATTTCACTGGCGTGCCCGCCGTGCGGATCGTGGTGTTGGCAATGACTTCGCCGTCTTTTCGTGCCACGGCTCTCAGCTCTCCCGGCGTGTAAGGCACCATCCATTCGAGGTGGTAGGGATTGGCTTCGCTGAAGCTTCGGACGCCGAGCGACTGGCCATTGAGGAAGAGTTCGGCCTCATCGCCAGTGGTGTAGGCGTGCACCGGAATGACAGTGCCTTCTTTGCCCGGCCAGTTCCAGTGCGGGAGAATATGGATCATGGGCTTATCCGTCCACTGACTTTGATAGAAGTAGTAGGTGTCCTTGGGGAAATTACAGAGGTCGATGATGCCGAAATTACCCAGCACGCGTGGCCAGCCGCCGGACTCGCCAATATAGTCAAAGCCGGTCCAGCGGAACTCGCCCAGAACGTAGGGCAGGGTCTTGGTCAGGTGCCAGGAGTCGCGTGCGTTGATGCGAACGGAAGCGTTGTCATAGGAGGATTCATACCAGGCGTCCGTTTCCGGGAAGACTTCTTCTTCGGTGAGATTGGGCGGCATGTGGGTCTTTTCCCGGTAGTTGGTGTGGGTGCGGTATTCGCCCCTCGTCTGTAGGGAGTGGGGCACCTCGGAGGCGTAGATGATGCGGTCGGGGAAGCGCTCGTGGTCCTCTTCGTAGAGAAAGCAGGAACCGCCGCCTCCGTTGTAGCCGACGATGTCGAGGTGTTGAAGGAAGCCGGTTTCGTTGGCCGTATGGATGTGGTTGATCCCGGCGGTGACTGGGCGGGTCGGTTCGAACTTGTGCACAATATCGACGAGGATCTGCACGGTTTCGAGCTCGCCGAATTTTTGAGCTTCCGGCACCTCGTTGGCGATACTCCACATAATGACGCTCGGGTGGTTGCGGTCGCGTTTTAGGTGGTCGATCAGATCGCGCTCATACCACTCAGTAAAATATTCATTGTAGCCGTAGCGGGCCTTGCCGCGGTCATTGGGGCTGGAGACGAGTTGGCCGTCGACGAAGTTCCAGCCGCGCCGCCACTCGTCGAAGGTCTCGTTGATGACAAGGAAGCCCATTTCATCCGCCATGCGCATAAACTCGGGCGAGTGCGGGTAGTGGGCGGTGCGCAGGGCGTTGACGCCGATGTCCTTCATCATCTTCAGGCGTCGCTCCAGGGCTTCATCCCAAAGGGCGGTGCCGAGTGGCCCGAGGTCCTGGTGATTACACATGCCGCGCATGATGATGGGCTCGCCATTAAGGAACATGCCTTCTTCGCGGTCGAAGCGAAGCGTGCGCACTCCGAGCGGACTCTCGTAAACATCGCGGACTTTTCTTCCGGTTCGCAGAGTGGTGCGGACGGTGTATAGATTGGGTGAGTCCGGCGACCAGAGTTTCGGGTTTGATAGTTGCAGGCTCTGTTTGGTAGTGTGTTCGCCTTCGCCCGGCACCGTGACCGTCTCCTTCGTCTCGGCCACGACCCGACCGTCGGCGGAGAGGATCTCCTGCTGGACGGTAATTTTCTGGTCGCGGGGCAAATCGTTCGTGATTGTGGTATCGATCGCGACGGTGGCAGCGCTTTCCGTGACTTCCGGGGTGCGGATGTAGGTGCCCCAGTGGTCCACGTGGACCGGGTCGGTATGCGTGAGCCAGACGTGACGATAAATCCCGGCACCGCCATACCAGCGTGCAGAGGGTTGCAGGGAATCATCGACGCGCACGGCGATGACATTGCGCCCGCCGAAGTTCAAATGGGGCGTGAGTTCATATTCGACGCCGATGTAGCCGTAGGGTCGCTTGCCCAGGCGCTGGCCGTTGACCCAGACTTCGCCATTCATGTAGATGCCGTCAAACTCGATAAAGACCCGCCGTCCCTCCAGATTTTCGGGCACTTGAAAGGCCTTTCGATACCAGCCGATACCTGCCGGAAGGTAGCCGCCGGGCGCACCTGCCGGGGCGTCGGGATCAAAAGGGCCCTCCACGCTCCAATCGTGGGGAAGGTCGAGCTTACGCCAACCGGAGGCGTCGAAGTTAATGGTCTCAGCTCCTTTGGGATCACCTTTAGTAAAGGACCAGCCCGGATCAAAGGACTCGCGGCTGCGCGGCGAGTCGGCAGCCAGCAGCGTGGACGCAGTTAGAAAAGAGATAAAGAAAGAGACAATACGTAGGATAGGCATGGCGGATTTGTTTTAAAAATGAAGGTTTTAAAAAAGACTAATTAATGTCAATCGATGTTCTGAGTTACTTCCTGATTATTCGGCACCCATTCGTGGGTGCCGAATAAAAAGTCCCGATTACCCGGCTATTACCCGGCTTCATGGTGGGGAAGTCGCCGCCGGGGTTGCCATCGGTATCCATCATGCATGACACCTGTTTAATGCTTAAAAGAGACGGAACCGTCCTTCAAGGAATAATAGGCACCGACAATCTTGATTTTGCCTTCATTTTCCAAACCGCGAAGCACTTCGCTGCGGGCTCGGATATCGGCGACCGTTCTTTCCACGTTATGGTGCACGACCGCATCGACAAATTCAGCGTTTTTCGAGCTTCGCGCGCCCTCAAAGCCTTCAACCGCGCGGACCGCTGGCGAGAGTTTTTCCAAGAGCATGGTTAAGTTGCCTAATTCAACGCCATCGCAGGCCCCTTTAATTGCGCCGCATGCTTCATGGCCCATCACGACGATGAGTTTCACACCTGCAACCGCAGCCGCAAACTCCATCGAGCCGAGTTGGTCTTCATTTTCCGCATTACCAGCGACACGGCCGACAAAGATGTCGCCTATCCCCTGATTGAAGACGAGCTCCACCGGAACACGTGAGTCCACGCAGGAGAGCACATATGCTTTCGGGAACTGGCCTGCCTGGGCGGCCTGGATACTTTCTGAGAGCTTAGGCGTGTGGTAGTTGCCGCTGACGTAAGCTTTATTGCCAGCTTTGAGGTCTTTCAGCACCTTCGCTGGGGTGAGTTTCGACTGCTCCTTGGACGTTGTCGGCAGTCCGGAAGCCTTGTGTTGATGCATGTCTGCAAGAGCGCTTGTTGCCAAGCAACTCGCGAGCAGGGCGGTGATCATTCCTTTGAGAATTTGATGTGTTTTCATGTGACTTGTTTTTGGTTGTTGTGGACGAGGAATGTTTTATGAGTGAAATATCAATCATGACAAACATTTCGTGTTTCTTTTTACGCCTTACATCTCGTTTTTCAACCATAAGAGGCATTTTTATCGAAGAAATTTCCTCTGTGTTGATATGGCTTCATCCACCCCACACAGAAACGCACGGCGCACGCAGCAGGAAATACAGTGATACACGCCTACCTGATCCACATCCTGTCCTATAAATTCTTTGTGGGTGGTCCTATAAATTCTTCTGTTGGAATATCCTCCGTGCGGTCGACTCCCCAGCGATAATGTATGCTGATGCCCATCGATGGTTAGTCTATTTCTGTTGTTCGCAGATCGGTCTCCATGCGGCGCCACGTCCGCGTGAGGTTCGTTTGACCGTCGTTATGGCCTTTTCTAGCACGACCTCTCGCAGTTTGAGCAAGCGTTCGATCTGCTTCGGAGTCGAAGCCTTGGTTTGCAGAATTTGCTTGAGACCGCTCCGTGCATAAGAATCGCCTCTGCGTGCGTCCACAATCGTGCTCGGCCATTCGAGGCAGCCTTCGTCGTTTTGTAGATGCGCTTGCGCAAAAATAAAGGCAGCTACTTCGGAGAGCGAGAGTGCGTCGTCGGGTAGATGAAAGGCCTTAGCGCGATCTCTCCAAATACAGCCGACGAAGTTCTTTTGATTATTATAGGCAGCCGAAATTCGTTGTTTGAAGGTCTTGGTTAAAGTGCCCAAATCTTGGCTGAGCGCTTCAAAATACTGGCGTTTTCCATTATGAACGTGGCTCAAAGGCTTCGCGCCTTCGTCTGTTTGTTGCATCCAGCGTTGGGCAAACTTCGTTTCGCCGATACGCTCCAGCGCTTCATATTTGGCTTCCTGTGAATAGACGACTTTGGGCGTTTTCTTGAGGATGAGGCCAAAGCCACGCGGATGAATCATCCAAAAGACAAGTTCCACATCGGCCAAGACGACGAGTCCCTTCAGTAATTCAGCGTGTGCTTCGGCTTGGTCTAGAGTCCAAGGTGCCAAGCCCGGATTAAGGAAACTCTCGATATGAAAGTAACCGTTCTGATTGTAAACATCGCCCACCGCTTTTCGCATGATCAAGGAAGTAGAGTCAGGCGGTGTCTTTGGCAAGTGCTCTTTGCTTACACTCTTTGATATTTCTTAAAGTTCTCCGCTTGCTCGAAGATCTCTTTATAGACTTCGTCGCGGTCGATGGGGGGGTAGTCGTTTTCGGCTAGGAGGATGATGAGTTCTACTTTGAGTTCGGCTTTGATGTCGTTCCTTTGACTCCAGTCGGTGTATTTGGCTTTGTCGTCGACGACCTTTTTTACCTCTTTCGCTAGGTGGAGTAGCTTGTCTTCGGGGTAGTCGAAGTCGTATTTGTGGGCCAGCTCTTTGAGGATGTCGTAGAAGGACTTTTCTTCCAGGTCGATGCCGAGGTCCGTAAAGGATGTCATCTCGGTTTTTAGGGCTCCAATCAGGTCTAGGATCTCTTCTGAGAATCCATCGAGCACCTCACTGCGCAACACATCGGCTTCGTCGCGTTCGTTGTATTTGCTGACGATGGCTTGGAACTGTTTGCTGAAGTCGACGCCTTTGATCCGGTTGATCTTCTTGAAGTCATCGATGGCTTTCTTGAGTAGCTTTTGCAGGAGCTTGATCTTGGTATTCGGCAGCTTGATCTTTTCGATCTTGGCCAGGTAGTCGTCCTCAAAGATGTCGATCTCGGTGGCGCCGTCTTCGCCGAGCTTGAAGATCTCTTCCACGCCGTCGGCTTGCAGGGCGGCGGCGATCATATCGCGCACCTTGGCATTCATCTGCGCGGTGTCGGGTGCTGCGCCCTTGGTGAGCTTGTGGACGATCGAGCGCACCGCTAGGTAGAAGTGGATGGTGTCGCGCTCTAGCTGGGTGAAGGCGTCACTGCCGCTACAAATGTCGTAGGCGGCCTTCAGGCGTTTCACTAGGCCCATGAAGCGCTTCTCTATCTTCTCCGTCAGCTGAGCGAACTCTGAGGCTTTATTCAGGCAGTGTAGTTGTTCGACGGGTGATCCGTTAAAGTAGAGCGCGCTGTCGAACTGGTGAAACATACGAGCGAGTAGATCGAGGTGATCTTTGACCACGATGATGGACTGCTCCACTTCTTCGATATTGGCGGTATCGGCTTTCGAGTATTGGGCCATCGCTAGATTCATCTGCTTCTTGATGCCGATGTAGTCGACTACGAGGCCCTTTTCCTTGTCGCCATACTTCCGGTTCACCCGGGAGATGGTCTGGATCAGGTTGTGCCGCTGGATCGGTTTATCGATGTAGATGGTATCGAGGAATGGCACGTCAAAGCCGGTCAGCCACATGTCCACCACGATCGCGATTTTGAAGTTGGACTTTGCCGTTTTGAATTGGCGGTCCAGCTCCTTGCGGTCGTCCTTGCTACCGACCAGATCGTAAAGCGCCTTCGGGTCGTCCTTGCCGCGTGTCATCACCATCTTGATCTGCGCTTCGGGCTTGATCTCCTTCCTATCCTTCTCGCTCATCTCTACGCCATCGGCGCAGACTTTGACCACGGCCCATTCGGGGCGCAGTGCGATCACTGCCTTGTAAAAGTCGTAGGCGATCTCTCGCTTGCTGCTCACAAACATCGCCTTGCCGCAAACAGTCGAAGCTTCGCCGACGCGCTTCTCGTAGTGCCCCACGAAATCGGCCGCTAGGGCTTCAATGCGCTGCGGATCGCCGAGGATGTGGCCCATCTTGGCATTGGCCTTCTTGCTCTCCTCGATCGCGTAGTCGCTGGCACCCGATTCGGCGCACTTGGCGTAATACTTTTCGATCTCCTCCAGCTTGCTGTTGTTGAGCAAAACCTTGGCGGCGCGACCTTCGTAAACGATGCGCACGGTGATCTCGTCGGCCACCGACTCCGTCATGGTGTAGCTGTCCACCACCTCACCGAACACATCCAGCGTCGCGTCAATCGGCGTGCCGGTAAAGCCGACATAGGTTGCCTGGGGCAGGGAGTCGTGCAGATACTTGGCAAATCCGTAGGTGCGCTTCACGCCCTCGTCGGTCACGCGCAGCTTTTGATCCAGGTTCACCTGCGAGCGGTGCGCCTCATCCGAAATACAGATCACATTGCTGCGCTCAGTGAGTAGCTGCGCCTGCCTGTGCGTGCCCGCACGCAGACAGGTGTCTTCGGTAAACTTATGAATCGTGGTGAGCAACACGCCGCCGCTCTTGCGCCCTTGCAACAGCTCGCGCAGATGATCGCGGCTCGTCACACTGACCACGCTCTGGTCGCCGATGTAGGCCTTGCCCTTGGTGAACAGCCCCGAGAGTTGATCATCCAGATCCGTGCGGTCGGTGATCAGCACAATCGTCGGGCTCTTCAACGCCACACTCTTCATCAACAAGCGCGAGAGGAAGAGCATGGTATAACTCTTACCGCAGCCCGTTGCGCCAAAGTAGGTGCCACCCTTACCATCGCCCTCGGGCCGCATGTGCAGCAGGATGTTTTGGTAAAGCTTCTTGGCCGCGTAGTATTGCGGGTAGCGGCAAAGGATCTTTGTCTCAGACCGGGAGACATCGGGAAAATATATAAAGTTCCTAATGACGTCTGTCAGTGTTGTCGGATTAAACAGGCCGGCTATCATCGTATAGAGCGATGCGATCCCGTCGGCTTCTTTTTGGGAACTACCCTCATCCCCAGCCCTTCTCCCAGGGGGAGAAGGGAGTCGGCTAGTGATTTCTTTGAGTGCTGATTCTGGATTATCGAGAAAATGTTTATTATCGAAGCGTAGAACTTCGATACCTTGAGAGCGGAGATAGGCTTCACGCTTCTTGTCCTTCTTCGCTTGAGTGGCTTCGGAGTGAACTTCTCCATCGAGTTCCACAACGAGGCTCAGGTCATTGCAGAAGAAATCAACGATGTAGGGACCAATTTGATGCTGTCGTCTGAACTTCAAGTCTGCTACCTGACGATTGCGCAGTAACTCCCACATTACCTCCTCAGCTGGTGTTTGCGTCTTTCTCAGTTCACTTGCCCGCTTCTTGAGTCCTGCATAATTGAAACCACCACGATAGTTTACTCCCTTCTCCCTTTGGGAGAGGGGCTGAGGGTGTCTAATGCTTTCTGCCTTCCTCCAAGCGTAATAAAATTCGTATGATGCAAAAAACGACCCACACTTTGAATTAACACCATCGGAAATCACACAAAAGGCATTATATTTAAATAATTCAGGTATGTCGCGCTGGTAGCGCACGGTCAGCTGCGTGTAGGCGTCGTGAATCGTGGCCTCTTCGCGGATCGCGCTCTTAAACTCGAACACCACCAAGGGCAGGCCGTTGATGTAGAGGATGCCGTCGGGGATGCGCTTCTCGCTGCCGACGATCATAAGCTGTGTGACAATTTTGAAGATGTTCTTACCTGCATTGTAGGGCGCTTGCTCGTCTTCGCCGATCCGATCCACTTCGCCTGGCTCCGGGGTGCGGTAGGTGGGGAGGGCAGAGTAGTCGATGAGCTGGACAAAGAGGTCGCGCTTCGACCTCTCCATCCAGCCCTCATCCCCGCTTCTCCCAAAGGGAGAAGAGCCATCCTCTGATTCCCCTCTACCTTTGGGAGAGGGGCTAGGGGTGAGGGTGCGCTCTCGTTTCAAGATGAATCCATCTGAAACGAGGCGCATGATCGCCTTATTACTCTCGTAGAGATCGCCTGCCGGATACGCTTCGAGCTGGCGAATGATGTTTTCTATTTCGCCGCTGGTAATTCCGTCGTTGGCATATTGCTTGTTCAGGAAGTTCCGCAGATCCTCTTTAATGAGAACATCGTGCGGCGAACGCCCTGCCTGTGCGTCGCACGCAGACAGGTCAATCGCTTCACCGAGCACATGCGGGTAGCCTTGTTCGCCCAGAAGCTCGATAATGGCGGTCTCTAATTTTTGTTCGGTGAATTTCATTTAGGAGAATGGGCTTGGTTTTAACGAAGATGCACAAGCCCTTCGATTCGTGTAAACTCGCTTAACTGCTTTATTTACAATCGATTTCATTGATTGAGGCTGGTTAATTTTGTCACAAGTTGACGGGGTATTCTGTGACAAAATAAAGTGCAAAAATACCCTGGGTCGCTGTCTCTTTCTTATCTGAATTTCCGGTGTCATGGTTCAATTTATACTTCATCATTTGAACCTTCAGGTTCGATCACTTCGCGGTCAAAGTCAGAGCGGTATTCAAGGTCTTGCTTGGGACGGAAGTTCTCGAATTCGCTCTCGGCATGATCTTTGGCTAATTTGGCCGTGACTTTTCCCGCATCTTTCAAGACTTCACGATCATCGAATTCAAGGAAAGCGTCGAGGCGCTTGGCCCAATCTTCCATTGTCATGGGGATCTGGCGCTTTGCTCGATTCTCGGCGAGTTCGAGGTAGGCATTCACAATACGGCCCAGTGCATCCAACTCGTCTTGTTTGAGGTAGTTCTTAGCAATGGAAACGTCCGACTTAAGGATTTTGCCAGCTGGCGCATTTTCCCACGTGGTTAGCCCCATGTGCGATTTTTCGGCGTCGGCGCGTTCTTGGATGAGTTCTGCTGCCGTCTGCTCGTGAATTGCATAGTGCAGCTTATTCTGCACCTTTGCGAAAAACTCACGAGTCGTCGGGGCCTCGTTGTTGTAGTCCAGCGCAGTCGCGTAGATGTCGGTGATCTTTTGATAGAAACGGCGCTCGCTCAGGCGGATTTCACGGATCTCTTCCAGCAAGCGCTCA
>Ga0306912_1000422_pt1 | contig 25397 bp, 27 predicted proteins | sample AntRauFillE10628_FD_190443 | JGI IMG/M metagenome (GOLD analysis project Ga0306912, IMG submission 190443) | Saline lake microbial communities from Rauer Islands, Antarctica - Metagenome Filla E10 #628 (v2) (version 2) | ecosystem: Environmental > Aquatic > Non-marine Saline and Alkaline >... | reverse complement strand
GGAAATATAATGACTCAAGTGCTCTCGGGCCTCTTTTCGACTCTCCACCTCTTCTATCGGTAAGGAGCGCAGCGCCTCAAATATTTTATCGTGACCCGCCGGGTAAGCCTGAGGACCAATATCTACCACTACCAATCGGCTCACTCTATGGCTGTGCTCCATAGCTAATTGTATGGCCGTCTTGCCACCCATAGAATGTCCTAGAACATGCGCTTTCTCTATCCCCAGCGCATCCATTAGCTGAACCACATCTTCCGCCATTGAACTGTAATCCATCTCCGGTGCGTGAAAAGAACGCCCATGATTGCGCTGATCGACTAAAATAAAGTCAAATTTATCCTCGAGTGCTTTTGTGAAGGACTGCCAATTGTCCAGCATCCCAAATAATCCATGTAATACAATGACGGGCTCTCCTTGACCGTGCCTTTTATAGTGTAATGTTTTCATGTTTACTATGCTTTATATTTTCTATAGCTACCCGCTTGAGAAAGAATTTCAAAGCGAGCAAATAATTCTTCTGAGTACCATTTTTCTTTCCGGGTCATTTCAACAATCTCACGGTGCTCTCTGTCCTCATATGCGAAACGATGTAGTGCTTCCGATGAGTCCCAAATACTCAGCGTTGCTTGCATCATGAGCGGCCATTCGCCAATTCCTTTTGTAAATTGACATCCCTGAGCAGCCTCAATGGCTCGACCAGCTTGAGGCACATAACGCCAAAAGCGATGGGCCCGAGACAAACGTACTTTCGCCCGAGTCAAGACAGCTAAGGGTCCGCCTGAATATTCCCTGCCGACACTGAGCGGTTGAGATCCGTCCCATGCACCATGGACTTGAGTACAGGATAACAGCAATTGTAATGATTCTTCACAATAGTTTGCCCAGGGTAATGTATAGTTATCACCTGATAAATGGGCTTCTGCTGTATCCCGATTTCTCCAAACAGCAATAAACGCAAAAGAACTCCAGTCCGGCCACATACTAAAGCCACTCCCGGAGCCGCTACCCATGTGCCGACCAAAAACAGGGAGATCTTTCACCTGCTGCGCCGATCGCAAGCCCATATCCTTTAGTGCCCGCAACTGCTGCCCCAAACCCGATACGCGAAATAATTGAAAGGTAGCAAAAGTCCCTGCTGCTTTTTCCATAATATTGTAACGCCAATCTGTCCCAATTGATGTCACAAAAGTAAGAAAAACCACGCCTCCACCTGCGACACCTCCCCCTTCAAAACTAAAAGTGCACTGTAAATTGTATTTTTACGTTCTACACTTTAAAAGCAAACGCCTATGCCGGAGAAAAACGACTATTTCGCTCATGAAACCGCAGTCATCGATGCGGATTGCCAAATAGGAAAAGGTACAAAAATTTGGCATTTTTCACATATCATGACCGAAGCCATCATTGGAGAGCAGTGCAACATTGGACAAAATGTTGTCGTGAGTCCCAAAGTAATTCTGGGTAAAAACTGCAAAGTCCAAAATAACGTTTCCATTTACACCGGAGTGCAATGTGCCGACGATGTATTCCTCGGGCCAAGCATGGTCTTCACAAACATCTCCAACCCGCGCAGTGCCGTAGTTCGACGGGGCGCTTATGAGGTGACTAAGGTCGGGCGAGGAGCCACTATAGGAGCCAATGCAACCATTGTCTGTGGTCACGACATAGGGACTTTTGCCTTTATTGGCGCCGGCGCTGTGGTGACAAAAGAGGTGCATCCTTATGCTCTGGTCGTTGGAAATCCGGCGCGACAGATCGGATGGATGTCGGAATTCGGCCATAGGCTCACCTTCGATAAAAACCAGCGCGCCATCTGCCCCGAAAGTGGGGAAGAATACGAACTCAATTCCGGACGAGTCACAAAACTATAGGAAGGGTTGTCTCCTACCACCATGAATCAATTGTGAAATTTGGAGTTTCTATCCTGAAGAGAAAATAATTTACCTTTGTTGAACTGTTAGCCCGGGTTGAAAAACTCGTTAAATTAGTATATTATGTATCCCGATTTGTCCTACATCTTGCACGATATCTTAGGAACTGCGCCAGACAATGCCTTTAGTATTGTCAAAACCTTTGGTCTGCTCCTGGTACTTGCATTCATAGCCAGTGCATATGTCCTGCGCCTGGAGCTCAAACGAAAATTCAAAGAAGGGAAGCTTGGCGCTACTCAACAAACTATACGTCGGGGAGAGCCGGCACCTCCTTCTACCTATATTACTCAAATTATTATCGGCTTTCTCTTGGGATTTAAAGGGGTCTTTATCGCTCAAAACACCGAAGTTTTCTCCCAAAATCCTTTTGATTTACTCATTTCTACTCAGGGACACCTCTTGGCCGGATTGCTGGGCGCCGGTATTTTCGGAGCATGGACTTATTGGCGCAGCAAAAAACAACGTCTGGATCGACCCGAAAAGATCAAGATGACCGTCCCCCCGCAAGATAAAGTTTGGGATATTACAATGGTCGCTGCAATTTCGGGAATCATTGGAGCCAAGCTATTCGCTATTTTTGAAAGTACGGAAACGCTCTCTCGATTCTTTTCCGATCCTATTGGCACGCTGTTCTCCGGCAGTGGACTTGCCATTTATGGTGGCCTGATTGTCGCCTTTATCGTCGTGTATCGCTATGTGAAAAAAAATAATATGCCCCCTATTCATATTATGGATGCCGTTGCTCCCGCCTTGCTCGTTGGCTATGCCGTGGGCCGCATGGGTTGTCAACTCAGCGGAGATGGAGACTGGGGTATCGTCAATACCCTGGCCGTTCCCTCCTGGTGGATCTTACCGGAATGGATGTGGAGTTTCGACTATCCGCACAATGTTCTCAATAGAGGTGAACTTATCGAAGGCTGTGACTGGAATTATTGCCGGCGATTGTCAGAAGGAGTATTTCCCACTCCCATTTATGAAACCATCGTTTCCTTTATTTTAGCTGGCATCCTTTGGACCGTACGTAAAAAAATGACCATTCCCGGCACGCTCTTCGCTCTCTATCTCATTATGAACGGCACAGAGCGCTTTTTTATCGAAAAAATCCGAGTGAATGACATCATAGACCTGGGCTTTGTCCAGGCCACGCAAGCAGAAATTATTTCTGTACTCACCGTAATAACAGGAATCGTACTTTGGATGATCCTTTATAAACGAGCTAAATCATGAAGCGAAAAGCTGTCATCATAGCTACTATTATTATTGGGCTGTTTTTGTTTTTCGGCCAACTTATCAATGCCTGGCATATGGCTGATTTTTTTTCTGAAACACAACAGCCCGAATGGGGACCCGGACCCCTCAGCTGGGCTGCGGCTCAACTCGCCCTGTATTTTGCCATAGGATTCATTATTTACCGGCTGATGGTGCTGCATCGCTTGATGATTCGACCAGCAAGCCTGTGGCTCGTGCTCACTGCGCTCATGTGGGAGTTTTTTAAATATACGCTGTTTCACCAAAGCTTTCCCTACCTCTCCTTTTTTATCCTCCTCCTTTTTGGCATTATGTTCCTCCTCCTCAACCTGTTTCTCTTTCGGGAAGACGGGCGCCTGGGGGTTATCGCTCTGCCACTTACGCTCTTTTTCTGGCTGCTGGTCACCCCGTGGTATTATCAGTTCCTTCAACTCAATGCCACCGCAACACAACAATAAGCCTCTGTCCTCCATTATAATATAGACAACTACAAAATAAGGTGGGAGCCATTAATTTCTTCTACCTTTGAGTTATTCAATTAAAAAACACATTGTTATGTCACAAGCAAAGAAAGACGACAAAGTAAAAGTTCATTATACAGGAAAATTGAGTTCCGGAGAGGTATTCGATTCCTCCAGAGAGCGAGATCCCCTCGAGTTCACGGTCGGTGCCGGGCAACTCATTCCGGGATTTGATCAAGCTGTAGAAGGGATGAAAGTCAAAGAAACAAAAACGGTCAATATACCTTCGAAGGAAGCCTATGGACCTACGAATCCCGATATGGTCCGCAACGTTTCTCAGGAACAATTACCGGAAGATATCGAACCAGAAATAGGACAGACGCTTGTCGCGTCCGGACCAGAAGGACAGGAAACAAGACTCATTGTTACAGAAGTGCACGATGAACATATCGTCGTTGATGCCAATCATCCCCTGGCCGGGAAAGATTTGGTGTTTGACCTCGAACTCGTTAGCATAGAGTCTTAAACACAATAGCACCCAAAGGGCTGCCGAAAGGTAAGCCGATCAACACCCCTTCGGAGCAACTCAATCTGAGTATGCGCCGCAGGGGTGTTTTTTATTGAATAAAATCTGCAAGGAATCAATCGGTTCTGCGCCACTGCCCGAAGGCAAGGATACTTCCACAGATAAGGAAGGCTGCCCAGCAGCATCCGTTGCTTCTGTTAGCTTTAAAAAGGAGAACAGAGAGGAGGTTTTCTCTACGCTACATCGTGCATCTGCTCCCACCATATTGGCCGCCTGCATTGCCGCCATTAGCCGACATGCCAAGTCTCCCTCTGTCATTCGAAAAGCGGACTCCATAGATTGAAGAATCTTTGGACTACTCAAAATATTCCCCTGAACCGAGTAATACATCCCATTGATATCTCCCGTAATATGGTGCTTCTCAACTAAGCAACTATCTCCGGTAAATGCTGCAACTTGTGGCCGATTTTGGCCAAATATTACCACTCCATACTGACGGATACTTGCATTGCCCTCCGCATCTTCACCTATCAAAATATCAATAATCTCAGCTGCTCCCTCACCCGCTTCAAGTGCTTTCAATGCTTTATTTTGATTTGCCACCAAATACGCCGCCTGGGTATGAATGCCCCCAACGCCCGGCACATGATCTGCCAAAAACGAAGCATCCTCAATCTTCAGCGCCACCAAATCCACGCATGACGCTCCCGCACTCCCAACGGATCGACGACTACTATCCAAAGCGATAATTGAAAAGGTGTCTTGAGCCCTGACAAAACTCAGTAAACAAAAAGAAAGAAGCACGAACATTCCATATTTTATCATATCCTATTCATTTTTTGTCCGTGCTTTCTATTAATTACCAGGGCGTGCCCCCTCGCTCACCAGCCAGCTGGAGGCTCGGGGTCGGTCCCTTCCGGGGTTCCGTGCTCGGGGCGAGGCATCCGCCTCTTCCTTTGCACCACACCACCTGCGGCGGTGCGCCCTCCAGGCACCTCACGCTTTCGGCCTCCGGCCGCTTTCCCCATCGGTAGTCTGCTACTGAATGGAACAAGAAAAGCCGGATTTATGCACTCCGCTTACAAGTACTAATCCCAAAGGGCTTATACAGTGGACAAAAACTCACAAAACTTGTCAATACAAATATTGTGGCCAACACTAGTAATACTATAGCCCATGTCCCGGAAATAACGTTCGCATAATAGAGTGCCGCAATGGCAATGGCAATAATAACACGAATCGTTCTGTCTGCTGTTCCCATGTTTTTTCTCATGATTCTTCGTTTTCCAAATTTACATGTATAAATACCTCCTTAATATACGGAAAAATTATAAGAGTGGCATGGGATACGCAATTCATTCGTCGCACTACATTCTTCATCATGCCTAATGTTTCCTTCACACAAGGCTAGATTTTCTTCGGGTGTTTGTGGGTTTTAAACCTCTCTTGTCACCACTTTTCTTCTACGGAATTCCATACCCACTAACCATTGACAATTATTACAAAATAGCTTTTTCACAAACACCTTACAATAGCTGAAGAGTAGAGAAGGGTAGGCAATTATGAAGCGCTATGAAGATAGATGTATCATCTATAAGAAGTTAGCGGGTTATTAACGTTTGAGTCATTTGAATCTCATTTCATGCAGGTAGTCCGATAACAAGTTCAGAAAAGAAAAACAGATGCAAACAGATACAACATATAGGTTTTTGGACGTAATCTTGTGAAATTTTTTCAAATCATGGAAGTAAGAGCCCGGACTATTCTCGACCCCTATCAGCAGTTGATCGAAGATTTCTATCTCAGGGGATATAGTATCACAGATGATTTCATCCGACCGGATACCTGCGCCGGGATTTTATCCGAGCTGCAGGCCGAACATACCGACGGCCAATTTCATAAGGCCGGTATTGGCAAAAAGGACAAGCACCAGGTGATTCACACCCTACGAGGTGATTTCATTAAATGGCTGAAACCGGAAAATGAACGGCCCCATACGGGATCGTATTTGGAGCAATTAGACACATTGCGCCTCGCGCTAAACCGAAGGTGCTTTTTGGGGTTACAGGATGCTGAGGTGCATATGACACAGTATCCACCCCACACGGGCTACCACAAACATGTGGATGCTTTTCACCGAGACGAGAACCGGCGAATTTCTGTAGTACTCTATTTAAACTTCCATTGGAAACCAGCGTATGATGGTCGCTTACGGATTTATCCCGAGGGCGGGAATGCTGCTCCGGTAGATGTCTATCCCAAAGCGGGCCGCCTGGCGATTTTTGAAAGCACGCTGGAACACGAGGTACTACCAGCTACCCAGCGCCGATTTAGTATTACCGGATGGCTGCTTCAGGAAAAGCGCTTTTTCTAAGCTAGTAGAAAAAAATGGGTAGGAATTTAGTCCATTTCCATAGCTTGGTCTGCTGCTAAAGCCGATGATTTAAGGGATTCTTTTGTATTGAACCTATTGCCTGTGATTTGTCTCCATAGGTCATACAGAGCGATAGGTCCCGGAGGTTCAATACTACCAAAAAAGAACGTCCCGACAGAAGAGAAGTGAAATTCAACCTACGTCCTGCATCAGCGATGTGGAAGGGTGCCGACCGTTAGTGTCAACCACTGAAGAGGAGTTGAGAAAAAAGAACAGAACTTCGTCTGTAAATTATTTAGTGGTAATGGATCCAGGGAGGCAGTCACCGGAGCGGGCGATCAGTACTCTGAGCCGGACGCCCGGGGACCGATCCGCGTAAGACGGAGAGCCCTAAAACGTAGCGACCCCGACTCGTCGAAAGGCGAGTCGGGGTGATGCCCAAATAAAAAAAAGAAGAACCGGGAAACTAAGTCTTCACTGGTTGAAGCTGAGTACCTGGGGACTTGACCTGATCCAGTAAGGGTTGGATGACGGATTGAATCTCTTTTTGAAGTAACTCGCGAATTTTATTTTTGACGAAATGGCGATGGACAACCAGGCCGACACTGCGGTAGGGAATCGGGGATGCGAACTGGCTGACCTTATTTTTTTCTGCCTCGCTGAGCTCCATAGTGGCCAGGGCGGGAAGTAAGGTGGAGGCTTGGTTAGCGACCACGAAGCGCAAAAGGCTGTGGACGGATCCTGCACGAAAACGAAAGTTAAGTTGGTCCTGTAGATCTTTATCGTAAAAATCGCAAAGTTCCAGCACCTGGGTGCGCATGCAATGGCCCTCCTCGAGTAAGCAGATTTGGGAAACATCGAGCTGCCGGGGTTGAACAGTGGTGGGCGCATTTTGCTTCATATTGAAGAACACAAAAGGTTCGTCATACAGAGGATACTCCTTGAGCTCGGGTTCTTTGAGGGGCGTGGAAAGAATCCCGATGTCTAACTCCCTGCGGTGCAAGTTTCGGATGATTTCGGCAGTATTTTGCTCTCTGACCTCAATGCTTAATTTTGGGAATTGGTGAGCAAAATGGTGTAAAAACTTAGGGAGCAAAAAGGGAGCAATAGTGGGAATAACAGCAATGGAGAGGGTGCCTTTCACTTCACCTTTGAACTCAGGTCATAATAAAAATTTTAATAATTATTAATTTACGTCGTTCTACAATCGCCGAACCTTAATAAGCGGAGAAAATGCGCCAAAGTGTCGCGAAGGCGACAAAATGTGATGTGAAAACTATAAAAACTCCTAGCCCTCTAATTGAAAATCAATGGTAGAAACCACCCGGACGGTTTTCACCTGAGGGGTGTTCTCATCCCGATCGCTGATTGTAAATAAACCTTGTCTAGCTTCTCTGATTCCACCAACCTGCGAATCAGAGTCGCGGGCAAATTTTTCTGCGACCTCTCTGGCATTTTGCGTCGCCTCCTCAATCATAGAGGGCTTAATTTCATTTAAATCAGTGAAAATATACTCGATCGGCCGCCACTGGTTTTTTGAGCCCAACAAAATGCCCTTGGACATAAGATCTAAAGAGGCAGACAATGCGTTCTGAAGTTTTTGTATATCGCTTGTTCGCACCGTAAACTCCGACTTTGCTAAATACCGGAACTCGACATAGCGATTATTTGAACTGTATGGATCCGCCTGAAGGTCATTAATACTCACGCTTCCCCTGGTCAGCTCTTCATTTCCAAATCCCTGAGCGCGAAAAAATTGAATCACTGCCTCGTTTTGCTCTTCGATTTTACTTTTGAGTGTGCGGAGGTCACTATCTGTCAGTGTAATATGAAAAGGCCAAACAGCCAGATCGGCATCTACTTCCCGCTCGGAAAGGCCTTTGACCTGTACGAAGCGGTCATACTTTTTACCTGTTTTATGCATGTTACCAATAAAAAAACCGGCAATAACAATAGCAGCAGAAAGCAGTATCATATGAAATCCCGTAATTTTTACCATCTGTATTGTTTCTGACTACTCATCAATAGGAAAGATAGGCCTATGTAAACATACGAAGTATTTTATAAATTAATCGCAAGAAAGCAGTCCGGTAGCCGGGAAATATTGCCTGACAGTACAACGAGGTGAATTTTTCAAATGCCGCCTTTCATGCCAACAGCAAAAGGTATCAATTTCTTGAGCTAAGATCCCTTGAAGTACCTCAAACCTTAGATCAACAACCCGCCAACCATCGCTCATTACCGAACCTCCACCTCAAGATCTATCGGCGATACCCCCGACGGATCCATGCGCCCCTCTTCCCAAATACTTCGTAACTTTACAGGCAAGAAGACTGAGCTTTTCGGCTCTTTTGAGAAAGAAAAAATAAGACATGGAAAAAAGCGATATAGATAAAATAGAATTAAAGTACCTCGAATTTGAAGACTATTTGGAAATTAAGGATGTCATGAAATCCGCATACTCTTCGCTGCCGGACCCCTATTGGGAGGAACTTCATATTAAATCCTTACTCCAAAAATTTCCCGAAGGGCAGGTCATCATAAAGGTAAATAATCACATCGCGGGCTGTGCCTTATCTATCATTGTCGATTATGACAAATTCGATGATAATCACACCTATCTGGAAATTACTGCAGATTACACTTTTGACTCTCACGATTCGGATGGAGATGTGTTGTACGGCATAGATGTTTTCATCAAACCTGAATTCAGAGGGCTTAGGCTGGGCAGAAGGCTGTACGATTACAGAAAGGAACTTTGTGAAAAAAAGAATCTCAAAGGCATTGCTTTTGGAGGACGAATTCCCAATTATCACAAGCACTCTCACAAATTAAGCCCGAAAGAGTACATCGATAAAGTACGCAGGAAAGAGATTCACGACTCTGTCTTGAATTTTCAAATATCGAACGACTTTCATCCCACCCGCATTCTTCCCGGCTATTTGGAAGGAGACCAGTTATCTAAAGAATTTGGCGTTTTACTTGAATGGAGTAACATCTACTACGAAAAACCGCTGAAAAAGGTAGATACCAAGAAAAAAGTGGTCAGGTTAGGTTTGATTCAGTGGCAAATGAGACCCTATAAAGATATTGATGAATTACTCCAGCAAGCGGAATACTTTATCGATACCGTCTCGGGGTATCGTTCTGATTTTGCAATTTTCCCCGAGTTTTTTAACGCTCCCTTAATGGCAAAAAACAACCATTTAAGTGAATCGCAAGCCATCAGGGAATTGGCGAAACACACGGATGAAATTGTGCAGCAGTTTTCTAATTTTTCTATTTCTTACAATACCAATATCGTGGCCGGCAGCATGCCGGAAATCAAAAATGGCTCGCTCTATAATGTCGGTTATCTCTGTAAAAGAGACGGATCTATAGAAAGATATGAAAAATTGCACGTCACCCCGGATGAAGCTAAGGTATGGGGCCTGCAAGGGGGAAATCAACTAGAAGTTTTCGACACTGATTGTGGAAAAGTGGGCATACTGATTTGCTACGATGCTGAGTTTCCGGAGTTAAGCCGGCTACTTGCTGATCAGGGCATGGATATACTTTTCGTTCCCTTTTTGACGGATACGCAAAATGGGTATTCAAGAGTAAGAAATTGTGCACAGGCCAGAGCCATTGAAAACGAATGTTACGTGGCCATTGCAGGAAGCGTCGGTAATCTTCCCAACGTGCATAATATGGATATTCAATATGCTCAATCCATGGTGTTCACTCCCTGTGATTTTGCTTTTCCCACCAATGGGATTAAGGCAGAAGCAACACCCAACACTGAAATGATATTGATCGCCGATGTAGACATAGATTTACTCAGAGAGTTACACCAACTCGGAAGCGTAAGAAACTTAAAAGATCGGCGGAAAGACTTATTTGAATTAAAAAAACGATAGGCATTTCATCAGTAGCTTGCCCTGAAAATCCCGTTCAAAAGGGAATATATTAAAGTTTCTTTTCACTATTGCTTTTCTTTTTATGGCGTCTCCCCAACTTGTTGCCGGGGCGAGCTATCCGCTCATTGGAAAGGACTCATATCTCGGCATCCGTAGGGCTGACCAGCTACTCTCAGTTTCGATTGATCATCCTATTGTGGTGGTGAAAATTTGCTGTATCGTGCCGAAGTAATTTCAGCCGAACTGAACGGAGCTGGGCGATAAGGGTGGGGTGTTGAGCTGACTTAAGGGCTTCTGTTCGGAGTCGAAATCTAACAGTAGACTTCTCTGCGATAGCGATGCGGAAGGCCCGCAGGGGTCACCCCTTGGGGGGACCGAGCGAACAGCGAGCCTGAAGCGTAGCGACTCCGGGCTGCCTGCAAGGCTCCCGGAGGATCGCCCAAAAAATTAATATTTAATATTCCCAAGTCCTGCAAGTCTCTGTTATCCGCCCTTTCCGAGCAACGATCTAAGCCGCAAAAACGATAATCAAACACATCACCAGAAACAATCCGGCGGGAAAAGATTTGATCAATGGGTCGCCAATCTTAAAGTGCATGCTCACGGAGCCGGCCAATAAAATGCCCAGTCCTCCTGCTGCTATCGACCGTAGCTCCGGATACCAAATCCCGGCCAAAAGCAGAATCGCTAAAATGACTTTGAGTGTGCCGACCAGATAGACAGACCAAGGGGGTAGGCCATAAACGCGGAATTCTTCAAAAATGGTCTTCGCATCGCCTCCGCGCCAGCGCGTCGCTTTCTTGTTTTGTACGAGCCAAACATTCAAAATACTGAGGCCGACAATGACCTGGAGAGCGATAATTAGGTAGTTCATACTTGCTTTCTTTATTATAAAGACAATATAAGCATAAGAACTGTTTACTTTCGGTCAAATGTGCCGCAGTGAGTGCCGTCTGTTTTCTGTCCGCCGAAGAAGCGAGATTGGAAAAGGACACTCAAGGCTTCGGACTTGCGCGCTTTGTGCTGTGTCATTCTTATCCATGGGGCCTGGTGATCTTCGCCTTACCTTCTTCTCCAAATTATAGTTGTTCTTCCTGCTTGTCTCCGCTAGAATAATCAGCCTCCGCATCCCCGGCCTGATCACGAAAATAGCCGCTCTCTTCTGATTGATTTTTTTGTATCCTATACTGAAAGTTCTTAAAAACGGTCATTCTCAGACCACTTGTGTAAGGAGTGCAGCCTGCCTTTGGTGCGGTTCGAAAATATACGTCAGATAGGCACTGAAGCTGTATATTTGCAGCATGAAAAGATGCGGCTTTTATGTTTTAACAAACCTATGCTTACTGTTCTTTACAATTGTGGTTTCGGGGCAGACTTCTTTGCGATTTATCAACAGTTACTCCATGCCGCAGACTGTAGGCCTTTGCGGTATCGCCCACAACCCCTATGCCAATCAGGTGTGGGTCTACGGATGTGGCAGCCAGAACATTGATCTTTACGACCTGAGCGGGCGCTACCGGCAGTCGATTCCCATGATTGGAGGAGTAGCGAATGATGTGGATTTGAGTATAGCGCCCACGGATATATTATTTCCTCGGCGCACAGTGCCCCGGGGAGCATTATTACTCATCAATGGAAATTATGGCCAAACGACGATTTATGCCCTTGATGCCGAGGAAGGGCGTCTGATCGACTCCCTGCAGGCAGACTTCGGGGCTGACCACGTGATTGGTGGTGCCTATCACCCAGAGAGAGAGTCATTTTTTCTCCTTCAGGACCATCTGGCTGTGGATGGAACCGAAAATACTATCGCCGAGGTGAACGCCCGCACCGGTGCATTGATTCAGACCATTTATGTCGGCGATCGCTATCCTATTTTTTACGGCGATCTCGATATTTCTGCGTGCACGGGGCACTTATTTTTTGTGAGCAGCGAGCTTTCTCGCATGATAGAAATGCGTCCGGAAGGCGATGTCATAGAGGAGTACCCTCTGCCCGGCGGCATCCGATCACCCTCAGGCCTTTCGTTGGATTGCACCGGCGGCCAGGCATGGATTTCTCGAAATTCTTCCTCTTTTTCTGCTTTTCTGATCGAGGGATTAGCGTGTGGAGAATGCGTGGACTGCCAGGGTGTTTGGAATGGCCCGGCCGAGTACGACGATTGCGATCGCTGCCTGCTACCCACGGACTCACTCTTTAATGCCAGTTGTCTCGACTGCGCAGGTGTGCCGAACGGCGGTGCGGTGATTGATGACTGCGGAGCGTGTCTTTCGCCTGCGGATCCCGCCTTTAATCAAAGCTGTGCAGACTGTGCAGGAATCCCCTACGGCACCGCTGTCATCGACTCCTGTGGCGATTGCCGACAGCCCGGCGCTGCTGAATTTAATGCGTCTTGCGCAGACTGTGCAGGAGTGCCATATGGCGCGGCTGAAATCGACGATTGTGGACAATGCCTTCCCCCACAGCATCCGGATTTTGACATTTCTTGTCTGGAAGGGCAGTCCATTTCCATTCCCAATGTATTCACGCCCAACGGGGATGGCATCAATGATGCGTTTCGCATTTCTGTCGACCCCACGCTCAATGCGCGCGTAGAGCAATATGTGATTTTCGACCGCTGGGGGCGGATCGCCTATGAAGCGCGTGATTTCGCTCCGGAGGATCACTCCCTCTGGTGGAGCGGACAAATCGGTTCAAAGCAGGTAGCGAGTGGCGTTTACATATACCAATTGGTTCTCGCCTTCCCCTTCGGCCGCACAAAATTCTATCAAGGCACTGTGACGGTGGCAAAGTAAAAGGTGCCTTCTCTTCCGTCATTCCCTTTCCATCGCATCATTTTCAAGGGCATTCCGGGGCCTGCGTCCCCAACTTTGTGGGGACGCCGCTATGTTTCACAGCTCGCTCATAGCCTCCGGCTCTGTCCGTCTACCGACGGACTCCGCCGGATTCGCTCGGCCCCGCCCCTAAGGATGAGTAGGGGCAATATTAGTGTAAAACTGCCGATATGGGCTATATTTCAACTTTTCGAAGGCGGGGCGGGTCTCCCTTCAGCCGCCCCTGGCGGCCTCGGGCCTGTTGCACAGCGCTAGGCCGGATCAACGGTTGTTTTGGAAATTGAGGTTCTTATGAGTGTACTATCACACTCCCTCTTCCCATATCACTTAACGTTCAATCATCAAGAGCTCTTGCCATGTTGCCCTTTGTTTTAGTAGTAAAATCGATGATTACATTTCCTGTCTTTTGTCCACTTTGCACATATTCATAGGCCTCTTTAATTTCTTCGGCTGGATAATGCCGATCAATAACAGCTCTGAATTGACCTTTTTCCATTAATTCGCTGAGGTAAAGTACACTTCTCTTAGCGTCTGATGGAATCGGAAAAATCACTCTTTTACTGCCTTTCCATTTAGTAATTAACGGTAAATAGAGGTTTTCATAATGTGGCCCTAATTCTGAAGAGATATAGATCCCCTTGGGGAGAAGTAGTTTTTTGCATTCTCCAAAAGAACTTTTTCCAACTGCATCAAGGACAAAATTGTACTTTTCTTTATCGATTGCTGTAAAACTTTCTTTTTCGTAACTATATACTTTATCTGCTCCAAGAGATCTAAGCAGTTCAATGTTCTTCGTGTTTCCCACAGCCGTAACGTAAATTCCCTGACTCTTCAAAATTTGTAATGCCGCAGATCCAATAGCTCCCGTAGCTCCAATTACTAATACCTTATCGCTCGATTTAAGTGATATTTTGTTAACAAAATTGTACGCGTAGTGAGCTCCTTCAGCGCAAGCAACAGCCTCTGCATATATGAAATTATCAGGTATCAGAGCGACGGCTTTATCTTCCTTAATCGTCATGTATTCAGCATGAGAAGCCAGGCCTTGATCATTCAGCCCCCACACCCGGTTCCCCTCTGAAAACAGATGCACCTTTTCGCCAATTTTAACAACTTCGCCGGCAAAATCAGTTCCGGTAACTCTGAAAGATGGTTTGATCAGACCAGTGAAAAATCGAGTTACAAAGGGTTTTCCAGATAAGATGCTACAATCCGTTCGATTAACTGTGGTGTGGTGAACGCGAATAAGTAATTCGTCATCAGCGGGCTCTGGTATGGGAATGTCCTCAATTTGAAGCACATCAGCTGTCCCATATTTATCTCTAGTAATTGCTTTCATGGTTTTGTTTAACTACTGAATAGTGCCTGTGCTACTTGCTTGCAAAATATCGCCTGATAGCTCCATTCCACAAAGTGATTATCGCTCTTAAAATGTAGCCTTGAAGTTTTTGTCCGAAGGACGATAAATGGATCTACTTTAGCCATTTAACCTTCTTTTTCCTCCGTTGATAGGTTCAAATATTCCTCTATGATTTCCCGAAGCTCAATGATCTTCTCCTTTACATTAGGATAATATCTTAAAATGAGTCGTCGGTTCACTTCAATCTCAAAAAGGTAGACCAATATCGCATTGCGGTCTCTCTCAGACAGTTGAAGCGGGGATCTTATACCGCTCAGTTTGCTGCTTTCATCAAATAACAAATACGGGACGAGAATATCATTTATCTTATGGAAGTAATTCTCTTGAAACTGTGCTTCATAGTACTCCTCCTCAAACTTTTGAAGCACATTGTAATCAAACTCGTAAAGAGAGGTGATTTTTTTGCGTAGAATGTCATTTTGAATCAATTCCAGCCCTCTGGATTTTAGCGCTTCGTATCCTGTTGTATTTTGAATAGAGATAAAGTCACGGGTAACTTCAATATATTTTCTTGCAAAAGAATCCCTCGCTACGGCCTGTCCATCTACCATTTTTCTAAGAAAACGAACTGCTTTTAGCCCCGTTTTATGTCCGTATTCATTTTCATTCACGTCTTCCAGATCTTTTTCCAGACCGTAATAAATCTCTGTGAGAATCTTGCTTTCTGCCTCTTGGCTTTTTCGAGCATCATTCCAGTTGGACAGTGCAAAGGCCAGCATCACGGCCATAAAGACTGATAAGAACTCAACACCATAGGTTATCCAAAGGCTTTTGTTTGTTTTTTGCTCAGCCGACATAAATCAAAAGTTTATAGTCTAAATATAGTTGTTTCCTTAACAATATCAAACACCTAATGTCTGAGTCAACATATGTATTATGTCTTCTACCGGAGATCCCGACTTATCAACCTTGCCATCAGCGTACCACCACAGACCATCGATGAGACAGGTGCCATGTGAATACGCAAGCCCGGTCTGATAATATTCAGCATTTGCGAAAGAAAAGCAGCGCAACATCAGCGATCCTGGCGTAATCGATATGCAGGTAGTGACGTTGCCCGAAGAGTCCTACCGTGCAGGCGATTTTTGGCGTAGCGCACCTCATTGGTCCTTCAGTGCGGACCCTTCTGTTAAACAAAAAATTTCAATAAGATCCCAATGGATAACCAAGCATAGCAAGCCAACGCTACCCATTTCAAGCCTTTTTCAAGCATTGGGCTTTTGGGGGCCATTTCTTTATGGTGGGGTACGGATTTTCCCTTAACAAAGCCAATGTAGATGAGTAAACCCGTGACAATCAAAAAGGCAATATTCATAAAAAAGGTATAGTCAATAGCGAAGTGGTTTTTTTCGGTAATCATCTTGGCGGAAGTTTCGGGAATCATGTTGAAAAACTCGAAACCGTAATGGAGGAAAAGAGAAGTACCAATGAGGGAGGTGAATAATAGGAATAGAATAAAAAGAGACATCTTCCAGCCATAATACTTCGCATTGATACGAAGGACAGGAAAGACAACGAGATCGCTGAATATGAAGGCGATAACACCCGCAAAGCTAACTCCTTTTCCAAAGAGTAAGGCTGCGAGAGGTATATTACCCATTGAACCGATGAATGTGAGAAAAGCCGCTACAGGCCCGACAATAACATGTTCAAGTAGTGTAAAAAATCCAAATGTTTGTTGTCCTTCTCCTGTATTAATAAAAAGGGTTTGGAAGAAAGCGTCGGGAATAAAGGCCGATACAATACCGGCAATGGTAAAGCCAACGGTAACATCCTTCCAGACCATCTTCCACTCCATAAAGTACTGTTTCCCAACTTTCGCCCAGCTTTCCTCTGACTTTAGCTTGTCCTGGAAAGATTTATCCACTTCGGGGTTTTCTTTCGATTCATTTAATTTTTCACGCGCATTTTGAATTAAGCTTGTAGGATTTATCAAGCGAATAAGAAGCCAACTGCATAGAATTAAGAGTATTCCTCCCAGGTATTCACCTACAACAAATTGCCAGCCAAGAAAAATTGAAATAATAATTCCGAGTTCTATTACAAGGTTGGTAGAAGCCAATAAAAAAGCAATGGATGACACAAAGCTCGCTCCTTTTTGAAATAAGGACTTTGTTGTTGCGAGAGCAGAAAAGCTGCAAGAGCTGCTAATAAACCCAAAAAATGTCCCTAGCAATACACTCTTTCCGCCAGCATCACCCATGGTTTTTTGCATGCGTTTTTCTGTCACGAATATTTGTATGATCGAACTAATGGCATACCCTAAAATGAACGCCCACAAAGCCATCCAAAAAAAGCCTATACTCGTATAGGCTGCATCACTCCATTGTTGTATAAATTGATTCATTGCACTTTACTCAATTTAAAATTATCCTTTTACATATATTCTGGCGACCCTTGGCTCTCCCTTTTCACTACGTTTTAACCATTGTTCGGAGATCTGTCGTAGATTATAGCGAAGGTCTGAGGCAGGAGAGATTGCAGAGTATTGCAAGTGTATCATTGTCTATCAATAACAATTGGCAGTTGCAATGTTTCCATTTTAAAACGCATAGACCCTACCTCACTTTTGCAATGTAAGAAACGTTTTTATTCTATTACTATCTTCTTAATAAATCTTCCTTGTCGTGTTTCTATATGCAGATAGTATATTCCCGGGTTAAACTCACTGGTGTTGTATTTTACAGAGGGACTGATTAGCGGTCTAAGCACTTTTCCGGAAATGTCCATTATGGTTACTCCAATAATTTCAATGTCATTGGCTTCAATTGTAAAGAAGTCAGCAGCGGGATTGGGGTAGATGTTGATAGAAGTCAATAAGTTAGGCGATTCGTCAATCCCAACAGTTCCGCCATTATCCGTGTAAATCACCTTGTTTCCGCTTAAAGCAATTCCCTGATCCTCATTCGCAAATGCGATAGATGTTATTGGGCTAGAAACGGGTGTTATTTGTTCAGTCCAGCTTTGGCCGTTATTCAATGAGAAAAATATTTTACCATACAAGGAAGAAGCATACAGTTTGGAGGTAGTGAAGTCCAAATCCAATACTGGAAGGACACCAAATCCATCGAGATTAATTGGAAAGTAAAAAGTACCCGTATTCCACGTTCGCGTTGGGTGAGATAAACTTCCCTGACTACCGTACCAATATCCATTTTGGAGGTCTTTGAAATCATAATTGGCTTGTGGCACCATTTCTCCATTTGTAACAAACAAAGTGTCAGAAAAGGAAAGACCCCCATCAGTCGTTCTGAAAACTCGTTGAAGCTCATTATGATTTACAAAATACCCATTTAGTGAATCTACCATAGAAAAATGGTAAACGCTTGCATTGGTTTGATGATTTTGGAAAACAATATTCCAGCTTGAACCAAAGTCATCTGAACGCACAAAGTACATAGTATCGTTACTTGTATAGCTCGAGAAAATTTTCTTTCCAGTAATTTTGATTTGTGAAATAGGAACACCAGTAGATTGGATCCAGTTTGCACTAATTGCTGACCAAGAGTCTCCTCCATCATAAGTTCTATAAACGCCTCCATTTGCACTCACAAATCCAGTATCAGCGTTCATAAAGTTTGGGTCAGTTAAACTGGAAAATGGCCCGAAGTCATAAATTTGACTCCATGAGCTTCCTGCATCCATACTTTTATAGACCAAACCAAAGTCTCCTGTGATATAAGCAGCATTTGAAGATGGAAATTCAACTTCAAGTAGCGTGCTGTTAGAAATGAAAGATGATTCATTCCATTGCCCAAATGCGTCAATAAGAACAATCAGTATGGTAGTTGTGGTAATTATAAGCCGCTTCATAGCTATTTATGTTGTGTAAATGTCTCCTAAAATTATAGTGTATCTCGCAGCTTCGACCCGAGAGGATCTACTAAGATAATTTTTATCCTTCGGACTTTTATATTTTTATAATCTTATTGATACACCTTTTTCCTTTTGAACAAATAAAACACTATACCTCCATAGGTGAATATAATGAAATTAAATTGGTGGGTCTCGTTCAATGACTTTTAATCCTGAAAAATGCAAGCTCTTTACCGGGTAAAGTACACTATATATCGACAAACCATCAGGTCTTGTGAAGCTGGCGATTTGCCTATTTTTTTGATTACGATGAATCCCTCGATGAAAACTCTTTATTGCCATGGGCACAGCATGCATTCTAATAATTAACTTGCGCCTGAATCCTTAATAAACTGCCGGTTTGAAGATTGTCCTGCTTAAGGAAGTCTTCATATCTTCTCCTTGAAATCGTATAATTCACTACAAGTTCAAAGTTTTTGTGCAATTCCCATTCAGCGCCAAATTCAAAGTCTTCAACATTATAACTTCTTGCATCTCTTTCATGTTTTTTCCCTCCATCATAATACTGATAGCGCATAAAAGGGATAAGAGTTTGACCTTTCATTTTAATTAAATAACTCAGCGTAACATACCCTCCTTTTAAGGGCATTACTTCAATTGCATCTGTAACTTTATTAAATTCTGGGCCATTACCTAAATTATATTCTGCCTGAATTCCAAAAGGTTTAGGATATAATACAAATGAGGCCGCAATTCTTTGGTCCAAGTAATTCAAATCAGCACTTGTTTTTACTCCTGAACTCAAGTTGAAATCTCGCATAACATACTGACCTGTATATCCTTGCACACCAATTTCCAGTATTTGGTTTTTATACTCAAAAGGATATGAGAACCTTGAAACAACATGCGGGTGACTGTTTAACTCCGGGCTATTCGCCGTTTGACCATTATAAATTCCAAGAGCAAATACACCATAATCCCCACTACCTTTTAATCCTTCTCTTACCAGAGAAGAAAATAATTTGCGTTTATTTTTTGGCGCCCAATAAAAGAAAACACCCAAATCTCTTTCATTAGCGACAGCACTATTCAAAGCATCATTTCTATCAAGTGGTATCCTATTTTGGCTGGACTGCATATTTTCAAACCCAAATGGTACCTTGCTTTGACCAATTCTAAATCTGAACTCATTGTCTTTATCCAATCCTATATCAAAGTATGCATCTCTGAGTTGAACTAAATGAAGTCTATCAGATATCAGGCCGCTCGCAAAATCAGGTTGAACATAAAAATATATATTCCTATTCACTTGCCCAAAAAATACTAAACGTGTCCTCCTCAAAAAGAACCCGCCATTTTTTTCCCATGACTTATCGCATTGTTCGCATCCTAAATTTTCATTTGTTTCCAATAGTCGGTTGTATCGGACTTGTGCGTACCCTCTTATGGAAAATTTGTCATACCAGTTTTTTTGTAGAGTAGTATCCTTTGAAGTATTACTTCTTAGACTATCGACTTGACAAAAAGTGCCCATAGGAATTAGTGCAAAAAGCAAACTGATTATAAAAGATTTTGCCATTCTTTGACGTGTTGAATAGGTTGTAAGTGCTTTGGATATAGAGTGTGAAGGCCTTCGACTTTTGCCTGGCGCAACCGAAACAAGCATTTCTTGTCCACTTTCACCAAATCCACTGTAAAGCCCAAAGCTAAGGTTTACAACTTTATCTACCATAAAATATGGGCTGTCAATTTTGGTAAGGTAGTTATCACTTATCAATAATCTCATTGAGGAAGCCTTCCAGATCAAGTGACTTGGTGAACATATTCAATGAACCATCAGCTTTAGTTGGCCAAATTTCCTTCGGTCTGTCCCAATACAGCTCTACACCGTTGCCATCCGGATCCTCAAGATACAATGCTTCAGACAGCCGGTGGTCAATTGCAGATGTAAGTGGATAGTGCGCTTTGAGCAATCGCTCGTAGATGAGTGCAAGGTCTCTTCTCGTAGGATATAATATTGCGGTATGATATAAACCTACGCCTTTTTTACTAGCAGAAGGCGCGTCTTTGCTGTACCATGTATTTAAACCTATATGATGATGATATCCACCGGCGGAAATAAATGCTGCCTCACTCCCATAGAGCATAGTAACTTCAAAGCCTAGTAGGTCTCTATAAAATTCAAGCGACCGATTGAGGTCCGCTACTTTGAGGTGGACGTGTCCGATGCGCGTTTGTGCTGGTATGCCGTATTTTGGTAAAAATACCGTACACTTAAGTTCTACTATCAATCGGCCACTGAGACAAGACATACGCTTTTTTCAAACCCCTTTTCGGAGAACCTGGACCCGGATAATCGCTGGGTCGTTATAGAATAGACGATACCATGGGATGATATGGCTCAGGTTTTTCTGGATCAATTATCTGATAATACCGGCCGGCCCAGTAAAAACTTACGAGTGGTTTTAGGGGCCTTATTCATAAAACATATCGAGAATCTATCTGATGAGCGCACTATACAGCCTATCCAGGAAAACATCTACATGCAGTACTTTGTGGGCTTACCGGGGTTCACTACTCAGCCCGTTTTTGATCCTTCGCTATTCGTATGCATCCGCCGGCGCTTAGGTAAAGAGGGCGGCCAAATGCTGAATGATATTATGATCGGCCATGCCAACAAGCATGGGGCTATGACTGCCATATAGATTAATCAAGGTTATTTAATAGCAATTAAAATATTGTTCTCTGGAAGGGTATCATTAATATGCAAATAGGCTGGATTATTAAGAAACTTCACAGAAGTAAAGCCCGCATTTTTAAGTGTACGCCTCCAGACTGCTTTACTCCTTAATCGCTTATTTATACTATCGTCCTTATCAAATTGAACATTAATTCCATTCAATAATCCAAAATGACCTCCAACTATAAAGACTCCACCTTCTGAAAGTTTATGTGATATTTTTTCGATAGTTTTTTTCCATTCAGAATCATCTACAATATGAAACATTACTCCAATCGCATTTACGAAGTTCAGAGTTGTATTCACCTCGTCTATACATTCTACTATCTTACCATTGTATAATGAAATATCGGGTCTATCTTTGTACTTCTCTTCTAAATAATCAATTGATGACTTTGATACATCGACACCAATAATCTGATTGACACCTAAAGAACTATAGAACTCAATCCAATGACCTGAGCCTGAGCCTATATCCAACAAAGTACAGTCATTCAAACTAAGTTCTTCGTTATACAATACCTTAAGTATTTGCAACTCAACAGATGCATAATGGTATTTTGAAGAAATTGGACTTTTCCTTTGAGTAATCGTTTGTCTGTCACTCACTCCGTCTGTATAGAATAATTTATCCCACCATTCTTTATCATTATATTTCTTCCCCTTTTTGTTCAAAAAGGTAAAATAAATGCCTTTTGCTATTTTTAATTGTTTTCTTAAGAATTGTTTTATCATCCTCAATTTATTTAAGTTGTTACTTATATCAGATAGTATCTTTTCGAAACATTGCTGGCAGCTTACCTTATATAACCTACTAATGTACAAAACTAAACTGAAGTCCATCTTTCGAGGAAACTTTAAGGGTCTCATATAATTTTTCATCCGCAGGATCTTCAGGTGGGATCCAAGTGTGCACTAACATTTGGATATTTGAATCATATCCCGAGTGACAAGCCCCGATCCAATAAGTTATAGCCATTATTTGGGAATGGTCGGCAACATAACGCCCCAAACAGTTTATGGTACTGTGCGAACTCGGAACGCAAAACATATTGGGATATACTGAACCGCTTTTAAGCCAGCAAGTGATAAAAACCTCTTAGACCTCAGTAGAATAAACCGCTTGGCAGCATTTCGTGATTCATTATCACATTCAATTTTTAGTCGATAAATTCACTACAATCTTCAGAAGGAATATGTACACCCGCTGCTTGTTGGTAAACTAAGGTTGCTCCTAAATGACCTGTATAAATTAGAATGCCAGACCCTATAATGGAGAGAATAACCAATGCTAATTTTATTAGCTTTTTGATCTTTTTCAAAAACCCGAAGTATTCAAGAATAATTATGGCAGAGACTCCCGAGAAAATCCAGCCAACAATATATGCATTCACTTCATGGGCTTTAAGAACCGTAGGGTCACATATCTGACGTGAAACAGCCGAATCTGCAAGGTTTCCTGTGTAAATTCCTACCCATACTCCAATAGTTCCGGTGATGGCGAGTATTTTGCTCATGTCTTCCCAAAAAACACTCTTAATTATCGTGCTTATTAAAAAAAACAAAGTACCCAATACCAATACAGCTAAAGGGAGGTGAACGGAGAGAGGATGCCAAATCTCCGTTCGCCAGAATCCAGGTAATTCAGTCATATCACTCCTTGATTGTCACAGAAATCGGGTCTAGCCTTTTCCCCACCTTTTTTACCTCTACTTCGACTTCCTGACCCTTGGCAAGGGCTGAAAAATCAACCTTTTCTCCATTTTTTGTCAATGTAGTTTCTTCAATGAAATAAAGCTCAATTGTTTTGCCATCTTCTAAGGTAACGTAGATTTCTGTTTTCTCTGGTTCAACTTTCTTAATGGTACCACTATAAGTGCCAGAGTCAACTACATCCGTATTGCCTCCGCAAGAAGATATACCAAAGGCGAAAATCACAGCAAAAACCACTGTAATTACTGTTGCATTCAATTTTAAATTTGTCATTTGCATTTCCTTTCTTTTAAATTGCCCCTACTCTTTTTTATAGGATTTTCGGGAATTTCCTGGTTCCTAACCTAAACGCAAACGCACACCTTTTAGTGCCAAAAAGTACGAATAGATAGCACGTGTATATATCTATTATTTACATTTCGTCCCTCGCCTCATCATGTGATCGAAAATGCCCATTTGTAGAAACACCTTTATACCTCTGTCAGTCTTGGGTCTATCTCATGTGTGTTCGGGACTCCAAGTGCTAGAGGCTAGCCGTTGTTTCATTGATCTTTAGTAAATAAATGCTTAAGATTAAGATGTCCACCCCCTGTTCCTAAACCCAACGATGGCGTTTCGGTAGTTATCCTTCATGTTCGGCAAAGGTCAGGACATAACCATTGATGTCCAGGATTGAAAATTCCGTTGCACCGTAAAAAGTCTTTTCAAGCCCTTTTAGAATATTCACTTTGCCCTTTATCCTATCATCATATTGTTCGATTTCCTTTATTTGAATATAAAGCAACAATGAACCTCCGTCATTTCTTGAAATTTCTGGTAGTTCAGAGCCTAAGCTCTCAAATGTTTGAAACATAAAAGATACATTCCCATTGGTCATCATGGCCCAAACCAAGCTTCCCTCATCCGGAACTTTCATGGTTAACTTAAACTCCAATTGCTCATAGAATTTAATAGTTTGGTCCATGTTCTTAACGAAGATATTTGGTGCTATTGATTCCATTTAAGTCCATTTTTTGGTTTTGATCATTCTATTTATACTGCCTGCTGAACGAAAAAGGGTAGGTTCTTTTTTACTATTTCATCTCTTGTTTTGATTTTCAAATGTCTCCTGTACTTTCCCCGGCCTTCTAGGAAATTATGAGGGTCTTTCATTAGAAACCCTTGAGAAAACTCGATTGAAACATGCTTCTTGTATGAGAATATTCCACAGAACATTTCATTATTAAAAAAGAAAACGATGCCTCCGTACATTATCCTTTCATCCGTTTTTGGAAAAACATCAAAGATGATTTGACGAAGTTCCGTAAGGATATCAGATTTTGTCGCATCGACCCTCTTAATCTCCTCCAAAAACTCTCGAACTCCTAAGTCTATAAGCTTTTCCATAGCAGTAAAATTTCGAACTTAAGTCTCTAAATAATGTCAATATTCGAGCAGCTATTTGTCCATCCGCTGGAAAGATACAAAGTATTTTGAATTGGAGAGGATATATCTACCGCCAGAACTCGCTTCGTAGCGATCGAAGGGAGGCGTTGTTCGTTAAGGCACATAGTTTACAAAGTTAAAGTCACATCCTTTACACTAGATTTTGACTTAGTCTAATTGATACTTGTTTGTTTCTAATTTTATTTTCATTAAAATAACCTAAAAATACATCTCTATAAAACACCCTCCAAATTCCGTTTCCTTGATCTTCTGCGCCAACATATTTTCCCTTAAGTGCTGCAGTCAAATATACCCAATAATATGATTTCCACCTCATGGAACCATTCTGACATACTTTCATCACTTTCATGGTTGATTGATAATCATACTTTGGAATTTTTTCAGGGAATGGTCTATTGGAAAAATCATGGCAATCTGCAGGAGTTTTCATATCTAAAGATTCATGAGGTCTAACGTGATTATACTCCTTTACAAATCGATTTAAACTGCGCTGTTGCGCCTTCAAATCGAATGCCGAAGGTTTTGCACATGCTGCTTTTAAATCACGATGCATTCGCTCGTGTCGTCCGTTTTGATCTGGTCGTGCTGGATCGGAATAAACAGGATCTATTCCCAGTTCTATAAACCAATACGATAGCCTGGTATATCTTTGAATAGCAGCTACAGATCCAAAGGGGCTTCCGTTATCTGTATGTATTTGTTTAGGGATACCATATTTTCTAAAAACCTTTGTAAACTCTTGCTTCACAGAGATAAAGTTCTCTTTGTAGTGTCCTTTTGCAGTAAACAGAAACCGGCTTTTAGAATCGGCAATGGTAAGTGGGTGACAGTAAATTTTATTTTTCATTAAAAACTTTCCTTTATAATCTGCGCTCCACACTTCGTTACACTTTTTAGGGTCGAAAATAGGAAATACTGGCTTGACTCTTCTGCTTCGTTTTTGAGGTTTAACCAGACCGTTTTTAGAAAGGATGTTGTGAACGGTAACC
>Ga0306912_1000417_pt1 | contig 25480 bp, 23 predicted proteins | sample AntRauFillE10628_FD_190443 | JGI IMG/M metagenome (GOLD analysis project Ga0306912, IMG submission 190443) | Saline lake microbial communities from Rauer Islands, Antarctica - Metagenome Filla E10 #628 (v2) (version 2) | ecosystem: Environmental > Aquatic > Non-marine Saline and Alkaline >... | reverse complement strand
GGAATCTGCCGTGCACCGCCTGAAATCGCAGCCCAAACTTGAATTTTTCGCCTCTACATCTGAAATAAACTAACGGCGACCTGTCGTTGACAGCTACCGCCTACAATCTTAACTCATCTTTTTAGGATTAAGCAAAACATGCGACATAGTTTCGACATTTTATAGCCTGCATATAAATATTAAGATTGACTGCACATTATGTTGTGCTAGGATTGGGAAATGAATCGTTCAAACAGAATTAAGCTTAGGGGAATGCCGGCTTGCTACCATGCGATGAGCCGAGTGGTGGGTGGTCAACGCTTGTTTGGTGACCGGGAAAAGGAGGTTTTGCGGAAGATGCTTTGGCAGGTGGCGGACTTCTGCGGGGTGGAGATCCTGACCTACTGTGTGATGTCGAATCACTTCCATGTTTTGGTTCGGGTGCCCCCTTCGACGAGCTCAGGGCAGGGGATTTCTGATAAAGAACTGCTGCGCCGATTCAAGGTGCTTTATCCGAAGCCGACGAAATACCAGACAGCTGAGTTTGCGCGGCTGGAGAAGGCCCTGCGGGAGGGGAATGAAGATGCGGTGGCGATCCGTGGACGCCTGCAGGCGCGGATGCACGATCTTTCGGAGTTTATGAAAACTGTGAAGCAGCGTTTTTCCATCTGGTATAATCGTAATCATGGCGACCGCCGGGGCACCCTCTGGATGGAACGTTTTAAGAGTGTGCTGGTGGAGGGGGCGGGTAATCCTCTGCAAACCATGGCGGCCTATATTGACCTGAATCCGGTGCGTGCGGGGCTGGTGGAGGACCCAAAGGACTATCGCTTTTGTGGCTACGCGGAGGCGGTGGCCCATTCGACGGATTCGACGGGCTCACCACAGGCAGGTTCCGGCCTCCGCCAAGGCTCCGTCGGGCAGGCAGGCCAGAGGGCGCGAAATGGGATACGCCACATCTGGAATGCTTATGCGGATGGCACCCTGCGAGAAGCTTTTTCGGTCGAGATGGCTATGCAGGCGCACCGGGAACTCATTTTCGGGAAGCGGGCCGGGCAAGCGGGGCTTTCAAAAAGCGAACGCAAGAAAGCACTCAAGGTGTTGGAACAAAAGGATGCAATCTTACCGAAATCGACTGTGCTGCGCTGCAGGGTGCGCTATTTCACGGACGGTGCCATTTTGGGTTCGGCTGAATTTGTGCGGGGTCTGGCGTCTCGGTGGCAGGTAGCGCGAAGGCTGAAACATCCGCCGAAGGTCCACGCGGCTAAGGGCGGAGATTGGGGCGATCTTGCGGTGGTTGCCCGCTTGCGCAGGGCGGTCTTTCAGTGATTTGTGGGGTCAAGCACTCTCACCGGCCTCAGCAGGAGCGGGTTCTTCGGTTTCAGCACCGGAGTCAGCTTCGCTTGAGCCCGCGCCGGGGACAGGGCCAAGGTCCTCACGCAACTCGGCGGCTTGCCAGGGTGTGCTGCGCCCGGAGTAAAGCTCGAGATAATCCTCGAGCATCTCCACCGACATTTCCGACGCTGAGTTGCCCCATTCCTGGCGAACGTAAGTAATGACCCCCGCGATTTCCTTCGGTCTGAGATTCAGCCCCCCCGGCCCGAAGGCAGGCATGTTGCCATTGTAGGTATTGCCCTTCACTACGATAGGACCATTCAGGCCATTGATGAGGATTCGGGCAAGCACCTCAGGATGACCGGTGACCCAGTCCGAGTCCACGAGCGGCGGGTAAACCCCGGCCAGACCGTTGCCGTCGGCCTGGTGGCACTGGGCACACTGATTACGATACACCTTGGCACCGCGATCAAAGAGTGAAATCTCCGGCAAAACCGTCGCCGTCGCCGTGCCCTTAAAATTTGGGTCGAATGCATCAGCACGGAAATCTCCACCGTAAAGCACCAGATAAATTCCGCCCCAAAATCCGAGAACCATAATGATGAAGACGAGAAAAACAGGGATCGGGCTAAAGCCCTCGCTAGGTTCTTCCTTTTCACGCATGAGCTGAGCATGGATGTCCTGCATCTGCTCGTCCTGCATCGCTGCTTTTTCCAGCGATTCCTTACCTTTTTGGGGGGTGGTGCTTTTTTTTTGATCTTCGCTCATCACTCAGGAATGGGGGCCTCCGGTAAACTATAGTCGATCTTCAGGCTCAAGAGGTATTCAACAAGTGCCTCGGCTCGTCGGGTCGGCACCACTTCGTAACCGGGTTCTGGGCCATACTCGGAATCCGGCGGAAAATCGAGCGCCCTGGCGGAAGGCTCGTTAATGATCTCCTGCGTTTTATAGAGAAAGGCGAAAGGCGGCATGGTGGAACCTTTCGAAACAATCTGCGGATTGTAAAGATGGAGGTGGTTCCAATCGCGCCCGGAATCTCCGGCATAGCGGCCACCGAGGTGAGCCAGATCTGGCCCGGTCCGAATAGTTCCCAGCAGCACACGATCCTGACGCACATAGTCGCGTGCAACCGTTTGGCGAGGGCCCCACCCACGGTCGATGTCCGCCCCAAAGCCCTGGCGGCGAACCTGCTGACTGTGGCAATAAATACAACCCATCTCGATATAGACTTTCTTGCCTTGCTTCGCGAGCCCTGAGGGTATGAGCGGATAGAGTGTTTCGCCCTCCGGCATCACCATGACACTTGGATCCTCATCGGAGGGGACCAGCGTCTCCGTGCTAGGCTCCAGAGCGCCGAGTTGAATGTGCCCCGTGACGAGTAGGCCCGTGTAGGAAAAAGCCAGGGCGAAGAAGATCCCGCAAAAAAGTAAGGCTATATTTCTCATCAGGCGACGCCTCCTTCCTTCGTCAGCAAAGTCGGCTCCTTCTTGGCACGCACGGCGCCGGCAGCAAAGAGCATCCAGAAGACATTAACTGCAAAAGCGATGTGACCCACAGTGAGGAACAGGCCGGAAACGGAACGAGCCTTCAACCACGGGATGGTATTTTGGACGGTTTCGAGGAAAGGAATTTCTGCGTTATTCATCTGCAAGCCCTGAATCCATCCACCTGTTTGTAGAGCCACCACCATAATTGTGATACCGATGGCACAGCCCCAGAAATGAATTTTTATAAGCCCGGCAGAGGGCCACTCACGTTTGAGTAATCTCGGCATCATATAATACACCCCGCCAAACATAACCATGGTAAAAAATGCATAAACGCCGTGGTGGGCATGCCCCACAGTAAAGTGCGTGAAGTGTGTCACTTCGTTGACCGAACGTAGTGCCATGGCCGAGCCGAGTAAGCTGACCAGTGTATAGGAGATCGCTCCAAATACGATGAAACGAAGTGTCGGGCTGCGCCAGACCTCGCGGTGCAGGCCGACCACCGTCATGTGATGATTCAGGCCAACTACGATCACCGGAATGACCATCATGACAGATGCGACGACGCCCGCCGAAATTAACCAGACCGGAATGGGGCCGCCAATCAAATGGTGCACACCAGCCCAGTTATAAAAGATAGCCAGTGCCCAGAAACCGAGCACGGAGAGGTAGTAGGAATAAATGGGGCGGCCGAGCACCTTAGGAATAAGGTAGTAAATTGTAGCCAAAGCCATTGGTGTCAGCCAAAGACCCAGGACATTGTGAGCGAACCACCAGTTTGTGAGCGATTGGACGACACCGCGCGCGGGGAACCAGATGATCATGGCTTGCGCGACGATATAGAGCCAGGGAAACCAAAAAAGCGCGGCTAGAATATACCACTGCGAAACGTAAACATGGTCACCCTTGCGGAAACGGAAAGCCATGACCCCCCAGACGCTAATCAATGCGTAAGATACGGCCAGCATGGGGGTGGCATACTTTGGAATTTCAAGCCACTCAACGGAGGTGATATCACCGCGCAGAATACCAAAAATGCCAATAGTTAGGCCGACATTCCAGAAAATGCCCGCGATCAAAAGAAGGCCTTTATGGTTGATTGGGGAACGGCACAGGCGGGCCATAATCCAGAGGCCCACCGCAAAAATAATGTTGTTCCCCCACCCCAGTGCCATGGCGTTGAGGTGCGCCGAGCGCACGCGGCCAAAGGTAAGAAACTCATAGGCCCCAAGAAAATCGGGTTCATGCGCCTTAAAGGCGGCCATCAGGGCGAAAACTGTGCCGATCATCAACCAACCAATCGCGGAGACGACAAAAAACACCGAAGCCGTGCGGATCGAGGCATCGATCTCGCTCAGCTCCGCGCGCACAGACGCATGCTCCGACGAATAGGGATTGGTAGAAGGTGAAACTATCTGAGATTCGTTACTCATTTGCGGTCCTTGCGGGAACTGGAAAACTTGCGACTTTCAGGGAATGTATCAGAAACCTCCCCCTCCGGCTCTTCTTCGGTAAAAATTGTTTTTGCCTGGGCATCAAAATTGCGCAAATGCCCTTTCTTAGCCGACCAATACAATACGATGATGGTAACCACAAAAAAAGCGATACCGAGAAGGATGATCGGCAACAGTTCCTTGTAGTCGTAAACGTCCATTATTTGCTATAGGTCTTTACCACGATTTCCATCGCCGTATCGACGGGAATTTGGATGCTGCCATCCCCATTCACCGTATATTTGGAAATTTTTGCGATCCCTGCGGCCCGCGCTTCATCGGCCTTGGCCTGGCGCTCTACCGCGATTGACTGATCAATGGGCTCCGGCAGGTTGGGCAGGTAAGCAAGAAAGATGATCAAGCCAAATATGAGAATGGCACCGAGACTACCCAGGAAGGTGGGCAACTTTGATTTACTGGAAGGTTGGTCCGACATCGTAGGATTACTCTGCGTAATTTATAGATTTTTCAATATTAGGGTCACGAATTGGTATTGGCTCAGTCCGCTTCATGCTGCGCAACATGGCCCAAATGCAAATCCCCCCGACACCGACCAAGGCGGCAATATCGTAAACCGTGACGGAGAACTGGCGCACGAGGTAGCCCTCACCATGGTCCGATGCGACGATCTTACCCGGAATAATGTTCCAGTAAAGATCGAGAACGGTAAAGAGCAGGATCCAGACGGAGACAAAAACACTGCGCCAAACAACGACCTTGGTCTTATACCAGAGCAGGAGCAGGAAGGGGATCAGGAACTGGCCAAAGATCAGGAACATGCTGACGGTCCACCAGCTGTTGGGGGCACCATTAAAATTCTTTTCGCGCATGTTATACCAGAAGGTTTCCTCCGGGATGTTCGCATTGTAGATGATAAAATACTGCGAAAAGCTGATGTAGGCCCAGAAGACGGTGAAGGCCAGCATCATGCAGCCGATATCATAGCGGTGCCCCTGATTAAATATGCCCTTCAAGTAGCCTTTCGCCGCAAGGATCACGCAGAGAATGAGGATAAAAGCCAAAGCCGCCCGCATGCAGGCGGCAAAAAACCAGACCCCATACATGGTGGAGAACCAGTGATACTCCAAAGACTTAAACCAGTCAATGGAACCTACAGTGGCCGCAGCCGCACAAAGGAACAGGCCGATAGCAGAGAGACGCCGGGCACGGTGCGTATTATTGATATCGCCAGTCTTATCGGTATCGAAAGACCACTTGCGCAGCAGACTGGAAATGATGGTGAAAACGGCAAAAATCAGGACTACACGGATGGCGAAAAAATCTACATTCAGGTAGGGCGATTTCCATTGGTAGAGGGGATCCTCTCCTACCGTGCCGTGCCCCGGCAGCTCGTTGACGCCGCTCATCCACTTCCAGAGTAAACCCGGGTTTTCGTGCAGGAAGGGCACCAGCAAGAGCGGAATAAAGAGCAGGAAGAGCCAGGGAAAAACACATAAGAAGTGCTCGCACTGGCGGCGAATCACAATCGGCCAGCGAGCGTGGAAAACATACCAGATTTGAATGAGAAAGAGCAGGCCGACGGCAACGGACAGCCAAAAGGCAATCCCAATGAGCCAGCTCATGAGGGGACGGACCTCGTGGGCCTGCCAGCCCTGATAAAAGCCGATTCCGGCGACGGCGAGGCCAATTAGGCCGACGACTAAGGCAATCAAACCGGGATTGGTGCCTTTTGCTTGTGTAGATTCCGAACTCATTGGCTTTAAATTCCTAATTCTGCGCGTTCACCAGCGGGCACATCATCCGCGCTGGCATTCTGGGAGCGTTGGAGGGCGCGCACATAAAGCACCACGGCCCAGCGTTCTTCGGGAGTGAGACGATCTTTCAGGCCATACATCAGGCCTTTACCGTTGCTTATCACGTCGTAAATGTAGCCGTCCGCTTCGTTGCGCAGGCGGTTGTCGTGGTAAGAGGTGGCCAGGATGCCGTAAGGCTTGGTGACACCATTACCGTCACCGGCGGAACCGTGGCAGGCTGAACAAAAGATCTCATACTTTTGACGACCCTTTTCCATGAGCGAATAATCCACGTCCACGGGTAGTTTCTCGACCCAGCTGCCATCCGCATGCTTTCCCTGAAGGAAGGTGGTGCGGCCCAGGTTGGTGTCGTTAAAATTCTCGGAGAAGACCTGCTCGTAGTTGAGATAGTTGCCACGGGCGACGGTGTTGACAGGCACCGGACGGTCATTGCGCCGGTCTGCAAAGAAGTTATTCTCTCCCTGCGGTTTGTAGCGGGCCTGACGGTCCATATCCGGGAAGACTTCAATCGGCGGCTTTTCACTGAGCGAGCCACGGAAGCCGAGAATCGAGACGACGGCCGCGATGATGAAAACGAAAATGACTAGGAAAATTCTCATGACTATTCTCTCTAAGCTGAGACCTCCTCGATGTCGGTTCCGCCAATTTTTTCAAGAAATTGCCTGGTCGCCGCAGCATCAAACTTCGGATCGCGGGATTCGATGGCGATAAGGAGACGATCTCCCGCGACTTCGAGGAAGGTATCGCTTTCGAAAAGCGGATTATGGTGCTGCGGAAGCAAGTTGGTGATAAACATGCCACCGAGCGTGCCGAAGGCAGCGAGCAGGATGGTGAGTTCATACATGATTGGGAAGGGAAATACCGGGCTAAAGAAGGGCTTACCCCCAACAATGAGCGGATAGTCGTAGGCCCCCATATACCAGACGATGAAGGTGCCGAGGGTGAATCCGGTGAGGCCGCCAACGAAGGTAAAGACCGGCACCTTGGAACGCGCTTGACCCTGTGCCTCCGGCATGCCGTGGACCGGGAAAGAGGAATAGGTATCCCATTTCTTGTAACCGGCATCCCTCACTTTTTCTGCGGCGTGGTAGAGGCTCGGTGTGTCGGGAAAACTGGCGATAATGCTGTGTAACTTGGACATTAGTGGTGCCCTCCCTTCTCGTCGTCATGAGGGCCATGCGGATCCGCCTGCGGCATGACAAACTTCAGCTCACCAATAGGCATCATGGGAGCGAAGCGGATAAAGAGCAGGAAGAGCACACTAAACAGGCCAAAAGTGCCAAAGAATGTAACGATATCGACAATGGTCGGCGAGTAGTAGCCCCAGGAGCTAGGGAGGAAGTCATTGGCCAACGAGGTGACGGTAATGACAAAACGCTCGAACCACATGCCGACATTAATCAGAATCGACATGACCCAGACCATGGCCCAGTTCTCGCGGACTTTCTTAAACCAGAAGAGCTGCGGGGTGAACACGTTACAACTGAACATCATGATGTAGGCCCACCAGTATTGACCAAAGGCGCGATTGATAAAGGCAAAGCTCTCATAGGGGTTCGCGCCATACCAAGCGATGAAGAACTCCATGACGTAGGCGTAGCCCACGATGGAACCTGTGCCCAAGCAAATTTTGCACATATTATCGATGTGCCGCTGGGTAATCAAGTCGTGGAGCCCAAAGATAGCACGGAGCGGCAGCATGAGTGTAAGCACCATCCCGAAACCGGAGAAGATTGCCCCCGCCACGAAATAGGGTGGAAAGATCGTGGTGTGCCAGCCAGGTAAGACGGAAACTGCGAAGTCGAACGAAACGATGGTATGCACCGAAAGCACGAGCGGCGTGGCGAGACCGGCCAGGACGAGGTAAGCCATCTCGTAGTTGCGCCAATGGTTACCCGCATTGCGCCAGCCCATGGCGAAGATGCCGTAAAAATACTTACGGAAGATGTCGAAACCCTGAGCGAATTTTTTCTTAAACTCCGTCGCGCCCCCATAGGCCCCGGCCTTGAGACGCTGGACGGCGCGGTCGCGTAGGATACCGAGATCGGGAATCATGCCCATATACCAGAAGAGCACAGAGACGGTGCCGTAAGTGGACACCGCAAAAACGTCCCACACCAGCGGCGAACGGAACTGCGGCCAAATAGCATTGGCATTGGGAAGGGGGAAGAGCCACCAGGCAAACCAGACACGGCCGACGTGAAAGAGCGGGAAGATACCGGCACAGACCACCGCGAAGATGGTCATGGCCTCGGCTGCCCGGTTGATCGAAGTGCGCCAGCCCTGCTTGAGCAGGCAAAGCACGGCAGAGATCAGCGTGCCAGCATGACCAATACCAATCCAGAAAACGAAGTTAACAATCGCCCAGCCCCAGTTAATGGGATTGGCCAGGCCCCAGACCCCCACACCAGTGCTGACGAGCCAAAGCAGGCCCATACCGGTGAAGGATGCTGTAGCCAGCGCAACTGCCATGCAGACCCACCACCAAGTCGGGGTGCCTGCTTCGACAATGCCGCAGATTTTATTGGTGACCCAGTTGAAGTCACGGTTGTTGGTAACTAGGGGCTGCTCGTGAAGCTCCGCCGGGTCCACCCTGTCAAGCAAGGCGGCCTGTGCCGGATCCATCTCCTGTGATATCGTAGCCATTTGTGTCAATAAGGGTGGGTTCTAAATTAGTGGGTCGTTTCGACTTCCCCGTGTTGATCGCCATGCGAGTTCGAATCGTAGGCGTCGGTGTCCTCTGCTTTGGCCCCGCTGCCGTAGCGGTCTTTATAGGCGGTATAGGCGTAGGGCTTCTTGTAAGTATCCGGCATATTCGGATTCGGATTGCGCAGACGCGCCAGATAGGTGGTGCGTGGGCGGGTATTAAGATAGCCTAGCACGGAGTAGTTGCGGCCGCTGGCCTTGGCCTTGGAGACCTCCGTATCCGGGTCGGAAATATCGCCGAAGGTGATGGCATCGGTCGGGCAAACTTGCTGGCAGGCCGTCTTGATCTTGCCGTCTGGCACATGAATATCGCCCGAAGCACCGGCCTTCGACTTTTGATCAATCTTGGCCGCCTCGATACGCTGGGTGCAATAGGTGCACTTCTCCATCACACCGCGCATGCGAACCGTAACGTTCGGGTTGGCGCGCATCTTTTCGAGTTCCGGCTCTTCGACTTTACCGAAGGGGCCCTTGTAATAATCGCCGATCTTGCGCTTGTTCCAGTCGAAGAAGTTAAAACGGCGCACTTTATAAGGGCAGTTATTGGCACAGTAACGGGTGCCGATACAGCGGTTGTAAGCCATCACATTGAGACCTTGACGGTCGTGGACGGTGGCATTGACCGGGCAAACACTCTCACAGGGCGCGTTTTCGCAGTGCTGGCAGAGCATGCCCATAAAGGAAACCTGCACGTCTTCGGGGATCTCGTCGGACTTATGGTCGGCTGCCGAGAAGTAGCGGTCGAGGCGCATCCAGTGCATTTCACGACCACGCAGGACCTGATCCTTACCGACAATGGGAATATTGTTTTCCGACTGACAGGCGATCACGCAGGCAGTGCAACCGGTGCAGCTGTTGAGGTCGATGGCCATGCCCCACTGCTGGGTCTTCGGAAACTGATCTTCCTTACCCTTCCAGATATTGACATTGGGTGGGGGGCCGGAAAATTCAGGATGCTCGTAAGCAGAGCCGCCGCGAAACTGTTTCACCGACTTTTCCTGCAGGGTCTTGGAATCGTCCTTCCCGTAGTTGGCCGGCGCGTGCGATTCGACCCCCATCTCGTTGGCAAAATTCGGATGCTCTTTGTAATATTTCGCGGTGCCTTCGCGGACGATGGCGCGGCCTTCCATCGACCAGTGCTCCTGCGTATTGGCGAGGCGGTAAGTTTCTTGGGTCAGCTTGAGTGCGGCACCGAGTGCGCAGCCCATTCCGGAAGAAGTGCGAAGTTGATAAGCATTAAAGCCGACTCCCTTGCCGACCCGGCCCACTTCCGTGCGGCCCATGCCGAGCGGAAGGATAACGGTGTAATTTGCTATCCCCGGCACGACGTGGATCGGCGCTTTGATGGTGCGACCGTCAAGCGTGAGCTCAACGAGCACGGCCTCTTCCTTGCCACGGTTGAACTGGGCTTTATTTTTTTGCAGCGTGCCCTTGGCCGACTCGAAGAAGCCGTCCTGTTTGTTCATCGGCACAGTGCCGGGGAAGATTTGGATGCCCTGAGCATCCTGCAACTCCTTGGCGAGGCGCGGACTGATAAGGATGGCATTGTCCCAGGTGAGCTTGGTTATGCCGTCCGGCACTTCCATGAGCCAACCGTTATTAGCGTAGCGTCCGTCGTAAGCGTGGGAGCTCGTCTCGTAGCGCACTTCGATAGAGTCGGCGCTGAGTTTCCGGGCACTGAGCTCTTCCGCCACCAGCGCCGAAGCGGTCGCGCCACTACGAAGCGATAGTTCGTGCTTCTTGTAGGCAGAGTTCTCCAGGAGGCCATCGCTGAGAAACTTGTTATAGTCCACCCCACCCTCGGCAGCGAAAGTCGTTGTGGCGATAGCGTAGGGGTTAGTCTGCTCATTGCCTGCGATGCGGGCGAGCACTTCAAGTTCGTTAAATGTCGGGAAGAGCGGCTCGATCATCGGCTGCACCGGAACCAGCGTGCCGTCCTGAGTGCGGCCATCGCCCCAACTTTCCAGATAATGCGAGCGGGCAATCAAGACATCGGCTTCAGCCGACGTTTCGTTGTAACTGTAGCTCAGGTGAATGCACTCGTCCGCCTTGGCCATGAGGGCCTTGAAATCAAGATCCGCAGGGGCATCGTAAACCGGATTACCCCCAAGAATGACGAGGGTCTTCGCACCCTTTTCCAGGCGGGCAGCCGCAGCTTGGATTCCAGGTGCGGTAGTCGCCACTTCAACGTAATCCACCGGAGCATCGAGCACATCATTAATGGCCAGAACCAGAGCATGGACCGATTCGGGCAGATGCGGTCCGGCGACGAGCAAGGACTTGCCCTGGTGCTCCTTCAGGTCCGCGGCGCACTCGGCGACCCAGGCGGCATCCAGTTCCAGAGAATTTGCAGCTCCCTCGACGGCGACTGGCAACGACACTCCCAGTGCCAGCGCCAATTTGGCCACAAAGGCACCCATCTGACTGGTGGAAAGACGGAGGCGGTGGTCCGCCATCGCACCGGTGAGACTCATCCCGCTCTCGACCGTGTAGAGACGGCTCATCTTAGACGCTTCCTTTGCGTCTTTGACTTTACGGTTTTTGCTAAATCCTTTGGAGGCGGCTATATCGCCGTCTTTACCGAGAAAGTCGGCATCGATGGATAGAATACGCTTCGCACTTTCAAACTTCGGGAGGCTGCGAAGGGTTTTGCCAGTGGCCTTTGAGGCGACCCGCTCGGAGGCGGAGACGTCGATCGGAGTATATTCCAACCAGGTGGCGGCCGGGAACTTTGCCTGAATAGCTTTTACCAGTCTGGCGCGGCTCGGCGAAGTGCTGGGCTCAGCCAGGAAAACTAGACCTTTGCCGCCATCGGCGCTATGAGCCTGGCTCAGCGCAGACAGTCGGTCGCGCACGGCGGTGTCAGAAGTAGTGGCTCCGGAGGTGCGGCTATTGGTGGCACGATCCGGATCGTAAAGTTCGAGGATGCTGGCCTGCGTGTAAACATCGGTGGCACCACCATAGGGCTTGTAGCTTGGGTTGCCTTCGATCTTGGTCGGGCGGCCCTGATGCGTCTCTATGATGATCGGCATGTTCCCGCGAAGACCGGGCATGGAAGAACTGAAATAGACGGGCACACCGGGAATCACATTCTCAGGCTGCTTGGCATAGGGCAGGATCGTCTGCTCGGGGCGTCGGCAGCCCGCCATGCCGAGACCGGCGAGGCCAAATGAGGCCGCCATGATCTTCATGAAATGACGGCGGTTCACGCCTTCCATTTCAGAAGCTCCAGCGGGGAATTCACGCTCAACCCAATCGCGGAAGGCCGGTGTCTCCGCGAGATCGTCAAGGCTCTTCCAGTAGCGCGGTCCAGAAAGTTCGGATTCGTTCATCTTTGTCAAAGTCAGTTTAGCGGTGGCAGCCGGAGCAGCTCTGGGGCGGGTTGATCTTCCAGTCGTGCACAAAGCTGTGCAGTTCTTCGAGCGACTCCGGATCGGTCGGGCGCTCCCAGTCGAGATTATAAACCTCTTCGACCGGACGAATGTATTGTTCCGGATTACGGTGACATTCCAGACAGAAGGCCATAGAGAGGGGCTTGGCATGGTGCACGACTTCCATATTCTGGATCTCGCCGTGACACTCAATACAGCTAATGCCGCGATTCACATGGACGGCATGGTTAAAATAAACGTAATCCGGCGTTTTATGAATACGAACCCAGGGGACCGGTTCACCCGATTCGTAACTATCGCGAATGGCAGCCAGCTGCGGATCGTCCTTAAGCACCATGCTGTGGCAGCTCATGCAGACATTCGAGCCCGGCACGTTGGAATGTTCGGACCGGTCGACGAAGGTATGGCAGTAGCGGCAGTCAATTTCCAACTGGCCGACGTGTGTGGCGTGGCTGAAAGCTACCGGCTGCGTGGGTGCGTAACCGACGCGGGTATATTTCGGCGTGAAATAATAGGTCACTCCAAGGACAACTGCGGTCTTCACAAGGATGATCCCGATGATAATTTTGATAGGGAGGGTGTTGACCCACTTTGGAAATACGTTTGCCATGGCTACTTGTGAAATTCGATGCAATGCGCTGCAGGACAACTACTAAATCTTGCGATGGACCGTCCCCTGAGCAGGCCGAATTCGATCAAAAGGATTGGTCGATGATTCCGATTTTACAGAGCTTCCCGCATTCCGCGAAGCTGGCCTTGTCGCGGCTGAGAGCGTAAATACCCCTGCGAGCGCCAAGCCGGTTTTTCGCATAAAGCCTTTTCGTGTAGTAGTTTTTTTGTGATCCATCAGTTTGTCAAACAGTGCAACAAAATGCGGGCTTATAGTCATGGCAACCGTTTTTTGCCTCTAAGTTAAAAAGTTATCCTGATTATAAGCAGAAATACTAAAATTAGGTTGAAGCACGCAGAGCCCGCAGGGTAACGAATGCACTGGAAACCAACATGATAAGTGCCGCTGCGACGGGGTGCAATAAGCCGCCTGCTGCCAAAGCCATCCCCAGCACATTGTAAGCTGCCGCGTAGATCAAATTCCCCCTCAGCCTGGAGTGAATCCCCCGCGAAAGACGAATCGCGTCGGGCAGCGCCTCAATCCCGTCGTCGTAGAAGTGCCCCATCGCCGCTGATTGCGCCAGGCCCGTGCCGCTCCCCATCGAAATGGAACTAGTCGCTAGCGACATAGCAGCAGCGTCGTTAATCCCATCACCGATCAAACAGGGCATCTCGCCTGACTCGACGGCCTGCTGAATGATGGCTGCTTTATCCTCCGAGGAAAGCCCCGCACGAACCGGCACGGCTGCCGGCATTTCCAGTTCGGGATTGGGGTCACCCGTCAAAACAACAGCGTTAATCCCCAAAATCTCAAGCTGCGCCCAAAGCGAAGGGAGCCCCTCCCTGGCACGCTCCAATAGCACGACCACCGCGACGACCCGACCGTTGATCGATACATAAACCCGCTTGCCGACCTGCATGAGCAATTCGCGGTCCAGCTCATGGCATCGACGCTCATCAACCTCCACTTCCGGCCCGCCAATGCGTAGGAGCACCTTGGACCCCGCGAGTTCCGCTTCGGCCTCGACTCCCGAACCGGGAATCAAACGAATATTCTCAATCACAGGCGACTGGTCGATGCCCCTGGGCAACAACTGTGAAAGTGCCTTGGCCACCGGATGCTTCAGTCGGGCTTCGACACTGGCCACCGCGGCCAATAATTCATCACGTCGGCCCTCCCAGTCAGGGCCGACCAGGACCTCGCCCACGTGCATCTCTGATTCACTCAATGTCCCGGTCTTATCAAAGTAAACACTCCGCGCTTGAGCCAGCCCATCGACCAGTGCCCCATCACGGCTGACGAGCCCCATCCGGGCCATCCGATACAATCCGTTCCAGATCGCCACCGGCGTGGCCAGTCCCAACGCGCAGGGACAGGCCACCAGCAGAACCGCCATACTATTAAAGACCACGTCCTGCCACGACCCCATAAAGCCCCAATAAAGCGCCGTCGAAATCGCGACTGCCGCGACCACCGGCAAAAAATATTGCACCAGCTTATTCGCCTGTGCCTGCAGTTGTGACGGCTTCCCGGAAAACGATTCCACCGTATCGAGAATCTGGTCGAGCTCACGCTCCCCCGCGACAGCCACCACCTCCACCTCAAAACTACCATCCTCCGAAAAGGTTCCCGCGCGCACACGGTCCCCTGCCCGACGCACGACCGGCAGGGGCTCACCCGTCAAAGAAGTTTCCCGCACAAAGCCCACCCCGGAACGCACAACACCATCGAGCGTAAAAGCTGCCCCCGGATCGACCCGCACCAGTTCTCCCAGTTGCACCTCCGAGACCGGCACCGCCATGGCCTGCCCCGAGCAGTCGACCCGCATCGCCTGATCAAAGGCCTCACGCAGTTGACTACTCTCCGCCCGCAGCTTCGCCTGCGAGCGCTCCCCCAGCATTCGCCCGAAGGTGTAGATCGCGATCACAATCGAGACGATCTCGTAGAACACAGACCCCTCCCCCGTCAAGGAACCGACCACCGACCCGACAAACGCCCCCGCCAGGCTAAGCGTGAACAAGCCCTCGATTGAGAGTTGCCGCGAGCGCAACATCCCCCAGGTCGAAGCGAAAAGCGGCCCGCCAAGAAAGCCCATCACCACGAGCGCCGAGAAAATCAAAATTCCGTGCAGCACCCAATAAGTCGTTGTGCCGTAATCCGGCGGAGTCATATTCAGCGCCAGAGAAAAGACCATCCCCTGCCCCGCAAAGACCCCCGCCACCGCGATGCGCAACCACGACTTCGACAACTTCAGGTCAAGATCATCACAGTCCTCATCCACCCGGCAGACCACCGGACTTTTTTTGGGTTTTGGATCGTTGACTGACATCGGACGGCTCAAATTATGGATGGCCCCTCGCAGGCTGAACGAAAGGTCTTCGGCAGCAGGAGCGCGTTCTAAATGGACCCGCCTTTAAACCCGAGGCAAGGATGAAGCGTGGAGATCACTACTCCAACTGGCAGAAGTCTCCCTTTCGCGCGATATCGCGACATGTGGCCTCGTGATTGCCGAGGTTGGGCGCGGCATTCGACACCCGAATACACTTCAGCGCTACATCGAATCATGGGAAGTCATGGGCTACGTGGAATCGACTCAAAGGTTATGGCAGGACACACTCGAACTCGCATGGCAACTCGACCGCCAAGGCCGCGTTCTTCCTATTCAGGACATACATATCGCCGCCTGCGCCCTCTCGATCAATGCCGTTGTCCTCACCCACGACTCGCATTTTCAGGAAATCCCAGGGCTCGATGCGACGGATCGTATTCTTTGAGGCAGAATGAAACCTCAGAGATCGAAGTTCGTCGGCATCAGCACCACGTCGCGAATCGTCATGTGGCGGGGACGTGTGAGCATAAAGAGGATGACCTGACCAATTTCTTCGGCTTCGATCAAGCTACCGGCGTCCTTGGCTTCCTGTAGTTTTTCGGGCGACCAATCCTTGAGCAGACCGGTGATCACTGGCCCCGGGGAGACGCCACCGATCCGAATGCCGTGCTTGAAAACCTGACGCCTCGTGGTCTGGATAAAGCAGTCGATAGCCCACTTGGACGAGGCATAGACGGGCTCCCATGGTGTCGGGTAGTGGGCGGCCAGCGAGCTGGTGACGATGATGTCGCCGGTGCCACGCTCGATCATGTGAGGCAGCACGTCGTGGACATTTTTCATCACCACGTTGATATTTAGATTGAGCATGCGATCGATGGCATCGTTATCTGCATCGATCAGGTCGCCACCGATATAGCTTCCGGCATTGGCATGGAAAATATCTAAGTGCCCCAAGAGTTCCAACAGCTTCGGCATGAGCGTTTTGCACTCCTCGGTGTCGAGCAAATCAAAGACGAGCGGAATGGCATTCTCATGACGCGCACAAATCTCTTCGAGGGCCTTTTCGTCCCGATCAACAAAGACGACGGTCGCGCCCTCTGCCAGCATCGCTTCAGCGCTGGCGAGTCCGATTCCTGAAGCCGATCCGGTTACGGCGGCGGTTTTTCCTTCGAGTTGGTTAGCCATATTTTTCTATTGGATTCTTGGTTGATTTCTACCCGCATCCCGCCCATTGGATTCTGCTTTTGCAAGTTAAAATGTCTCTCTCTGTGCTGCGCTCATTATCTCAACTCACGCTGGATGCGACGGCCGATGCCTTATAACTTAAAAATTTGATTAAGCCATGGCTTTACATTCGGAAGGAGTGCTGTATCAAAATGCATTTTCTGTTTCTTCCCCTATGCGCTTCACCCCAATTGCGGCAATAGGGACAGGCCTGTCTTAACAATTACCTCAACCTATGAACATACTGGAAATTTCTCTATTTATAACTGCCGTTGTCGGCGTGATTGCGCTCGGCATTTGGAAGAGCCGGGATGACGATACCAAGGGCGAAAAAGACGCCTCCGATTATTTCCTCGCCGGGCGGGGACTCACTTGGTGGCTGATCGGCTTTTCGCTAATTGCGGCGAATATCTCGACCGAACAGTTCGTGGGCATGACCGGCGGCGCGGCTGACCGTCAGGGTCTGGCCATTGCTTCCTGGGAATGGTGCGCGTCCATCACCCTGGTCATCGTAGCCTTCTGGTTTTTGCCCAAGTTCCTCAAGGCGGGCATCTATACGATTCCCGAGTTTCTCGAATACCGCTTCGATTCAGTCGCCCGGCTGTCGATGTCGATCCCGGCAATTTTGACCCTCGTCTTCGTCAATACTTCGACTGTTATTTTCTCAGGGGCCAAATTCGTCTCCGAGTATTACGCGGACGTTCCGGTGCTTGGTAACTTGACCGCCATGTGCTGGGCGATCGCGCTTCTGGCGGCGATCTACGTCTTTATCGGGGGCTTGAAAGCCTGTGCCTGGACGGACCTGATCTGGGGCGGATCGCTCATCCTCGGCGGTGCAATTGTGATGTTCCTAGCCTTCCAGCACCTGGGTGAAAAGTCTGCCGACGAATTGATTCTGACTAAGGTGGCCAACTCAGAGGCAACGGTTCAGGACCTCGAACAGGCAGGTCCGGTAGAGCGTTTCATATTACTCAACGACGGGGTCGACGGCGAAGCGAAAGCGGTGGTCGGTGCCAACGGTGCCGGTGGCAAGTTGCACATGGTGCGTCCGGCCGACGATCCGGATATGCCTTGGACCGCGCTGATGATCGGGATATGGATCCCCAACTTTTTTTACTGGGGCTTGAATCAATTTATCGTGCAGCGGACGCTGGGCGCGAAGTCGCTGGCGGAGGGGCAACGGGGCATCGTCTTTGCGGCCTTCCTCAAGCTGTGTATTCCTTTTGTCGTCGTGATTCCGGGGATCCTGGCTTTTAATCTGTTTTCGAACGACCTCCGTTCCAACGCGGCCAATATTAATGAGTCGGTGGTTGCCGAAGCACCGGCGGGCGCGCTGTTTAAAGTGGAAGAGGATTTTGTAGCCCTGGACCGTGCGGAAGCGGTCGGGGTCTATCAGCGAAATCTAGCGGCGGCGGGCATGTCTCCGATCGTGCTGTCGGCCGAGATGAGTGCCCTGGAATTCTCCAAAAAGATCAATGCCGTGGTGGACGAAGCACGCGCCAAGAATCCTGAAGCAGCGGTGGCTGGCACCTTGAAGGGCTACGACTACGATGCGGCCTTCCCCGTCCTGGTTCGTAATCTGATCAAGCCGATGCCATGGATCTCATGGTTCGTCCTCGCGGCGCTGTGCGGCGCGGTTATCAGCTCGCTCGCCTCGATGCTGAACTCGGCGTCGACCCTCGCGACGATGGATTTGTATGCGAAATTCTCCAAACAAAAGGATCAGGCCAAGCTGGTCAAGGTGGGCCGCGCCCTGGTGGTCGTATTCGTTTTAATGGCCGCTTCATTTGCGCCCCAGCTCAATGCCTTCCGAAGTATCTTCGCCTACATTCAGGAGTTCCAGGGCTTCATCTCGCCCGGGATTCTGGCGGTCTTCATCTTCGGCTTCTTCTCGCCCAAGACCCCCCGCTACTTCGGCGTGGTCGGCATCGTCACCAGTGTGGCGATTTACGGAGGCCTGCTGCTGTTTGCCTCGGATATCGCCTTCCTCAACCGGATGGCGATCACGTTCGGCGTAGTCATCGCCACAGGCCTCTCCCTGACGATCCTCAAGCCCATGGCCGAACCGGTGGTGATGCCGATCAACGATGTCATCGATCTGACCGAGTCCCGCTTCGCCAAGTTTGCGGGCATCGGCGTCGTCATTGCAACGATCGCGCTCTATATCGTCTTCTGGTAGGAACACTTTCTCTATTCCCAGGAGGCGGCGCGAAACGCACCGCCTCCTGGGAATTCAGGGCGTCTCGCCCTGAAGAGATCTGGTGGGCCCAGCAATTGCTATCGGTAGCCGACCGGGTCGATATAAAGGAGGGACGCTGACTCCGTTTTTTTTTTTGCCCTGTTTGTGAAATGCGTCACCTGACTACAAGACGTCGCCCCGAAACAGAGTTTCGAGGCGACGTCTTGTGCCCCCGGGGACTGCCTCACCGATCAGACTCCGGCGGCCCGAAGCGACTTCTCAATCAGCTTTTTCGAGGCCATCACGCCGGGAATCGGCTCGAGCTCTTTACCCTCCCACTCGATGGCGAGGATGCCCTTATAATCTGAGTCAACGATCATCTTCACCAGTCGCGCATAATCGAAATCAGGTTGGTTGCCTGCCGCATCAAAACTATGCATCTTGCAGGAGATGACCGAACTGTAAGGCAGCATGGCTTGTGTTCCTGCATAGAGATCGCCACGGAGCTTCCCGAAATCTGGCATGAGCCGACAATTCGGGTGGTTTAGTCCGCCGCAGACCTTGGCCAGAAATTCGCCCTGCTGAGTCAATTTCGATGCGCCGGGTTCAATCACAAGCGTCACGCCGTGTTGAGCCGCAACATCAGAAAGGGGCTTCAAAGCTTCCACTGCACCTTGGGCGGCGACAGCTTCTTCCTTATTGGGGACCCAGACGAATACCCGGAGGTAGCGGGCACCGAGAGCCTTTGTGCGCTTGATCGCCTGCACGATATTCTTGTTACCTTCGAGATTGCTGGCAGCACCGTTGACCGCTCCGGTCATAAGCAAAAACAAGTCCGTGCCAGCGCCATCCGCACGGCTGCGGATTTTTTCCAGATAAGCCATATCATCCAGCTTCTCCTTCGGCAAACCACCTTCCCAGTAGTCGATAGCATGAATCCCAAAGTTATCGACGGAAAACTGCGGGTAATCCAGAGGATCTAGGCTGCCCGATTTGAACATTTCCCGGAGGGAATATTGCGACAAGCCCATGGTGAAGCGCTTATCTCTGGATCCAGCCAGCGCCTTACAGGACACGGAGGGAAGCAAGAATGCGGCTCCAATGGCAGAGGTTCCGGCATAGGAGAGAAAACGGCGGCGTGTGAGTTGATCGTTCATAGTCTTTTATATGTTTATTTTACGGGAAGTTGGTTCCAAGAGTTTACTGTTTCTGGCTTAGTGCAGCCAGGCATAGAGAATGATCATAATGACGACGAGTATGCCTGACATGACGCGGGGGTCGGTGACCGTGCCCACGAGTGGGCCGCGAAAGGCATCCAATGGACGGTTCCAGCAGAGCCCCTCCGTTTGGCTCGCAGCGGGCGCGGGCGTCAGAAGACTGACCGTAACGTAAATCACGCTCGAAAGCAGGAAGAGATACCAGCCCACCTGCATGAAGGGGATGCCCAGTTCCTGAGCGATCCACTGCTTCTCCCCGACCAGCGGGATATCGATACAGAGGTAAATCATGCCAACCACTACATTGAAAAGTAGTGCGGCCATCGCGCCTTGGCGGTTACCGCGCTTCCAGAAGACCCCGAAGAGAAAGATCGTGGTAATGCCGGGCGCAAAGGCCATCGGGATCTTGTTGATGGCCTCAAAGATACTGCCGAACTTACTGCCTTGGGTGGACCATAGCATAGCCAGCACAATCACCACGGCGGATGTGATGCGGCCCACCTTGACCAGTTGATGATCGGGGGCCTCCGGGCGAATTCGCTTGAAAATATCTTCCGCAGTCAGAGTCGCCACCGAGTTGAGCGCCGCTGCAATCGTGCTCATCAATGCGGCAAGCAAGCCGGCAGCCATTAAGCCGCGCACGCCTACCGGCAGCAACTCAGTCATCATGACCATCAGAGTCGAGTCGTTGTCATCGCCGATCTTCTCTTTAAAGAGAACATAGCCGATCACACCGGGCAGGACCATCAGAAAGACTGGAAGAATCTTGAGGAAGCCGGCAAAAATTGCGCCGTCACGCCCGTCCTTCTCGGTCTTGGCCGAAAGGATCTTCTGGACAATAGTTTGATCGGTGCACCAATACCAAATCCCCAGAACCGGATAACCGAACAGGATGGAATACCAGGAATACTCACGTAAGCCGAGCCTGCCCGTGGCTTCGGGGTCGCCGATCGGCTGGATCATGCTGAGTTGGCCGGGTTTGGCCGCTTCCTTGAAATCAGCCCAATTGGTGATCCCCGCATCGCCAAGAGCTTGCAAGCCAAAGAAAGTCAGCAGCGCAGCACCTAAAAGAAGGATTACGGCCTGCACCGTATCGGTATACATCACGCCTTTCAGCCCTCCGAGAATCGTGTAGACCGATGTAGCCAGAGAGATGCCAATGATGGAAATGACAAAGTTGATCCCGAAGAAGGCTTCCAACACCTTCGCTCCCGCATACATACTTATGCCGATGTGCACAAGCAGCGCAGACATGATAAAGATCGCCGCGAGGAAGGTTCTCGCGCCGGGGCTGTAGCGCTTCTCCACATACTGGGGCAGAGTCGTGATCTTGCTTCGGAAATAAAACGGCGCAAAAACCATCCCGAGAAGAATCAGCGTAAAGGATGCCATCCACTCAAAATTACCAATCACCATGCCGTGCTGGTAGCCCGAGGAGGCCAAGCCAACCAGGTGGATCGAGGATATATTAGCACAGAACAAGCCCGCGCCGATAACCGGCCAGCGCAAGGTGCGTCCTCCAAGGAAGAAGTCCTCGGAGGAGGTGTTTTTCTTAAAACCGGCGAGGATGCCGACGGTAATAATGCCGACAAGATAAACGGCAATAATGATGGTATCGATTGGTGAGATACTCATAATTCAGGGGTATTGATTTTCATGGGGTTGTTTGGACCAAAAGCGAAGGCTTTCGGCTACGGCAAAAATTGAAATGTTTAGACCAAAAGCGAAGGCTTTCGGCTACGGGCAAGAATTGAAATGTGAAAAAAAATCATTTGCATCACTGCGTTCATCCGGATGGGTAAGACTTATTTTTCCGGTGGCACTTCCAGCTTCCAGCGATCCCCTGCTCCGGAAACCAGCATGATGTTGGCCCAGGCGGTAAAATCTCCGGTTCGAATAATGGTTTTTACTTCGTGGCTGCGCAGCTTCAGCTCCGTGTGCGGAATGACTTCGATCTCGGCATCTTTCCAGATGCTGGTCGTGACTTTTTTGAAATAGCTCGGGTTGTGGCTGCGGGTCTCTTCCGCGAGAATCAGCTTCTCGACGGAATGGACTTTGCAGAGTTCTGCCAGCACATCCGGCACCGAGGGTGTGTCGGGCTTGAGGGCGAGATCAATGAGCTCGACGTGATCCGGCACGGGAAATCCGGCATCGACCACCATCATCAGGTCCATGTGGCCCTGCCGGTTGAGGGCGGCATCGACCTGCCCGTTCAAAAATCCTACTTCTTTCATCTTAAGCTCCTCGGTAAGTGGTTTCGAGCTGGCACTTATGATGCGCCGCCCATGACTCTTTGAAACGTTTGTAATTTTCCCGCGTCTCGAAGACCTGACTGTCGTTCCAAAGCACACGCCAATCGCGATCTCCTTCATCCCAGAGAAAGACCTGCCCCCAGATGAGACGGTTATTGGCATCGATGCCGGGATTGCCCGGAGTCCCATCGCCACTGAGCCGAAGCACCTGCTCCGGCGTCAGATAATCCTCCATGGCACACTTGAGATTACTGCGGATCCGGCCGGAGTTCGTGGACATAGCGACGAAGCCGCCGCTGCCGTTTCCACGCTGTGCCGCCCAAGCCAGGCAGACCTCGCCAGCTGAGATGCCCTGTTCTTTGGCGATCGCGACCACAACGGGATCTTCCATGTCGCTCCGGTGCTCCTTGAATTTGTCGCGGCCCGGCCGGTGCGGCGAGCCGAGTGCCATATAGCCCATCGTGGCGATTCCGTTTGATTCAAAATGCTGGCGAAGTTCGGCCTGCTGAAAGAGCGGGTGCATCTCCATTTGGTTGGCCACCGGCCGCTCCTCGGGAGAGGTGTCGCGGAGCAAAAGGTCCAAAGTCGCCTTGGTGTGATTAGAGATGCCCAGGTCCACGATCTTGCCGGCTTGCTTGAGTTTGACCAACTCGCCCCAGGTTTCCATAAAGTCCTCGTGGATGTAGGGCACTGCATCGGGGTTCGTCTGGTCACCCGAACAGCCTGGCGGATGCACGTTCGGCCAAGGCCAGTGGTTTAGATAGCAGTCGATCTGGTCAACCCCCAAGTCCTTGAGCGTGTTTTCCAGTGCGGGGGCCACATCTTTCGGGCTCATGTGCCCGTTCCAGAGTTTACCGGTAATGTAGAGCTCGTCGGTCGAGCCGATGTAGCCGCGCTTGATGGCTTCTTTAAACGCGGCTCCGACGATGTCTTCGTTTTCATAGGCGCGGGCCGTATCAATGTGCCGCCAGCCGACTCGAATCGCTTCGAGCGTGGCATCATACATCAAGTCCTGCGCCCAATCCGAATGGAAGGTGCCATAGGCGGCTGCCGGTGCGGTTCGGCCGCTGGCCAGTTTGATTTGCTTGACCGCAGATGGATCAAGGGGGGCATCGGAGGTTCCGGTGGGGTGGTCTGTCTCAGTCATGCTATTCTATCTATAAAGTTTCAACAAAGCTGGGGCGATGTAGCTCAGTTTTTCAGCCTGAGTCAACTACCCAATGCAACATCAATGGTAAGCTCGCCTGGCCTCGAGAGCACTCCGCAGCGTCACCGAATCGGCAAAGGTGACACCGCCCCCGCTGGGCAGACCGAAGCCGATTCGCGTCACCTCAATCGGGTGCCTGCCGACCAGTTCCTCTTGAATGTAATGGCAGGTCGCCTGCCCCTCAATGTCGTTGGAGAGCGCAAGCACGAACTCCGTGATGCCGCCCGTCTCAATTCGACGCAGCAAACTCGTAAAATTGAGCTGCTCGGGCCCCACCCCATGGATGGGTGAGAGCTTACCATGCAGGACGTGGTAGCCTCCTTTCCAGGCTCCCGATCGCTCAATCGCGATGAGATCCGGCACGTGCTCAACCACGCAAAGCTGGCTCCAAACGCGTCGATCATCCGTGCAGATCGCGCACAGATCATTCTCGGCAATATTGCCACAAGTCCCGCAGCGCCCCACAGCCGATTTGGCCACTTCCAGGGACTCGATCAGCGGCCCGAGCGTATCGCGCTGCTCGACCAGCAGATGCATGGCAATGCGCTCGGCCGAGCGGTAGCCCAGCCCGGGCAGAGCTTTTAGCTGCTGAAGCAGCTTCTCGTAGGCAGGTGTCACCGCAAGTTACATGAGGCCGGGAAAACCGCCCATACCACCCGACACCGCCGACATGGCTTCCTCGCTGGCCTCCTTCGCCTTCGTGGAGGCCTCCTGCACGGCGGCCAGCAAAGTCTCTTCCACAAACTCGGGGTCTTCCTTGAGGAATTCAGGATCGATCTTGATCGACTGCATTTCTCCCTGGGCAGTGATCTTAATCGTGACGGCACCGCCACCACTGGAAACCTCCAGAATCGTCTGGGCGAGTTCCTCCTGGATCGCCTCCATTTGCTTCTGCATCTTCTGCGCCTGCTTCAATAATTTACCAACTCCGGCCATAATAACTAATCCTCTCTTGTTGTTTCCAAAGTATATTCTGTGCTAGATCCCGGAGCTGAAAAGAGCGAAGCGACGGTGCCTACATTTAGGTCACTCCTCTCTAGGGTCACGCGGCTCTGTAAAACCTCATTCATATAGGTTTCGACTAGAAAGGGCTGTTGAATGCCTCCTACTATACGGTAGTCGCTATAGATTACCTTGCGTTCACGCCCGTCAGCAAGCTCCTCGATCTGAGCGAGTGGCTGCATGTTCTGGATATCCACATAGGCGCTGGCACGCATATCGCCCTTATTGGTTTGAAATTCGAGCTTTATTGTTCCCCGCCCCATCCACGAGCTGGGGGAGAGGCGCTCAATGGTACCTGCGTCAAAGAGCAAAACGCGCATGATCGGATCGAAGAATTCGCCCATCTGCCCGCTGGCCCGCACGCTTTGGAGTGCTTCTAGCTGCTCCTCGCCACCGTTCGCTCTGAGATAGGCGGCTTTGAACGCGGAGAAGCGCGTCAATTCCTCCATCTTGCCGTAGCCCTCGTCAACGACCTCCATCCGTTCAGGTTCAGCTTCCGGCCAAAAATACCATGCCCCTCCGCCGACTAAGGCGATGAGGGAGGCAAATGCAAACAACGGCCACCAATACCAGAGTTTCTTTTGTAATTTGCGTTTGTGCATGAAAGCAGTGAAATTTCCTAAAAAAGTAAGGGCTATACTTGTCAGCGATCCTGAGCTTGCCTGTAGTGAATATGTCGAACTGCCGACGTAGCGAAACGAAGAGGTTGAAACAAGGGTGAAGCCCGCCAGGAGGCGACTAGACTAGAGTTTAGTAGAGAGAATAGAGGGATCTCCCATTCGTCAATAAGTAAACCTCAACGAGTCTAAGGCTACAAAAAAGGCCGTCCTCCTGTAAAGGAAGACGGCCAATGTTGAAATTTCTAAAGCTCGCTGCTTAAATCTTCTATCAGGTTCATTCGACTGGTTCCTCCCCAGTTGTTACCAGAGTATCCTCTGTGCTAGATCCCGGAGCTGAAAAGAGCGAAGCGACGGTGCCTACATTTAGGTCACTCCTCTCTAGGGTCACGCGGCTCTGTAAAACCTCATTCATATAGGTTTCGACTAGAAAGGGCTGTTGAATGCCTCCTACTATACGGTAGTCGCTATAGATTACCTTGCGTTCACGCCCATCAGCAAGCTCCTCGATCTGAGCGAGTGGCTGCATGTTCTGGATATCCACATAAGGGCCAGCTCACTTCGTCTCTATTCCTAAATCTATTTTGAAATCTATTTTGCATACGAATTGCCTAAGTGGCCGATGAATACTGAGGTATTTTACTGCGGCATGCGAGATCCGCCCTATTCCCAGCTG
>Ga0306912_1000416_pt1 | contig 25534 bp, 25 predicted proteins | sample AntRauFillE10628_FD_190443 | JGI IMG/M metagenome (GOLD analysis project Ga0306912, IMG submission 190443) | Saline lake microbial communities from Rauer Islands, Antarctica - Metagenome Filla E10 #628 (v2) (version 2) | ecosystem: Environmental > Aquatic > Non-marine Saline and Alkaline >... | reverse complement strand
CCGACCACGAACCCCAGGAGCCCGGATGACCACCGACACCGCGACGACCATCGCGCCCGACCCGGATGCGGCGGTGCTTGGTCGCCTGTCGCTGCTGGACCGGTTCCTGCCGGTGTGGATCGGTGTGGCGATGGCTGCCGGGCTCCTGCTGGGCCGGTTGGTGCCGGCCGTCCCCGACCTGCTGGACGCCGCGAAGGTGGACAACGTGTCGCTGCCGATCGCCGTCGGGCTGCTGGTGATGATGTACCCGCCGCTGGCCAAGGTCCGATATCGCGAGCTGGACCGGGTTGCGACCGACCGGCGGCTGCTGGGTGCCTCACTGGTGCTCAACTGGGTGATCGGCCCAGCACTGATGTTCACCCTGGCGTGGGTGCTGCTGCCGGACCTGCCGGCGTACCGCACGGGGCTGATCATCGTGGGGCTGGCCAGATGCATCGCGATGGTGCTGGTGTGGAACGACCTGGCCTGTGGCGACCGTGAGGCCGGGGCGTTCCTCGTGGCGGTCAACTCGGTGTTCCAGGTCGTCGCCTACGCCGGCCTGGGGTGGTTCTACCTGACGGTGCTGCCGGGGTGGCTCGGGTTGGAGCAGCAGGCGCTGGACGTCTCGTTCGTCGAGATCGCGGTGTCGGTGCTGATCTTCCTCGGCGTACCGCTGGCGGCCGGAGCGGCGTCGCGCATCCTCGGGGAGGCCCGCCGAGGGCGCGACTGGTACGAGCAGGTGTTCCTCCCGCGGATCTCGCCGTGGGCGCTGTACGGGCTGCTGTACACGGTGGTGTTGCTGTTCGCGCTGCAGGGCGAGGCCATCACCTCCCAGCCCTTCGACGTGCTGCGGATCGCCGTGCCGCTGCTGTTGTACTTCGGACTGATGTGGGTCGGGGCGTTCGCGCTCGGACTCAAGCTGGGCCTTGGCTACCAGCGCAACGCCACGCTGGCGTTCACCGCTGCCGGCAACAACTTCGAGCTCGCGATCGCGGTGGCGATCGGGGTGTTCGGTGCCACCTCCGGCCAGGCGCTGGCCGGGGTGGTCGGCCCGCTCATCGAGGTCCCGGTCCTGGTCGGGCTGGTGTACGTCGCGCTGTGGGCACGCCGCCGCTTCTACCCCGAGCCGGCGGAGGTGACGTGGTGAACTGTCTGGACTGCACCGGGGACGGCCACCGCGACCGGCCGGCTGTGGGCACGTGCCGGCACTGCGGCGCCGGGGTGTGTGCCGACCACGTCGTGGTCGTCGAGGACCGCCTGACCCGCATCGAGCTCCTCAACCGGGTCGTCGCGGTCGAACCGCCGGCCCGCCGGCTGCGCTGCCACCGCTGCCACACTGCGCACGAGGCGGCCACACCCCGCGGGGTGGGTCGCCGTGCCGCCCGGGCCAGGCAGGAGCCAACGGTCGGGAAATGACCGCTTCGACGCCCGAGCTGTTGCGGTGGCAGTAGGACAGCCGTGGCTGGCGGCTCGGACCGCTGGCCCGGGAGGAGTGGGAGTGAGCAGTGGGGGTCCCCACCACCACTCCACAGCCAGCAGGCGGGATCTGCACGACGGATCCCACCGCCTAGGTTCGGATCCGCCTTGTCGACGACCGCGCTGACCGCTTCCACCATCACTGGCACCACGTGTGCGGTTGGACCGGTCGGCAGCGACGGCTGTCGTGCCTGCCTCGAGGGCGTGCCGCTACGAGACGATCCAGCTGCGCAACGGCCCCGACGGTGCGCAGATGGTGATCGATCCCAAGCGCACCGTCAGTCACCTCGGTCGGCCTACCGCTGGCGCGGTGCAGGACGCCTCGCGGAGACCGTTGCGACGACCCAGTGAGCCTGCACGGGCTTCGGTCGGGCGGCTCGTGGCTCGCGGTCCCGGAACCGGGGGTGCTGCCGGGTCTCCGTCGTGCTGGACTGGGGGCGGGGTCAGGCGACGGCGAGCAGGTCGATGACGAACACCAGCGTGTCGTCCGGCGCGATCGCCGGGGTCGGCGAGCGGCGGCCGTAGCCGAGCTCGGGCGGGATCACCAGCAGGCGACGGCCGCCGACGCGCATGCCGGGGATGCCCTGGGTCCAACCGGCCACGACCTGCTGCAGGCCGAAGCTGATGGTCTGGCCGCGGTCCCACGACGCGTCGAACTGGCGGCCGTCGTTGGTCCACGACACCCCGACGTAGTGCACGGTGACGGTGCAGCCGGCGGGGGCCTCCTCGCCGTCGCCCTCGACGATGTCGACCACCTGCAGGCCCTCCGGGGGAGGACCGTCCGGCAGGGTGATCGTTGGCTTGCTGCCAGGCTCGCCGTCGACGCTGACGTCCGTGCTGGTCATGGCTGCTCCGTTGCATCGGGGGTCGGTGGGTCGCCGTCGCGTGCGGCGGCGCGGTCGAGCTCGCCGTGCGAGGGTGGGGTGCGGGTCGAGAGCCACAGCAGCGGGCCGAGGGCCAGCACGGCACCCAGCACGTAGGTCGCGGCGTAGCCGATCGGGCCGACCAGGGGTGCCAGCGCCAGTGGGCCGGCGGACTGTCCCGTGCGGGCCATGCCGACCTGCACGGCGACCAGCGTGCCACGCTGCTCGTCGGTGCCGGACCCGGCGGCGGCGTCCTGCAGCGCCGGGATGGACAGCCCCTCGCCGAGCCCGAAGACGATCACCCCGAGCACCACGCCCGGCAGCGTCGGGATGCCCGCCAGCACCAGCAGGCCCGCCGCGTACAGCACGGCGCTGGCCACCAGCGTGCGCCGCCGGCCGAAGCGGGTGGTGAGCCGACCGGTCAGCAGCGCGCCGGTGGTCGAGCCGATCGCCGGCAGGCCCAGGACCACGCCGCGCAACGTCGGCGGCAGGCCGAGGACGCGGTCGACGAAGACCGGCAGGATCGTCAGCAGGAAGCTGAAGATCAGTGCGAAGGACACGATCGTGGCCAGCGCGGTGGCGACGTAGGCAGGCTTGACCAGTGCGGGGCGCACGTCCGCGAACTGGGACGCGACGTCGACGTCGCGGCGCTCGCCGCGTGGCAGCAGGCGCCACACCGCCGCGGCCGTCAGCAGTCCGACGGGGTAGACGGCGAAGACGGTGCGCCAGCCACCGAGCTCGACGAGGACCCCGCCGATGAACGGCAGCACCGCGATGGAGGTCGTCAGCAGTGCCGAGTTGCGCCCGATCATCGTCGCTCGCGTAGACCCGGCCCAGTTGTCGCCGATCACGGTGATCGCGAGGTTGATCAGACCGGCCGACCCGGCGCCCTGGAACGCCCGCAGCACGATCAGCCACCCGAGGCTCGGGGCCAGGCCCGCGACCCCACCGGCGACACCGAACAGGACCAGGCACGGGACGATCACCTCGCGGCGGCCGTAGCGGTCGGCGAGGAACCCGATCAGTGGCGCGATGACGATCCCCGGCACCGAGCCGGCGGCGATCACGAACCCGGCAGCGCCGTCGGGCGCGCCGAACTCGTCCAGCAGCTCGGGGATCGCGGGGCCGAGCAGGGTGTTGGTGGTGATGCCGGTGACCGTCAGCGCGGCGATCGCGACGACGATGCGCCGGGACACGGGCTCGGACACGGGGACTCCCGGGGACGGTCGGGCCCGGCGCAGGCTACGGCGCCGCGGCGTCTGCCCGGCCCCGGCCGCTCCGACCCCGGACGTCGGGCCGGGGGCCGACCGGACCGGGTGGGCCGTACCGTCGCGACACCGCGTCGTGACCGCGCGGCCCCCCACGCACCACGGACCCTCCCATGGACGACCCGATCGTCGACGTCCGCGGCGTGCACAAGCGCTTCGGCGACGTGCACGCGCTGGCCGGCGTCGACCTGCAGTTCCCGCGTGGCCGCATCTACGGGCTGCTCGGGCCCAACGGTGCGGGCAAGACCACGCTCATCAACGTCCTTGCGACCCTGCTCAAGCCCGACGAGGGCAGTGCCACCGTGGCCGGGTACGACGTCGTGGAGCACCCGCAGGCGGTCCGTCGCAAGATCGGGCTCGCGGGCCAGTTCGCGGCCGTCGACGCCTACCTCACCGGACGTGAGACCGTGGAGATGGTCGGACGGCTGTACGGGCTGCCCCGGGCGGAGGCGCGTCGGCGCGCGAACGACGTGCTGGAGCGCTTCAACCTGATCGATGCCGCCGACCGCCAGTCGAAGGGCTACTCGGGCGGGATGCGCCGTCGGCTCGACCTGGCCGCGTCGCTGGTCGGCGAGCCCGAGCTGCTGTACCTCGACGAGCCGACCACCGGCATCGACCCGGCCAGTCGGGTCGACATCTGGGACCTGATCCGCGAGCTGGTCGCCGGCGGCACCACGGTGCTGCTGACCACCCAGTACCTGGAGGAGGCCGACGCGCTGGCCGACCGCATCGGCGTGATCGCCGAGGGGCGACTGGTGTCGGAGGGCACCGCGGACGAGCTCAAGGACTCGCTGGGGTCCAACACCATCCGGTTGCGCGTGTCGGAGGTCGACGCGGCGGACGCCCGCGAGGTCCTGGCGGCGCTCGGCGACGTCACCGAGTCGCAGCGCGGCACCTTCACCATCCCTGCGACCGACGGCAACCGCACGCTGCTGGAGGTCGTGCGGCGCCTGGACGACCGCGGCGTCGAGCCGCTCGACCTCGCGCTGGAGCGCCCGTCGCTGGACGACGTGTTCCTGACCGTGACCGGTCACGCGCCCACCCGCTCCGGCGACGCGGACACCGGCGACACCGCTGCCGACGGCCCGGGGGCCGACGGTCCCGACACCGAGACCGACACCGACACCGACGACGAGGCCGCCCGTGCGGCCGGGAGCCAGCACTGATGGCCACCGCGACCGCCCCCACCGACGTCGAGCTGCGTCCCGGCCGCTTCTGGCCCGACATGCTCGTGATCACCCGCCGCAACCTGCTGCGCAACGTGCGGCTGCCACAGCTGCTGCTGTTCGCGACGATCCAGCCGGTGATGTTCCTGGTGCTGTTCACGTTCGTCTTCGGTGGTGCGATCGGCGGGACGATCCCGGCCGAGGCCGGCGGCGACTACATCAACTTCCTGCTGCCCGGACTGATGGTCCAGATCGCGACGTTCGGCGCCGGCCAGACCGGCATCGGACTGTCGGAGGACCTCGACAAGGGCGTGATCGACCGCTTCCGGTCGCTGCCCATGTCGCGCTCGGCCGTGCTGGCCGGCCGCACGCTGGCCGACCTCGCGCGCAACGCGTTCGTGACCACGCTGATGCTGCTGGTCGCGTTCGCGATCGGCTTCCGCTACCAGAACGGGTTCCTCGGACTGGTCGGGGCCCTGCTGGTCGTGCTCGCGTTCACCTACGCGTTCTCGTGGATCTTCGCATGCATCGGCCTGCGGGTGCGCAGCCCCGAGGCGGTCCAGTCGGCGACCTTCCTGCCGGTGTTCCCGCTGGTGTTCGCCAGCTCGGTGTTCGTGCCGACCGAGACCATGCCGGTGTGGCTGCGCACGTTCGCGGAGAACCAGCCGGTGACGGTGGTCGCCAACGCGATGCGCGGACTGATCCTCGGACCGGGCGTGCTGGAGGAGGGCACCAGCGTGCTCGAGCAGGTGCTGCTCGCGCTCGGCTGGTCCGCGGCGATCACCGCGGTGTTCGCGCCGATCGCGGTGCGCCTGTATCGCCGCGTCACCAGCTGAGCCCGCTGCGCTCGCGCGGCTCCTGCTCCCGGCGCCGGTCGTCACCCGGGTCGGGTCCGGGTGGGCCCGCTCGGGTACCACCATGGCGGCGGACGGAGCAGCGGTGACGCACGACCAGGCGGGCCACGTCGTCGTCGAGCGCGACGACGGGCGCAAGCTCGTCGACGTGGTCAAGGACCACCTCGGCGCCGTGGCGGTGCGCGAGGTCGGTGAGCTGCTGCGCCACGGCGGCGTGCTCGCCGACGGCGAACCGGGTGGGATCAACCATCGGGCCGTTGCCGGCACCCAGCTGATGCTCGCGCCCGGCGTGCTGGACCGGCTGCGGGCTGCCGGGCGGGTGACCGAGCCAGCCGACGTCGCGCTGGTCGTGGTGCACGAGGACGCGCACCTGGTGGTCGTCGACAAGCCCGCAGGGATGCACGTCCACCCGCTCGGGGAGCACCGCGACGGGACGCTCGTCGGCGCGCTGCTGCACCGGGCCGGCGTGCGCCACGACCAGCCCTGGTCGGCGTGGCGCCCCCACCCGACGCACCGGCTGGACCGCGCCACCAGCGGGCTGGTGCTGGTGGCCAAGCACCCGACCACGCAGCGCGCCGTGGACCTGCTGCGCGCCGACGGGCAGGTGCGTCGCACTTACCGGGCGACGGTCCGCGGCCGCGTCGTGCAGGACCAGGGCGTGGTCGACGTGCCGCTCGGCCGCGACCCGGGTGACGACCGGCGCCGGGCCCAGGTCGCCGTCGCCGACGGTGGCCAGCGGGCACGAACCCGCTACCGCGTCGTGGAGCGCACTGCCGACACGACGGTCCTGGAGGTGGAGCTCGAGACCGGCCGCACGCACCAGGTGCGGGCGCACCTGGCCCACCTCGGCCACCCGCTGGTCGGTGACGAGCTGTACGACCAGGCCGCACCCCGCACCACGTCGGTCGCGATCGCGCTTCGGGCCGTGCGGCTGCGGCTGCCGCACCCCGTCACGCACGAGCTGCTGGACCTGCGCACGACGGGCACGTGAGGGGGATGGATGCTCGGCCCCGCAGCGTCGGCCCGGTCGGGCCAACCGCGACGGAGCCGGGCGACCGCTTCCGCGGAAGCGCTCGGCGAGCCGGGCCGGTCGTCCTCAGACGCCCGGGTCGACCCCGGTGAGCTCGACCGAGACGTCCCACAGCCGGCGTGCCAGCTCGGGGTCCTGCGCGCGGGGCGAGACCTGCGCCGGACCGGACGCCCCCGCGGTCTCGCGCCAGCGCTGCGGGCCGACGTAGCTCCCGCCGGGCAGGTCGGGGTCGGTCGCGGCCTGCAGCGTCGGCCACGCACCCTGGGCGGCGGTGTTGAACACCAGGCCGAGCACAGCCGGTGCGACCGCGGCGAGCGGCCGCGGCATGTGGCGCACGAGCTCGGTCGCGGCCAGGCCGGGGTGGCACGCGATGGAGGTGACCGGCGTGCCCGCGGTGCTGGTGCGGCGGTCGAGCTCCAGCGCGAAGAGCAGGTTCGCGAGCTTCGACTGGCCGTAGCGGGCCTGCGCGTCGTAGCCCTGCTCGGCCGCCAGGTCGTCGAGGAACAGCTGTCCACCGCGGTGCGCGAGGCTCGAGGTCGTCACGACCCGACCGCCGCCGTCGGCCGCGAGCTGCTCGAGCAGGCGGCCGGTCAGCGCGAACGTGCCGAGGTGGTTCACGCCCAGCTGCAGCTCGAAGCCATCCTCGGTCCGCGACAGCGGCGGGACCATCACGCCGGCGTTGTTGACCAGCACGTCGAGGCGGGGCTCCTCGGCGACCCGTGCCGCGGCGGCCTCGACCGACGCGAGGCTGGCCTGGTCGAGCGCGACGAACGCGACGTCGGCGTCCGGCGTGGCCGCGCGGATCCGGGCCATGGCGTCCTCGGCGCGCTGCTCGCTGCGGCAGCCGAGCAGCACGCGGGCGCCGCGGGCGGCCAGCACGCGCGCGGCCTCGAAGCCGATGCCCGTGTTGGCACCGGTGACCACCGCGGTCCGGCCGTGCTGGTCGGGTACGTCTCGTTCGGTGAAGCCGCGTGCCATGGCTGGTCCTCGCAGTGGGTGGGAGTGATGCCGGTCGGGGCGATGCCGGTGGGGCGATGCTGCTGGCGATCGGTCAGGACGCGAGCAGCGTCCCGTCGGGGGCCAGGACGTCGCGCCACGACCAGCGCGGCTCCCAGCCCAGCAGCTCACGGGCCCTGCTGCAGTCGATGCTCGAGCCGTCCGGTCGCGGCAGCTCGCGCAGCTCGATCGGGTCGTCGGCGTGGTGCAGGGCCAGCAGCTCGGGCAGCGTGCGGCGCGAGGCGAGGTCGGGCTGGGCCGCGTAGACCACCTCGTGGCCGCCCAGGTCGACCTCGCACGCGAGCCGCAGCGCCTCGGCCAGGTCACGTGCGTCGCTGTAGGCCCAGAACGAACCGCTCGGGCCGGGGTCGTCCGCCGCGACCTGCGGGCCGAGGTTGCGGGCGTAGTTGGTCGGGGTCATCACCCAGCTCGGACGCACCGACACGGCGTCGAGACCGTGCCGCAGGTGCACCCGGTCGAGCCAGCGCTCGAGGGTCTCCTTGCCGAAGCCGTAGACGTCCTGCGCCGCCCGCGGCACGTCCTCGTCCAGCGGCAGGTAGGGCGGCAGGACGCGGCCCTCGCCGAACACCGCACCGGGAACCGTCTCGGAGGACACGTTGACGAGCCGGCGGACGCCGGCCCGCACGCACGCCTCGACGACGTTGAACCCGGCCACCAGGTTGCTGCGCAGGACCACGTGGGGCGGGTCGTGCAGCGGGTCGGGGATCGCGGCGGCGTGCACCACGGCGTCGTGGCCCGTGACCACCGCGTCGGCCGCGCCGGCGTCGGCGAGGTCGGCACGCACGTACGGCGCGGCGCCGGGCTCGTCGCGCTCGAACTCCGGGGCGTGCAGGTCGGTGGCCGTCACGTCGTGGCCCGCGGCCTGCAGCGCCGCCACGGCGTGGCTGCCGACCTTGCCCCGTGCCCCTGTCACCAGCACCCGCACGTCGCGCTCCTCGTCGTCGATGGTCCACCCGCGGACGCCAGCCTGCCCGCCCCGGTCGGGCGGTGCCGGGCGGCGGCCGGCCGGTCGCCGGTGGCGGGACGACGGTGGCCGCGAATGCCTCCCGCGTGGGGCCGTGGGGTCGTGGAATCAGGCCAGCGGCAGCAGGTCGGGGCGCTTGGCGGCGCGACCGTCGCCGGAGGACACCCCGCGCAGACGGCGCAGCGCCCACGGCAGCAGGTGGCCGAACGCCCAGCCGGCGTCGTCCAGGAGCCGGCCGACGGGGGTCGTGCGCGGCGTGGGTGGCAGCGGCGCTGCCCACCAGCCGGGCGCGTGGGGCGTGCCGTCGTCGACCCCGAGCGCCGCGCAGACGGCACCGGCGACGCGGGCGTGGCCCGCGGGGGACAGGTGCAGCCGGTCGCTGTGCCACAGCCGCCGGTCGGTCAGCACCGGCACGCGGGCCGTGTCGACCAGCACCGCCCCGTGCCTGGTGGCGACGTCGCGCACACCGTCGTTCCAGCCTGCGATGCGGGCCGCGAGCCCCTCGGCCATGCGCCCGCCGGAGTCGCCCGAGCGCTCCAGGACGGTGAACAGCACGACCGTGCCGGCGCCCGCGACCGCGTGGGCGACCGCGTCGTCGTAGTCGCAGAGCACGGCGTCGAGGTCGGCGCCGGGACGCAGCACGTCGTTGCCCCCCGCGTGGAACGACAGCAGGTCGGGGCCGAGGGCCAGCGCGACCGGGAGCTGGTCCGCGACGACCTCGCCCAGCAGCTTGCCGCGCACGGCCAGGTTCGCGTAGGTGGTGCCGGGGTCCCGCCCCGCTAGTGCGGCGGCGAGCCGGTCGGCCCAGCCTCGGAACACCCCCTGCGGGTCCGGGCCGTCCTGCAGCCCCTCGGTGAACGAGTCGCCGACGGCGACGAAGCGGGTGTGGGCCATGCGTGGATGCCTGTCGGGGGAGCGCCACCAGCCAACCAGCCGCGTGTCGGACCGTCGGGCGGGGGCCCGTCTCGCGGCGTCCGCTCCGCGAGCGGCCGTCCGCCCGCGTTCGGCAGCTCGCCGGTGTCGACGGTCAGTCGGGGCGCAGCCAGCGCAGCAGTTCCACGGCGGCGGCACGGCCTGCGCGGTTGGCGCCGACGGTCGAGGCGCTCGGGCCGAAGCCGACCAGGTGGACCCTCCGGTCACGCACGGCGCGGGTGCCCTCCAGCGCGATGCCGCCGTGCTCGCTGCGCAGACGCAGCGGGGCGAGGTGGTCGACCTCGGGCCGGAACCCGGTGGCCCACAGCACCACGTCGGCGGGCCAGCGGCTGCCGTCGGCCCAGGCCGGCCCGTCACGCTCCAGCCGCGTGAACATCGGGTGGCGTTCGAGCACGCCGGTTCGCCGCGCCTCGCCGAACCGGCCGCGGTCGGGCAGGCCGGTCTCCGACACGACCGAGCGGGGTCGCAGGCCTCGGCGCACGCGCTCCTCGACCCGGGCCACCACCGCGCGACCGTGCTCCTCGGTGAACTCCTCGCCGTGCCACTGCGGTTCTCGTCGGGTGACCCAGCGGGTCGTGGCCACCGGGGCGAGCTCGACGACGTGGCCGGCACCCGAGATGCCACCCCCGACCACCACGACGCGCTGCCCGCGGAACGCCTGCGGTCCGGGGTAGTCGTGGGTGTGCAGCTGTCGTCCGGCGAAGTCGCGCATCCCGGGCGCCGTCGGCCAGTACGGCCGGCGCCACGTGCCGGTCGCGTTGACCACCGCGCGGGTGCGCCAGGTGCCGGCAGAGGTGGTCACCTCCAGGCGCCGGTGGTCCGGGTCGTCCGGGTCGTGCTGCTCCTCGGCGTCCGCGACCCGCTCGACCTCGACGGGCCGCAGGACCTCGAAGCCCTGGCGCTGCTCGTAGGTCGCGAACCAGTCGGGCACGGCCCGGTTGGCGGGCGCGGCGTCGTCGACCGGGTCCTGCTGCTGGTCGGGCAGCGCGAAGATGCCGTTGACGCGGTCCATCGTCAGCGTCGACCAGCGGTGCCGCCAGGCGCCGCCCGGGCCGTCCTCGGCGTCGACCACGCGCAGGTGGCGGCCGTGCTGCAGGCCGAGCGGGCGCAGGTGGAACGTCGTCGACAGGCCGGCCTGCCCGGCGCCGATCACGGTCACGTCCACGTCGTCCATGCGCACCAGCGTGGGCGTGCGGTGCGGCCGGGTGGTCAGGACCCGCGCCCCGCGGTCGAGGTGGCACCGAGCGGCACCGGCTCGTCGGCGCCCCGCAGCACCAGCAGGGACGCGGCGAACACCACCGCGGTGGCGCTCCAGCCGAGCACGTAGCTGCCGGTCAGGTCGACCGACAGCCCGAACGTCGGTGCGCCGATCCCGAGGCCGGCGAGGAACCCGAACATCACCACGCCCGAGGCGCGGCCGGTGTCCCGGCTCGGCATGCCCTGGATGATCGCCAGCATCCCGACGGCGTTCCAGCTGTTGGCGCTCACGCCGGTCAGCACCGCCGCGGCCCAGAGCAGGGCCAGCAGCGGGCTGGTCGTCGCGCCGGCGGCCAGCAGCGCCAGCGGGGCGAGCACGGCCAGCAGCCCGATGATCCGCAGCGAGGTCAGCGACCCGAGCCGCAGCTCGGCGGCGCGGCCCCACGCGATGCGGGCCACGACCCCGAACGCACCGGCGAGCGCGACGGCGAAGCCCGCGGTGCCGGCGGTGGTGCCGAGTCCCTCCTGGGCGTACAGCGGCAGCCACGTGACCAGCGTCGAACCACCGACGCCGAGCAGGAAGCCGTAGACGGTGATGCGCCGCACCAGCGGCGGCAGGTCCGCGAGTCGTGCGCGACCGCGCGGTGCCCGGTCGCCCTCGGGCTGCTCGTCGTCGCCGTGCAGGTCGCCGTCGTCCGGCAGCGTCGCACGCGCCACCAGCGCAGCGGCGGCCGCGGCCGCGGCGAACACGAGCACGGCGACGCGCCAACCGGCCATGGCGGCCAGCGCCGGCAGCGTCAGCCCGCCGAGGAACACCCCGACCTGCACGCCCGACTGCTTCACGCCCGTGACGATCCCGCGACTGCCGTGTGCGATCTGCTCGGCGATGACCTTGTTGGTCGCCGGGTTCGCCATCGCCTGTGGGACCGCCGTCAGGAGGGCGGCGGCGACCAGCAGCAGGTAGGTCGGCGCGGCCGCGATGGCGGCCAGCGCCGCCGCCGCCAGCACCAGCGCGCCGACGGTCGAGGCGCGTGCACCGAACCCGTCGACGCGGTGGCCGACCGCGGGGGAGAGCAGTCCGGCAGCGGCGGAGGACGCCGTTACCAGCGCGCCGACCTGCCAGCGCTCGACGTCGAACTCGGCGATCAGTTCGCTGGAGAGCACGCCGAAGACGGTGAGCATGAACGTGCTCGCGGCCATCGTCGCCGCGAGCACCGCCCCGAGCGTCACCCGTCCCTGCATGCCGTGGACGGTACTGCCGAAGACGTGCTGCGTTGACCGTCCGGTCAGCCCCGCGGCCGCCTCACGCGCAGTCCTACGGTGCCGTGCGACGACCGGGGGGAACGATGTCCGACGATCCGCACAGCCGTGGTGGACCGCCCACCTACGTCGCCGACGGCGCCCACGCCCCGAGCCACGCCGAGCGCAGCCGCACGCTGCTCGCCGGCGAGGACGCCGGCACCCTGTCGACGCTCGCGCTCGACCCGGCAGGCTTCCCCTTCGGCTCGGTGGTGACCTATGCGCTGGACGACGCCGGTGCGCCGCTGGTGCTGATGTCGACCATGGCCGAGCACGCCCGCAACCTCGACGGCGACGCACGCTGCTCGCTGTTGGTCACGGCCGGCGGTGACGGTGCAGGCAGGCTCGCCGCGGCCCGGGCGACCCTGGTCGGCACCTGCGCCCCGGTCCCGGACGACGCCGCGGACGCGGCGAGCGAGCGCTATCTCGCCGCGCACCCGGACGCGTTCTGGGCACGCTTCCCCGACTTCTTCGTCGCCCGGCTCGACGTGGTCGCGATCCGGTACGTGCGCGGCTTCGGGGAGATGTCCTGGGTCGATGCCGGGGCGTACGCGAGCGCCGAGCCCGACCCGCTCGACGCGGCCGAGGCCGGCATCGTCGAGCACATGAACGACGACCACGCGGACGCGCTGATGGACCTGACGATGCACCACCTCGCCGGGGCGGCGCCGGTGACCGGCGTCACGATGCTGGCCTGCGACCGCCACGGCTTCGAGGTGCGCCTCGACCTGCCGCCGGGCGACGAGCGCCAGGTCGCGTTCGGGCGCATCGGCTTCCCCGAGCGGCTGGACGAACCCGGCCAGGCCCGCGACGCGATGGTCGCGCTGGTGCGCGCCCTGCCGGACTGACACCGACCGAACCAGGAGTCCCCATGCGAGTGACCCGGCACGAGCAGTCCTGCCTGCTGATGGAGGACCACGACGCCCGTGTGGTCATCGACCCGGGCACGCTGACGTTCCAGCGCCTGTCGGTCGACGACCTCGGTCCGCTCGACGCGGTCCTGCTCACCCACCGCCACGCCGACCACCTCGACGCCGACGCCGTGGCCGCGCTGGCCGCGCGGGGCGCGACCGTCGTCGGCAACGCCGACGTCGCCGTGTGCCTCGAGGGCGTGGTGGACGTCGAGGTGGTCCGCGACGGCGAGCAGCGCGACGTCGCCGGCTTCCGGGTCCTGGCCCGGGACCTGCCGCACGTGGAGATGGTCGACGGCTCACCCGGCCCGCAGAACACGGGGTTCCTCGTCGACGACCGGCTGTTCCACCCCGGCGACGGCATGGGGCTGCAGGGACTGGTGGTCGACACCCTGGCGGTGCCGATCGCCGGGCCCTCGATCAGCAACCGCGACGCGTACCGTTTCGTGCAGCAGACCGCGGCCCGCATGGCGCTGCCGATCCACTACGACTACTTCCTGGCCGACCCGGAGCTGTTCGCGAAGCACTGCGACATCGCCGAGGTCGTCGTGCTCGGCCTCGGTGAGTCCGCCGAGCTGTGACGACCGTGGGGCCCCGGCGTGGCGCTGCCCCGACCGTCAGCAGCGACGCAGCACGGCCCACGTGAAGCGTTGCACGACCCCGGCAGGGGTGACGTGCTCCTCACGCTCGGCGTGGACCGGGGCGAAGCCGTCGGCGAACAGCGTCGCGAGGCCGTCGGCGTCCCACTGCGCCGTCGGAAGGCCCGAGCAGGCGTCGGGTCCGTCCGGAGCGAAGGCACCGACCACGACGACACCGCCGTGCGCGACGGCCCGTGCCGCCGTCGCCGCGTAGGTCGCCTGGTCCGCGGGGTCGGTCAGGAAGTGCAGCACGGCGCGGTCGTGCCAGGCCGCGAAGGTCCGCTTCGGCACCCAGCCGAGCAGGTCGCCGACCACGTGGGTGACACCGTCGCTGTCGTCGCGCCCCTCCAGTCGCCGACGGGTGACCTCCAGCGCCGGCGCGGCGACGTCGAGCAGGGTCACGTCCCGGCGGCCCGCGTCCAGCAGTCGGTCGACCAGGGGTGACGCACCCGCGCCGACGTCGACGACGCCACCCGGCGGGGCGTGCTCGAGCAGCAGGCGTGCCGAAAGCGCCGGTTCGCGCTGGAACCAGCTGACCTCGTCGGGGGCGCGGGAGGTCCAGACCCCGTCCCAGTACCCCTGCCGCGTCCCGTCCATGCGTCGCAGGCTAGGCGCGGTGGGGGACGGCCGGCCACGTACGGGCCGCGATCCCGGGGGCCCGCCCTCCTAGGGTGATGGCACGACGACGACCTCGAGGACCACGTGCCAGACGCCCTGCTCGACATCGGCCCCGCCAGCGTGCTGGTGCTTCCCGGCCGCACCGACGTGGTGCAGGTCGACGAGCTGATCCTGCCCGGCGGTGGACGCGGCGAGGTGTTCGTCGAGGACGGCGACACGCTCGTCCACGTCGCTGCCGGCTCCGTCACCGGCGACCAGCTGGTGCGGGCCGTGCTGCGCTCGGCGGGGTTCGCCCCCGGCGACGACGTCCTCGACCTCGCGGTCGTGTGCGACGGCGGCGTCGACCGGTCCGTGCTCAGCGCCGACCGGGAGCACCGGCTGCTGTCGACCCGTGTCTGGGACGGTCGCGAGGACGGTCCCGTCGCCGCCGTGGTCGGGCTCGCCCCGTCACGCGTGGAGACCGACGTGGTCGACGACCCGCGCGACCTGCTCGGCGACACCCTGCGTCTGCTCGACGACCTGCACGCCGAGCCGTCGCAGGCCCACCAGGTCCACGTCTTCACCCGCCGCATCTCCGACGACCGCGAGCTGACCGGCGCACCGGGCGACCGCGTCGACGACGACGGGCTCGCCGCCGGTGCGCTGGCCGAGGCCGACATGGTCGTCGCGTCGTGGGGGCCGCTGCCGCCCGGCGCCGATGACGCGCTGGACGAGGTCCTGCAGTTGCTGCGCGACGCCCGCGAGGCCGGTGCGCGCGTCCTCGTCCGTGCCGTCGATGGCGAGGTCGCCACGCAGGGCTCGCCGCGCCAGCCGGCCGGCGGTCGCCCCGCCCGCGGCACGCACCTGGTCGAGGCGCCCGTGGACTGGCTCCACGGCGCTCCGCTGACCTGACGCAGGGCGGCCGGCGTCAGCCGTTGCGGTCCGGCTTGACCGCGACGTTCTTGCCGCGCACGGTCGCCCTGGAGAGCTTCTCGATGACCTCGTCGACGCTGCCCGCGGGCACCTCGACCAGCGAGAACTTCTGCTGGATCTGGATGCGGCCGATGTCCTTGCCCGTCAGCGAGGTCTCGCCGGCGACCGCACCGACCAGGTCGGCCGGGCGGGTGCCGACGTTGCGGCCGATGCTCACCCAGACGTTGGCGGTGTCGCCGTCGGCGTGCGCGTAGCCGCCACGGCCCGCGCCGCCCTTGCGCTTGGCCTCGTTGCGACCGCCGCCTCCGCCGCCGCCTCCGAGGCTCGCGTTCGGCACCTCGCGCTCGTCGGCGGGGCCGGCGGAGTCGCGGTGCAGCACGGCCAGGGCCGCCAGCGCGACGTCCCGGGGGTCGGCCTCGTCGTCCAGCGCGTCGAGCACCGGCGCGACGACCTCACTGAGGTCCCCGCCGATCTCCGCGCGGACGCGCTCGGCCAGCAGCTCCAGGCGCCGGTTGCGCAGCTGCTCGACGCTCGGGACCGGCACGACCTCGAGGGTGCGGCGCACGTGGCGCTCCACGCCCTGCAGCGAGCGGCGCTCCTTGGGCTCCAGCAGCGTCAGCGCGACGCCCTCGCGCCCGGCGCGCCCGACCCGGCCGATGCGGTGCACGTACTGCTCCGGCGAGGTCGGCAGCGAGTGGTTGACGACGTGTGTCAGGGTGTCGACGTCCAGGCCCCGGGCTGCGACGTCGGTGGCCACGACCAGCTCGGTCGCACCGTCGCGCAGCCGCTGCAGCACGCGCTGGCGCTGCGACTGGTCCATGCCGCCGTGCAGCGCCTCGGCGCGGTAGCCGCGGCCGGCCAGCACCGTGGTCAGCTCGTCGACGTCGTTGCGGGTGCGACAGAACACCAGCGCCGCCGTCGGCTGCTCGACGTCGAGCAGGCGCGTCAGCGCGTCGGCCTTGTGGTGCCGGGCGACGACGACGACCTGCTCGCGCACCTGCGGGTCGTCACCGCTGGTCGGGTCCGCGCGCTCCACGGTGATGCGCAGCGGGTCGTTCTGGTGGCGTCGAGCGATGGCGGCGACGCGTGACGGCATCGTGGCGCTGAACAGCGCCGTCTGGCGCTCGGCGGGCGTCGACTCGAGGATCGCGTCGAGGTCCTCCGCGAAGCCCATGTCGAGCATCTCGTCGGCCTCGTCGAGCACCACGACGCGCAGGTGGGTCAGGTCGAGCGACCCGCGACGCAGGTGGTCGACCGCACGGCCCGGGGTCGCCACGACGACGTCGACGCCGCGCTTCAGCCGCTGCAGCTGCCGGCCGATCGGCTGGCCGCCGTACACGGGCAGGACGCGCGCGTCCACCCCGCGGCCGTACTCGTGGATCGCCTGGCTGACCTGCATCGCGAGCTCGCGGGTCGGCACCACGACCAGCCCGATCGGGGCGTCCGGCTCGGCGCGCTCGGCGGTCAGCAGCGCGAGCATCGGCAGCGCGAACGCCGCCGTCTTGCCGGTGCCGGTCGCGGCCTGGCCGAGCACGTCGCGCCCCGCGAGCAGCGGGGGGACGGCCTCGGCCTGGATCGGCGTCGGCTCCTCGTAGCCCAGCCGCTCGAGCTGCTCCAGCAGCGCGTCGGGCAGGCCGAGGTCGGCGAACCGCGGCCCGTCCTGCTCGGCGTCGGTCGGTTCGGTCGGTGCTGTTGTCACGTCTGCTGGCCTCGTCGCGACCGCCCAGTGTGCCGCGCCGGGCGGGCGACCCACGACCCGTCCCGCACCAGCGCGCGCAAACGCGCTGTCACGCGACCTCGAGCTCCTCGACGCGGCCGTCGGCGTGGCGTGCGAAGCGCTTCAGCTCGGAGCCGTGGTTGGGGTCCTGCGCGTCCCACGGCCAGCCACCGAAGTGCGTCTCCTGGTAGTCGTTGTACGCCTTCTGGATCTCGCGCTGGGTGTTCATCACGAACGGACCGTGCTGGACGACCGGCTCGCCGATCGGCTGGGCCTGGAGGACCAGGGCCTCGGTGCCGGCCGCGACGTCGGTGACCTCGATCGGCACGTCGCTGCGCAGCACCGCGCCGTGCTGCGAGGTGACCTCGGTCCCGCCGATGCGCAGCGAGCCGTCCCCGAAGACGTACAGCACCCGCACCGAGCCCTCCTTGGCGGTCGGCAGCGTCCACGACGCGTTCTCGGCGAACTTCAGGTGCCAGATGTTGACGTCGTTGGTCGGGTCGGCCGCCCACGAGTGCGGCGGCGGCTTCGGTGCGCGCTCGCCCGGCACGATCTCGCCGGCGACGACGGTGACCTCGACGGGCCGCGCCGCGTTGTCGAGGAACGTGTGCCGCGGGATCGTGTGCCCCCACAGCATCGCGAAGTGCGGCGGGACCATCTTGTCGCGCGCCGGCAGGTTGATCCAGATCTGGAACAGCTCGGTGGGATTGCGGCCCTGCTCGTTGAGCAGCGGGAACATCTCGGCGTGGGTGATGCCCTGCCCCGCCGTCATCCACTGCACGTCACCGCGCCCGAAGCGGGCCGCCGCGCCGAGCGAGTCCGAGTGGTCCATGAACCCGCCACGCATGAACGAGATCGTCTCGAACCCGCGGTGCGGGTGCTGTGGGAAGCCGGGCACCGACGAGCCGTGGTACATCGACCAGCCGTCCTGGCCCGAGAAGTCCATGCCGAGGTTGCGCCCGCGCAGCGGCGTGCAGGGACCGAGCTCGTCGTCGCCCTCGGGGTAGTCGTCGTCGTGGTGCACGCAGAACAGGAACGGGTCGACGGTCGCCCACACCCGTCCGAGCTCCACCTGCTGCAGCACCGCGTCGGTCGGCGTGTCCATCGACGTGCCCCTGGGTCCGTGCGGCGCGTCCCGCCGCGATCGTTGCAAATCGTACGACCTTGACGGCGTCCGGTCGACCCCGGTGCTCCGCCCGGTCGACGGTGGTCGGCGAGGTCGCACACACAGCCTGCAGGACGCGGTCCCCGGCGCACATGCTCCGCGACGAGCCGTGCGCCGACCCCGGGGGATCGGCGCACGGTCGTGCTCGGGCGTCGGGTCAGCGACGCTTCTGGCGACGTGCGGGGCTGCGGGCCCCGCCCTTGGGCTGACTGCGGCTGTTGCCGCCGCCGCCCTTGCCGCCCCCACCGGAACGTGACCGGCCGCCGCCCGAGCGCTGGCCCGAGCTGTTGCTGGTCCGCTGGCCGCCGCTGCCGCCGCCACGCTGGCCGCCGTCGCCGGAGCTCTTGCTGCTGCCGCCGGAGCTGCGTCGGGGTGCGCTGGTGGCCGGCACGGCGCCGGAGCTCACCAGGTCGACGTCGACCGGGTGCGTGCCGGTCGGCATGTCCAGGGCACGCTGCATGGCGGTGAGGTCGTCGTGCTGGTCGGGCAGGACCAGCGAGACCACCGTGCCGTCGGCGCCGGCGCGGCCGGTGCGACCGGAGCGGTGGACGTAGTCCTTGTCGCTGCCGGGCAGGTCGTAGTGCAGGACCAGGGCGACGTCGTCGACGTGGATGCCGCGTGCGGCGACGTCGGTGGCGACCAGTGCCTGGACGCGACCGTCGGCGAACTGGCCGAGGGCCCGCTCACGCTGGTTCTGGTTGCGGTTGCCGTGGATCGCCGCGGTGGTCACGCCGTCCTTGGACAGCTGCTTGGCGAGGCGGTCGGCGCCGCGCTTGGTGCGCGTGAACACGATCGCCGGGCCGGCGCCCTTCAGGGCCCGGGTGGTCAGCGTGCGTCGGTCCTCGCGCTCGGTGGCCCAGAACAGGTGGCGCACCTCGGCGCCGTCGTCCGGGTCCGCCTCGACGGTGACCTTCAGCGGGTTGTGCTGGTAGTCGCGCACCAGTACGTCGACGTCGCCGTCGAGCGTGGCCGAGAACAGCAGCGTCTGGCGCTTCTTCGCGGTGCGGTCCAGCAGGCGCCGGACCTCGGGCAGGAAGCCCATGTCGGCCATGCGGTCGGCCTCGTCGAGCACGACCAGGTCGACCTGCGACAGGTCGCAGTCGCCGCGCTGGACGAGGTCCGCGAGACGGCCGGGGGTGGCCACGACCAGGTCGACGCCCTTGCGCAGGGCCGCCTGGTCGTGCTTGATGTTGGTGCCGCCGTAGATCGTCACGGTGCGGCGGCCACGGACCTCGGCGAGCGGGCCGAGCGTCTCGGCCACCTGCCCGGCGAGCTCACGGGTCGGGGTCAGCACCAGCGCGCGGGGCTTCCTTGGCTCGGCGCGCTCGACGTGCACGGCCAGTGGCAGTGCGAACGCCAGCGTCTTGCCGGAGCCGGTGGGGGCGGAGCCGGCGACGTCGCGGCCGTCCAGCGCCGCGGGCAGCGCGTCGCGCTGGATCGCGAACGGGGCGTGCAGGTCCATCGAGGCGAGCTTGTCGACCAGCGCCTGCGGCACGCCGAGGTCGGCGAAGGTGGGCCCGTCGGAGGTGTCGCGGGCGGGGCGCTCGCTCGGGGCGCTGGTGCGCCCGTCGCGGTCGGGGGTCCGGTCGCGGTCGTCGTCGCGGCGGGAGGCCGGGACGTCGGGGCGCGAGGCGGAGCGGGTACGGGTTCGGGTGGTGCGGGGCACGTGGTCTCCATGCCCGCCGCGTCGGCGGGCGTTCTGCGCGGCCCGCGGTGGGCCGAGCGGGTGCGCGCCGGAGGGGTTCCACCAGGCGCGGGCACGGGTGGACACGAGCGGGACGGTCCCGGTGTGACGACGCGTGCGTGGTGACACGCGTGGCGGCTGGGAGAGCGCCGTGGAGGCGGTCGTCGACCGGGGTACGTGTCGCGCGCTCCGACCATGGCCGGTGCGCGCAGACAGCACCTTACAGCGCGCTGGTGCAGCACCGGGCAGGACGGACGGTGGCCGTGCGCCCACGCAGGTGTGCGCCGGGGCGATGTAGGAGCGCCCTCAGTGCGCCCTCAGTGCGGCGTCGGGGCCCCGTCAGGCGCAGCAGGTGTCCTCCAGCGACTCCGCCCGCCAGGTGCGCCGTGCCTCGACCGCGGCCAGCGCGGCGATGCCGATCGCCGCGAGCGGGTCCGCCCACCACCAACCGAGCAGGGCGTTGGCACCGAGCCCGGCCAGCAGCACCGCCGAGAGCCAGGCGCAGATGTCGGTCTGGGCCGCGTCGGCCTCGACGGCCCGCGAGCCCAGCGCGGGGGCCAGGCGCCGCTTGGCGCGTGCCAGCCACGGCATCACGAGCAGCGAGAGCGCGGCGACCGCCATGCCGACGGGGCTCGCCTCGGGCCGCGCCCCGACGACCAGGTCGCCGACGGCCTCGAAGGTGATCCAGGCCGCGAGCAGCGCCAGGGACCCGGCGATGAGTCGGGTCGCGGTGCGGTCGTCGGCCTGGGTGCAGTCGTCGCCGCCCTCGCGCGAGAGGCGCCAGGCGAGCACCAGCGCTGCCGAGACCTCCACGCCCGAGTCGACCCCGAAGCCGAGCAGCGACACCGACCCGGCGACGATGCCGGCCCACACGGCCACGACACCCTCGACGGCGTTCCAGCCGATCGTGAGGCGGTTGAGCACGCGAGCCCGACGGACCGCGTCGAGGCGGTCCGGCAGGGCTGCCTCGTGCTGGTGCGGGGTGCGGGTGCTCATACCCCCGGAGGGTATACCGGGGATCCCGCCGGGCGAGCGTCCGGCGGCGGCTGTCCCGGCGCGCGACCGCCCGATCGTCCCGGTCGGGCACGTGCGCGACCGGGACGGAGCCGCGACGGTGGTGCCACGACGACGACAGGACTCGAGCATGGACGTGGCGATCATCGGTGGGCACGGGCAGGTCGCACGCCTGCTGGCACGGCGACTCGTGGCCCGCGGCGACACGGTCCGGGCGGTCGTGCGCCGTCCCGGCCAGACCGAGGACGTGGAGCAGGACGGCTCGCGCGCGGTCCTGCACGACCTGGAGGTCGACGACGACACCAAGCTCGCCGCCGCGATGGACGGCGCGGACGCGGTGGTCTTCGCCGCCGGGTCCGGCCCCGGCAGCGGCGCCGAGCGCAAGTGGACCGTCGACCACGCCGGCGCCGTGCACACGCTCGCCGCGGCGCGTGCAGCCGACGTCCCCCGCTTCGTGATCGTCTCGTCGATGGGCACCGACGACCCGCCGAGCGACGACGAGGTCTTCTCGGTCTACCTGCGCGCCAAGGCCGCGGCGGACGCGGACGTGATGGCGTCCGACCGCGCCTGGACGGTGGTGCGTCCCGGTGGCCTGACCGACGAGTCCGCCACGGGTCGTGTCGCGGCGGCCCGGCACGTGGATCGTGGCCAGATCCCGCGCGACGACGTCGCGGCCGTGCTCGCCGCGTGCCTGCACGACGACGCCAGCGTCGGCAGGGTGTTCGAGGTCGTGTCCGGCGACACGCCGGTCCAGGACGCGATCACGTCGCTGTGAGCCGGTCCGTGGCGGCGGCCCCCCGAGGTCGGGTCAGGCCTTGGCGGCCAGGACGTCGGCCTGCATGATCTGCGGGGCCTCGGCCAGCAGCTCGTCGGCGTTGGCCATCAGGGCCGCCGCGATCTCGCCCTCCAGGTGCGCCGTGCGGCCGGCCTCGTCGGGGAACGAGTCCACGACCCAGAACGTTGTCGGGCCGGTCCGCAGCGCGTACCAGTCGATCGTGCGCTTCTCGGCCTCGGCCAACGGCAGGGCGCCGGTGAGGAACTCGGCGACGGCGTCGGCCTTCTCGGGCTTCGCCTCGATCCGGACGACGAGTCCGACGGTGGGCTGCATGGGTGCTCCTGGTCTGTCGTGGGTCTGTCGTGGGAGCATGGTTCGGCGCGGATGCCCGCGGCGATGGGCGCCGCACGCGCGCACAGCGTCCCGCCCCGGTCCCTGGCAGCGTCCCGGCTCGCAGCCGGACCGACGACTCCTAGGCTCGACCGGGCACCGCTGGACGACCGGGAGCAGGACCGTGGACGACGCGCTGACGCACGAGACGACCGAGCTGCTGCAGCAGATGATCCGCAACCGCTGCGTCAACGACGGCACCGTCGGCTCCGGTGACGAGGTGCGCAGCTCGGACCTGCTCGTCGACGTGCTCGAGGGCGCCGGGCTGGACGTGGAGACCTACCAGGCCGCACCCGGTCGCGAGTCGATGGTCGCCCGCATCGAGGGCTCCGACCCCGACGCGCCGACGGTCTGCCTGATGGGCCACACCGACGTCGTGCCGGTGTCGCCCTCGGCGTGGCGCGAGGACCCGTTCGGCGGTGAGCTGATCGACGGCGAGGTCTGGGGCCGCGGTGCGGTCGACATGCTGTGCCTGACCGCGTCGATGGCGGTGGCGACCCGCCACCTGGCGGACTCCGGCTTCACCCCGCGCGGGACGCTGGTGTTCCTCGGCGTCGCCGACGAGGAGGCCGGCGGCGTCTACGGCGCCGAGTGGCTCGCCGAGAACCACTGGGACGCGATCGACTGCGACTACGTGCTGACCGAGACCGGCGGCACGTTGCTGACGACCCCGTCCGGCCCGAAGATCACGCTGGTCGCGGCCGAGAAGGGCATCGGGTGGCGCCGCATGGTCGTGCGGGGCACGCCCGGGCACGGCTCGATGCCGTGGGGCACCGACAACGCGCTGGTCACCGCGTCCGAGGTGGTGCGCCGACTCGCCGCGTACGCCGCGACGCCCGAGATCACCGTGTACTGGCGCGCCCTGGTCGAGGCGATGGGCCTGCCCGCCGAGCAGGAGCAGGCGCTGCTCGACCCGGGACGGCTGCGCGACGCGCTGGCGTTCCTGCCCGAGGAGATCGCACCGTTCGCCCATGCCTGCACCCACATGACGTTCTCGCCCAACGTCGCGCACGGCGGCAGCAAGGCCAACACCATCCCGGACCGCGTCGAGCTCGAGCTGGACGTGCGCACCCTGCCGGGCCAGACCGAGCAGGACGTCCAGGACAACCTGCGCGAGGCGCTCGGCGACCTCTACGACCGCGTCGAGATGGAGCCGATCGCCAACCGGGCCGGCACCGAGTCGGCGACCGACACCCCGATGTGGGACCTGCTGTCCGAGCGGCTGGTCGCCACCCACCCGCAGGCCGAGGTCATCCCGGCGATGCTGGTCGGCGGGACCGACGCGGCGTTCTTCCGCGAGAAGGGCGTGCACGCGTACGGCGCCGGGCTGTTCTCCGAGCGTGCGACGTACGAGCAGGTCCGCTCGCGCTACCACGGCATCGACGAGCGGGTCGACGTCGAGTCGCTGGGCATGCAGACCCAGCTCTGGCTCGACGTCGCGGAGGGGATGCTGGCGTGACCGCCGCCGACGGTCACCGGCTGGTCGTGGAGCGGGCGCACGTCGCCTCGTCGCACGTCGCCGACGACCGCGTGGTGATCGCCGACGGCGAGGTCCTGCTGCGCGTCGACCGGCTCGCGCTGACGAGCAACAACGTCACCTACGCGGTGCTCGGCGAGGCGCTGCGCTACTGGCAGTTCTTCCCGACCGGCGACGACGCGACCGGTACGCCGCCGGCGTGGGGCACGACCACCGTGGTGGCCAGCGAGCACGGCGAGGTCGCGGTCGGCGAGCGCTGGTACGGCTTCGTGCCGGTCGCGACCCACGCGGTGGTGCGGCCCGGACGCGTGGACGACGGTGGCGTGGTCGACGCCTCGCCGCACCGCGAGGGGCTCGCCGGCGCCTACCAGCGCTACCAGCGCCTCGACGCCGACCCGCTGCACGACGAGGCCACGACCGACCTCGAGCTGCTGCACCGACCGCTGTTCACCACCGCGTTCCTGCTCGACGACCTGCTCGCCGACGCCGGGGCCATGGGGGCGCCGGTGCGCACCGTGGTGCTGACCAGCGCGTCGTCGAAGACCGCCACGGCGCTGGCGCACCTGCTCGCGCGCCGCGCCGACGTGGTCGTGGTGGGCGTGACGTCCCGGGGCAACCTCGAGGCGGTGCGTGAGCTCGGGCTGCACCACCACGTGCTCGCCTACGACGCACTCGCGGACCTCACCACGCTCGACGGGCCGTCGGTGCTGGTCGACCTCGCCGGACGCTCGGACGTCGTGGCCGGCGTGCACGAGCGCCTCGGCGACGAGCTGGTCTCGAGCCTCGTGGTCGGCGTGACCCACCACGACGCGACCGACGGCGCACCGCCGCCCGCGGTCGGTCCCGAGCCGACGACGTTCTTCGCCCCGTCCCGCGCGTCGCAGCGTGCGCGCGACTGGGGCCCCGCCGAGCTCGAGCAGCGCATCGCCGAGGCCTGGCGCCCCTTCGTCACATGGGTCGCCCCGCGTCTGGTGGTGCGCGAGGTGGACGGTCTGGCCGCTGGCGCCGAGGCGTGGTCGGCGCTGGTCCGCGGCGACGTCGACCCCCGCGAGGGCGTCGTGGTGCTTCCCGGCGCCTGACCGGCACCGCACGCGTGGCGGTGGCGGCGCGGGCCACGGCGGGCAAGGATGCGGGTCCGACCACGACAGGCCCAGAAGTGACCGTCCCCCGCACCACGCTCGCCGACCTCGAGACCTCACGCATGGGGCTCGGCTGCATGGGCATGACCTTCGCCTACGCCGGTGCGGAGCACGACCGGTCGCTGCGAACCCTGGACCGGGCGCTCGAGCTCGGCGTGACGATGCTGGACTCGGCCGACATCTACGGCCCACGGACCAACGAGGAGCTGCTCGCCGAGTGGCTGCCGGGCCGCCGCGACCGCGTCGAGCTGGTCACCAAGTTCGGCGCGCGCTCGCTGGAGGTCGAGGGGCGGGCCCCCGACGGTCGTCCCGACTACGCGGCCCGCGCGTGCGACGCGTCGTTGGCGCGTCTCGGTGTCGACGTGATCGACCTGTACTACCTGCACCGTGTCGACCCGCAGGTGCCGATCGAGGAGACGGTCGGTGCGATGGGTGAGCTCGTCGAGCAGGGCAAGGTCCGCCACATCGGGCTGTCAGAGGCCGGCGCGGACACGATCCGACGGGCGCACGCGACGCACCCGCTGACGGCGGTGCAGACCGAGTGGTCGCTGTGGACGCGCGATGTCGAGCCCGAGGTCCTGCCGACCCTGCGCGAGCTCGGCATCGGCCTGGTGGCGTACAGCCCGCTCGGCCGCGGGATGCTCACCGGCGCGATCACCAGCCCCGAGGACCTCGCCGAGGACGACGGTCGTCGCAACCACCCCCGCTTCCAGGGCGAGGCGTTCGCGGCGAACCTCGAAGTGGTCGAGGCCGTGCGTGACCTCGCCGCCGACAAGGGCTGCACCCCGGCACAGCTCGCACTGGCGTGGGTGCTGCAGCAGGGCGACGACGTCGTGCCGATCCCCGGCACAACGCGACCCGAGCGGGTCGAGGAGAACGTCGCGGCGCTGGAGGTCGAGCTGACCGCCGACGACGTCGCCTCGCTGGAGCGCATCGCGCCGCCCGGCGTCGCGGCCGGGACCCGCTATCCCGAGCACATGATGGCGGCGCTGGAGACGTGACGACGTCCGACACGGTTCAGGCAGCCTGGTGCCTGTCGTGGCCACAG
>Ga0306912_1000415_pt1 | contig 25595 bp, 35 predicted proteins | sample AntRauFillE10628_FD_190443 | JGI IMG/M metagenome (GOLD analysis project Ga0306912, IMG submission 190443) | Saline lake microbial communities from Rauer Islands, Antarctica - Metagenome Filla E10 #628 (v2) (version 2) | ecosystem: Environmental > Aquatic > Non-marine Saline and Alkaline >... | reverse complement strand
TGCCGGGCAAGGAGGGGTAACGCAATGGGCGCAATCGACCGGCACAACGCCCCCGGATGGGCTGCACCGCCGCTGAATATTGTTCAGGCTGCGGAAGCATTGGGCATTTCCAGAAGCACCTTGGACCAAGCGCTGAAGAACAAGGGGATTCGCCCCGGTGTTCATTTCGAGTTGCGCGGCAATCGAAAAGTCTTCTACCGTGAAAATATTTTGGAAATGCGTAAGGTTTTGACAGAATGCGCTTGCAGATCAAATGGAAAAATGGATGGGCCTATGCCCACGGCACCGGACCCGATGGCAAGCGAATCCGACGCGCTCTTAAGACTGCGGACCCTCGCCGCGCAGAAGAACTCCGGTCGAACCTAGAGGCAAAACTCTGGCAGATTGACCTATACGGGCCGCAGTCTGCCATCACCTTCGACCAAGCCGCGCTGGCATATGCTGAAGACGATGGCGACACGCGGTTTCTTGTGAAGATGACAGAGCAACTGGCAGGGGTCTTGCTGCGCGACATTACCCCGCGCGTGGTGCGCGAAGCGGCCAGGAAAGCCTATCCAACCGCCGCGAACGCCACCAGAAACCGTCAGGGCATCACCCCTGTTCGGGCGGTCATCAACTACGCCCACGACCAAGGCTGGTGCGCGCCGATCAAGGTGCGGGCATTCCCGGTAGAAAAGCCAAAGAAGAAGGCGGTCGGGCACGAATACCTCGCCGCCCTGCAGCCCCATCTGCCCATCAACATGTTCGCCTTGATGCTGTTCCTGCACACCACCGGTCGCCGGGTGGGCGATGCAATTTCCCTGACACCGGATGACATCGACCTGTCCGGCGCGAAGGTGCACATCCAGAAAACCAAGAACGGCGATGCCGTAGCGGCGCACCTTGTGCCGATGCTGGTGGACATCTTGCGCGACCTACCGCCCGTGAATGGCCGCATCTTTGGCTATTGCGACCGCCGCAGCATTTACGGAACGCTGAGGCGGGCATGCAAAAGGGCTGGCGTCGAATACCTCGGAACCCACCAACCGGGACGCCATAGCTTCGCCACGGCACTCGAACGCGAAGGCTGGTCCGCGCGGGTCATCGCGGATGCAGGCGGCTGGAAGTCCGTTCGCTTGGTCGATGAAACCTACATCCACACCGATGATCCCGCCGAACGCGCCTCCGATACTATCGGCAAGAAATTGGCAAACATTATGCGCAGTGCATCATAGTGAATTGTTTTTACGTGATTTTATCCGACCGCCTTCAGCCCTGCTAAGGGAGTAGGCCCGGACGGGTCTCGAGGGTTCGAATCCCTTCGTCTCCGCCAGAAAAACCCACTAAAACAAATGGATACGCAAAGCCCCGCATTACGGGCTAGCGGTCCATTTCTGCCGCGATTTGCCAGAACATCGCACGAACTCGCAGGGCGTTTTGGCAAGAAATTGGCAAAGCGGATTCGCCCCGGTCAGGAGCGGCGACCCCTTCCGGGTGGATGTTTGACTTTGCAGGGGGGGTGGTGCGGCGGTTGACTACTGAAGCGCAGCTTGCAGCTGGTCATACCAATCGGCGCAGCGCGCGGTTCTGGCGTTCTGACGGGTAAGCGCGGCGTCAGCCTTCAGCACCGCGACATCCAGCCGGTCGCCCGCCCGCACGCCACTATAGGACAGGCGGCGGCAATCATCGGGGTAGTCGGGCAGCAGCGCTTCCGCCCGCGCCGCGCCCGTTGCTTCGGCAGCGGCCTGAATACGGGCGGTGTCAGTTTGCCCGCAAGCGCTCAAGAAGACCGGAATCCACAACGCCGTCAGGATTGACTTGGGTGTCACGTTCGTATGCCTCCAATTCGGCGGCGAAGCGCAGGGCTTCACCAGTTGCCGCCTGCACCTTTTCCCGCAGGGCTTGGTTCGCTTCATCCGCCGCAGCCATCCTGCGGCGCATCGCATCCAGTTCGGCCTGCACTGCGGTCAGCTCGAATTCGCGCACGAACCCATCGCGGGCCGTGCTGATCGCTTGGCGCTTGTCATAGACGTGCCAGCCCCACAGAAGGCTGCAGACCACCGCCGCCAAGCCGATGCGGCTGGTCAGGAAACGCCAGCCGTATCGAAGAACCACCGCCATCATCGCCTGCCATCCCATCCGGTTTGGGTGCTGACCCACTCCATGCCATGCGCCAGCGCAAGGTTCGCGATGACTAGCGGAAACGCCAGCGACAGGATGGATTGCGTGCCATCCATTGCGATCCCTGCCGACTCCTTGATGGCCATCCAGCCGAAGCCCGCGCACCACAGAAGAAATACGGCCCACGCCTGTTCCCGCTTGCCCGACCGCCCACCGATGATGAATCGACCGAAGAACTTCAGCATGTCAAAGCCTCGCAAACTGAAAGTGCATCCAGTCCTTGCCCCATGCGTAGCCCGCAGGCGTGCCGCCGTGGGCCATCACGATGTTCCAGAAGGGTTCATATTCAGGCCGGGCGAACTGCGCCCGATCAGCGCCCCAGCGAAGCTGGTTCTGTTCCGGGTTCAGGTCCACCGCCGCGCCATAGGCGTGGGTGGACAGCGTTCTGCCGCCACGTTTCTTGCGGAAATTGAAGCACCCGCCAAAGACGTTCAGCTGCAGCCGTTCGATGTCAGCCTGACCGTAGTGCTGCAGGGCGCGGCGGAAGATGTCTGTCAGCGGCTGCGCCAGCTTTTCGTGGCAAGAAAACCGCTGGATGGTCTGGCGCTTATTCCACGCGATCACCATCGGATAGGCAAGGTCCACTTTTCCCGCCGTGCACTGCGGACCACCGGCTTCGCCATAGAAATCGGCCATGTCGCGCTGGCGCGGAAAGGCATCTTGCTGCGGGTGACTGCGCGACCCGGCGACTGGCGAACGCTCCACCGCAGCCGAAACGCCCGCTTTAGCGCTGCGCCACGCGGTCAGGGCTTCAGAGGTATTGTGGCCGGTATAGCCGTCGATGACGCCGGGTTCGTGCTCCATGACAGTCAGCGCGGCCTGACCGGCACCAATCAGGCGACGGCGATTCGACCAGCGCGACGGCGCATCGCGGTAATTCGTGCCCTGCAGCTGCTCTGCCCGCGACACTGCCGCCCACGTCTTCGGCCCGGCATCGCCGTCGATTGCGCCCGTGTACCAGCCGACATCGGCCAGCAGCATCTGGATGTCCGACACTTGCATGTCACACCTCACTTCAATTTCGATTTTCAGGGGGTGCCGCGCGTCAGATGCGCCGCAGAACGGGTCGCAAAAGGAACTTCAGCGCGACCAGCGGGAACAGGTAAGGAAACCGCAGGCGGTACCCTTGCGACTTCAGGGCTTGGCGCGTCACCACGTGGCGCTGAATATTGTCGGTCCAGCCATGGCCGCGCCGCCAAAGAACTGCATGGCCCGCGCCACTTGGCGACAGGCAATGCCAAAGAAGGTATTTGAACGTGATCAGTGCCCACCAAAAGCGCAGCATTGACCGGCCCTCATTGAGCCAAATCAGCGTCAGCGAATAATCTTCGCAGTCGCCCGCCACGGGGCCATCGCCACCCATGATGCGCCAGCTTTCGCCTTTGTCCGCACGATAGGTGAAGCGTCCATTCAGGGACGCCTGAACGGCATCAGCAGCCATCGCCACCTCCTTCAATTGTTGAAAATCAGGTCAGTTCGCGGGCAGCCGTGGGCCATCAGCAAACAGGTTCACTTGCATCCGCCCATTCGGGCACCGGTGGAACGCGAAGACTTCCCACCTTTCCGCGCGACCGTGGCCCGGCGCGGATATAACCCACGGCCCCCACGCTTCGGCGATTTCGGATGGAGGCCGCGACCCGCCGCCCCAGACTTCGGTTTCCGGCGAAACGTCCAGCGGGACAGGCATGCGCAAACCGTCAGCGCGCACCACATACGCCCGAAGCCCCTGATATTCGCACCTGCGCTTTACCATCGTGCCGCGCACGGCCAGCCCGCCATCGACCGGTTCAGCTTCGGCGCTCACCGCGTAGAACGGGGCCTGCATCGTGATATCGCGAAACCACCGGTATTCTGACAGGGCGTCCCGCGCCGCCGGAAACCCGCTGATTGCCGCCATCGTCAGCAGCAGCACAATCATCACGAAATTCCGGCGCAAGGCCGCGCGGGTGTTAATCATCTTTCGGCCCCTTGCCGATGCGGCGGCGCACCAAGTCCTTAACGAACTCACGGTCGGCAAGGAGCGCGGTGATGGTGTCCAAAAGGACCAGCGCGAAGGCCATGATGGCAAGCGCCGCCAGAACTTCCGATCCGCGCGCTATCGGGGCCAGTGTGGGCGAAAGTCCGTAGGAAAGAAAGGCGGAAGCCACGGTCTTTACTGCCCGCCGCGCCACCGGCTCCCGTTCCGCATCACGGCTCATGACATAGAAAATCATGCCGATGATAACCGCCCAATATTCAAGGCTTTTGCCAAACAAGCCTGCCCCCTTAATAGCTATTCAGCCTTTAGTTTGCCTGTAAAAGCGGTGCGCAGACCGCCGGACTTCGTGAAGGTGTGCGTCACCCGGTCAAGGATGAATTCACGGCCATCGACCAGCTGGCGCACACCCGCATAGATGACAGGCTGGCCCGCCATCAGCGCCGGGCGACCGACGATTGAGCACCCGGTTTCAATCAGACCCCGCATCATTTCGCGGGCTGCGGCCTTGGCGGCGGCGGTTGCCTCTTCTTTTGAACTGTACGGATCGCGCAGCACATGCTCCCCGCTTGCTTCGGGGTCGGCATCCACGACAACCTCCTGCCGCTTCGCGCCCTTGCGGTCCTGCCAATAGGCTTTGACCGTGGCGAACCGGTCCACATCGGTCTCCGAAACCCGGCACGACCCTTCGATGATGGAAGGCACAAACACCAGCGATGGCGGAATGGCCGTGCCGTCCGCCGTCTTTCCGGTGCCGCGCTCAAGCCAAAGAAGCGTGCCGTTCTTGATGGTAAACAGCGCCCCGTGGCGCTGCGCCAAACGTTCCAGAAAGTTCAGGTCGGATTCGTCTTGCTGCCCGATCCACTCATAGACATGACCCGACACCGCATCTGAAATCTTGGACTGCAGGCCATAGTCACCGGCCTTTTCTTCCACGATGTCCTTCACGGACGCATCGTCCCAATGCTTGGTCTTGTTTGTCTTCATTTCCGACCGCAGGTCAGCCGAATGACCCCTGACCGTGATCGTGTGGGGCAGGCACGCGAATTCCACCCGGTCGATGATATAGGCCCCGACGAACGCGCCGCTGATGCCGTTCACGATAGTGACCATCACGACCGCCCCGCGCCGAGGCGACTGAAAGTGCGGAGCCGCGTCATTGAACACCAGATCCAGCGTGTCAGACTGGATGCCTTCGCGGTCGGTGATGGTCAGGCTGACAAGCCGATCAAAGAACGCCCCCGACACGGGCACGCCATCGACAGTCACCAGAATGCGCGGATGCGTCATCAGTCCCACAACCTCAATGGCTGGCCAGCCTTATCCTGCACCACCATGTCGGGCAGGGTGATTTCAGTGCCCACCGGCAGCCGGTGGGCCACGTTCTTGATATGCGGGTTCGCCTCGAGCACGCGCTCGACCGCGCCCGCCTGCGCGCCGTATTCGCGCAGGCAAATCAGGTCCAGCGCATCCCCGGCTGAAGTCACGTAAACGCTGGCCATCAGATAATCCCCAGCAGTGAAAGCAGGCTGAACCCTGCACCGATACGCTTCACTTCGATGGTGAAGGCATTCCGGCCCGGCGTGCCGTAGCGGTCATGGAAAGCGCGGTCTTCATCGACCTTCTGGACGGCGTGACTACCGAAAATCTTGCCGCCCAAGGACACCAGCATCAGCGGCACCCCGGACTTCGCGGCCAGCCGCACGCCCTCCAATGTGCCAGCCCCGCCGAATTCTTGCGGGAACAGCACACCATTGATGGTCACCACCTCCGTGCGCGGGCCGGTCCACTGCAGGGCGTTCAGCCGCCCCGCAGTTTCGATTTCAGCCCACGTGGTGTCCAACTTGCGCCCAACTCCGGTGTAGCCGAAGCCATGGGCGCGAAACATGAATGGCCCCAAGGCCATGGTCACAGGTCCAGACATGTCACCCCCTTAGTCGGAAAAGCTGGCAGACAGCGTGGCAGAAACCCGCTGGCCGATGCGGTCGGACACAAGGTCCGCGATGGCGTCAGGGTCGGAAACGCCGGACGGCACGTGTACAGTGAAGTTTTCAATCTGCACCGTCACCGCTCCCGGACCGGGCCTCGCAGCCTGCGCAGGCTGCGCCGCAGCAGGGGCCGCAAGCGCCGAACTGGTCAGTACGGCAAGGCTTGCCGCGCGAAGGCCCTGCGCACCGCGATGCAGTCGCGCAAGGTCAGGGTTGCGGCTGATTGGGCGCGGTGCGAATGCGGACAGGTGCGACCGGAGGGCCGACTGCGCCTGCCCGACATTAAGAATGCCGCCCGACTGGCTTGGAACAAACCACTCCGAACGCGGGGTGTTTTCGTTTACCAGATAGGGCAGGCCCGTGCGAACCGGGCCGCCACGGGCGCGGGCACCGGCGGGCTGCGGTGTAACCGTTGCCCCGATTTCAGCGCCCGACGCGGCCCGCAGGTTCGCCAGCATTTGGGCAATCAGGTCATTGGCCCGCTCAATAGATGCCGTGCCGATTTCAGGCGCGACCTCTGTTCCATGGATGACCTGAAGGGCCGTGGCCAAATCGCCAGCGCGCCCTTCAGTATTCGACAGCTCTGCTTCCACCTCCCGCAAGTCCCTGCGGCGGGCATCCATGGTTTGCCGCAACGGCATCGCCATGGTGTCAGCCATCGGACCTTGGCCAAGGTTGTCGATTTCACCCTGAATGGCGGCGATTTCATCGCGCAGGCCGGTCGCATAGTCGCGCAGTTCCTGCAGATGTGCAGGGGTTGGGAGCGGGCCGGATTGGGTCACCGAAACAACCGTTTCCGCCGCCGCCTGTTCTGCAGCGGGCAGCTGGTCGAAGCCGGGCGCATCGGTCACGGCGGGCTGCGGCACGGTCACCTCTTCTTCCCCGAAGAGATAGTTCCACCAGCGCGGCGGTTCCGGCCAGTCGATGATGCCTGACAGGTCGATTGACCCAATCGCATCAACGATAAGCGATGGTATTGACCTCACCCATTCGATGAAGCTGGCAAATTCAGCTAGCGCGCCATCCCAAAGGCTGACAATGATGTCGCGCCCAAGCTGGAAGACGCCTGAAATCCCTGACGCGATACCGTCGATGATTTTGCCGGTCATTTCAGCGGCGCTGGCTTCAAGTCGGGCCTTTTCTTCATCGTCCAGCACTTCGCGCGAAAACAGGTCGCCCGAAAAGAAGTCTTGGATGGCCGTGACCACATCGCTGATGACATTTCCGATGCCGGAAAACGCGGTCTTCACCCCGTCTATGACCGGCGGCAGGAATTCCAGCACGGGGCTGATGGCCTCCAGCACGGGCTGCAGCCGCTCACCAATAGCCGATGCCACACCGCTGACGATGGAAGAAATCCGGTCCCAATATTTCCACGCGGCCCCGACAGCCGCCACTGCCGCAGCAATGCCAATCCAAATCGGGGCGCTGATGGTGCCCACCACGCCGACAAGGGCCGTCAGGCCGGTCGCGACCACGCGCAGTCCCGTGACGCCCGCGATGCCGCGCAGCGCTGCGGTGACCCCGCGCATAGCGCCCGCGCGGCTGCTGGTGAAGGCGGCAAGGCTGGTGCCGATGCGCGCCAGCCCGGAACCACTACGGCCCGCGCGAGTGACACCAGCCGCCAGCGATGCGATTTCGCCGCCAGCGAAGATGGCGCGCGCGCCCAATCCGACCAGACCAAAGCGCAACACGGCCATCGTGCCGATCAACGCGCCCGCAGCCGTCAGGAGTGCGCCGCCAGCAACCGCCAAGCCGCCTACCGCTGCGGCACCGATGACCAGCCACTTGATCAGCTTCGGATGTTCTTTGGTCCACGTAACCACCCGCTCGATGACGCCCTGCGACATTTCCAGAAGGTCATTCAGGGGCGGCAGCACCACTTCCCCGATACTGACGCCAAGGCGGGCCATCTGGTTGCGCATCAGCTGAAGGTTGTTTGCGGTGGTCTTCGCCCGTTCCGCGTATTCGCGCTCCGCGCTGCCAAGGTAATCCTGCTCATCGGAAACCAGACCAAGCGACTTCCGCAACAGGTCCAATTTACTAATCAGCGGCGCAAGAGCGCGGGCTTCATCCCCGAAGAGATCGGACAAAAGCGAGGACCTTAGGTGTGCGGGAACCTCGTTGATCCGCTCCATCACATCCAATGTGGTACCGACAGCATCTTCTTGAAGGCGCTGCGCGACATCAACAGCGCTTAAGCCTAGAGCTTCATAAGCCGACTTTTGGCGGTCGGTAGCGCTTTCGCCACGCGCAAGAGCCTTGCCCATATTTCGGAAGGATGTTGCGGCTACCTCGGCACTGACCCCAGATGCAATCATAGCAGAGCCGAAGGCCATCGTTTCCGTCGCGGAAAAGCCTTTCACTTCACCATCCACCGCGACCCGCGTGGTAAAATTCAGAACATCCGGCGCATCTGCGGCTAGATTGTTCGACAGGTGGTTGATGCCGTCGAACAAAAGCACGGTCTCATCCAGCGTCAGGCCAAGTGCGGTCTTGATCTTAGCCAACGATGTTCCGGCATGGTCCGCCGATATATCGAAGGCGACACCAATTTTGGCAGCCGCCTCGGTGAAGGGCAGCAACTCGTCCGGAGAGAGGTCCGACTGCCCGCCAGCGGCTAAGATTTGCGCCAACCCTTCCGCCGCCACCGGAATGCGTGTGGACAGTTCCAAAACGTCATCGGACATCTGCGCAAAGGCTTCTGGCGTGTCAAAATCCACGACCTTGCGGACATCGGACATCGCGCTTTCAAATGCGATGGCCCCTTGGATCGGCCCGGACAGCGCGGTCAGGATGCGACGGCCCGTCTGCATCGACGCCATTCCGGCAAAATTCAGGTTCGCCGCCGTGGCCAGCGACCGGTCCATGCGTTCGCGCGCTTCGGCGATGCGGGTCTGCATCGTTTCGATGCGCTGCATTTTTTCGATTTGCCGACCGAAAGCCGTGGTCGCGCCATCCAGCGCACCGGACAACCGCCGCTGCTCCCCGGCAAGGTCGCCAGTGTTCACGCCTGCTTGGCGCAGCTGGCCCTGCAGTCCGGACAGCGCCCGGCGGTTCTGCCGGTGCTGCTGTTCCAGCCGGTCAGCAGTTGTGCGCGCGCGTTCGAATTCGCGGCGCATCTGCGCGGTCGGATTGCGGGTTGTGGTGATGGCGTGCCGCAGCTGGCGGACGCGCTCCCGCGCTTGCTGCAGGGATTCGCCGGACCGCGCGACAACCTGCTGCTGCTTGCGGAAGTCTTCGATCATGCGAAGCGGGCCGCGCATGCCCTGAAGGTTGCTCATCTCAGTGCGCACGCCATCGGCAAAGCGCCCGGTCACCGTCCGCATGCCCTTGAGCACGCTGGAATACTGGTCCACCGCCTTGATGGACAGTTGGGTTTCGATGCGCTTGGTCGCCATAGGTTGCACACTCACGTTGAAATTCTAGGGGGAAACGCCTATCTTTAGGCGATGGAAGTTTTTGCGATGATCTTTGCCATCTTCATGATTGCCGCCGCTGTCGCGGCGACAATCCTTGTGGGCGTGTTTGCAGGTGGGCTTTGGGGCGCACTGGCCTTCGCAGCACTGCTGGTGGCGACCTACCGGGCCATGACCCACCAAAGCGGGCCAAGTCGCCCGCTGAAGCGCGACCAGCTGAACGCCTTCCAGCGCCCGATGTCTGACGACTGACGCTATTCGAACTTCAGGCGAGTCGCGTCCCATAAGTCGCGTGCTGTCTCTTGCCAGATTTCGAATTCGCTGATCTTCATGGCCAGCACCTGCGGAAGCGGGGTCGCCAACGCCTTCGCAACAAACCCCGCGGCAAAGCGCAGGTCTTTCGCTACTTTGCCGGTTTTCCGTTTCCCGAAGCGGATTCCTGCTGCGCGGCCACGTGCGCTTGGTAGGGAGTCAGAACGCGCTTACCGATCTCGCGGAAGTCGCTTTCCTTGACCTTCAGCATCACCGACCGATCCACGCCCGCCATGCCCGCCAGCAGGACGGCGGTCTGTTCTGCGGGCGATTTTGCCTCTTCGACCGCGATGCTGGTGCCAAGATCGGGTTCATCGAACACCAGCTTGTCGATGGTCTTGCCGTCCACGGTGACGGGGCGCTGAAGGGTCACTTCAATGGGATAGTCCATAATGCCCCCTTACAGCAGCAGCGCGGCGCGAATGTCGCCGGTCTGGCTGACACCGCCCGCCGAAAATTCGAAATCGTCAATCTCGAAGATTTCCGACCCGTCGATTTCCAGCTTGGCGTAGTTCTGCACCACGGTGCACTTCAGTTCGGCCATGTCGCCGGGCTTCCAGTTCCCGGCATCGCCAGCAACGAGGCGACCGCGCACGTAATAGACGGCGCTGTGCGTCTCGCCGTCTTCATCGACATGCGCGCCGGTAACCATGAAGGCGTTTTCGGTGCCGGGCTTGCCGGTCATCAGCTTCAGGGTGGCCGGGTCGAAGGCGGTCAGGGTGAATTCAAGATCATCATGTTCATAGCCCATGCTGGCCTTGCGCTCCTTGATCATGCCGCCGTTGCGGAAACCTTCGGTCTTCTCCTTCGGCATCGAAATCGTGACTTCGGAAAACTGACCGACCTTCACGTCTTCATTGGCCCACAGGGCGCAGTTCCGCAGGATGTAAGCGGGGGTGGATTTCATGGCTGTTACTCCTTGTAAGCCGCGTTTAATCGACCCGAACGCGACCTTCGGCGCATTCGGGCTAGTTCGTCACCAGGGCGGACTTATGCCGCCGCCTGCAGTGCTTCCTTGGTCAGTTCCAGATAGTACTGGATGTTGCGGTGCGCGACGAAACGGATGTCTTCCATCGGCGCGGGCGGCTCGAACTCCATGGACAGCGTGATCTTGCCCGCCGCCATTTCGGTCGGTTCGTTCAGGGTTTCGTTAATCCAGACGCGACCGCCCAGAATGGCCCCGGACGCCTTGAAGGTCCGCATGGCCGCGTTGCCGCTTTCCAGCATGAACTTCAGGTTCGCCGCCGAAAACGGCTTATCCACGAATTCCAGATACGCCTTTTCGATAGCCTCATTGATGAAGTCCGCCGTCCGGCGCACCGACAGGAACACCCAAAGGTCATCTTCGGTCGCGGCACGGTTGCCCCACGTGATGAACCCGGACCCCATGTTGATGATTGTTCCGACATGGTTTTCGTTCAGGTAGTTCGCCTGAAGGCCGTAGGTCACGGTGCGCGATGCGCCACCAATCCCGTTGATGGGCTTGTTCGACAGCGAATGCCAGAAGCCCAGATTGGTATCGACGCGAGCCTGAACCCCGGCAAAGCGTGCCGATGCCGGACGGGCGACATAGGCGCTGGTGGTGGTATCCCAGACCAGCACCTTCGGGTCCACGATATAGACGCGCTGCGACCCGATCAGTTCGCGGTACGCGAGGGCATCCGCATCGGTTGTGTCGGGGCCATCGACAAAAGCCACGGCCTTCAGTTCATCCAGCACACCGACCAGCTCCGCCACCACCGGGTTCGCAGTCTGGCCGTCGCCACTGGTGAAGCCCGGAATGGCGATCAGGCGGGGCTTGATGCCAAGCTGCGCTTCCGCCTTTTTCAGCGCGTGCACGCCGGTCAGTTGCGTGGCATCACCCACCAGATTGGACATGGTTTCAGCGGCATCCAAACCCTCTTCGACGCGGATAACGATGGTGTAAGCACCGATCTGGTCAAACACATCATCGACCGCATCTTTCAGGGTGCCGGTGTCGCCAAGGTCCGCAGCGGCGGCGGGGTTGCCCTTCAGAAGAACGGGCGTGTTGATGGGGAATTTCACGGGGTCCGCATCGGGCGCGGTGCCCATGAGGCCAACAACCGCAGTCTGCGCGATTTGCACCAGCACCGGGGTTTCATTGGACTCCTTAAGGCGGGTGCCGTGGTGGAAGCTAAGGAAGCTCATCTTCGTCTCCTTTGACAAAAGAAATCCCGGCGGTGTCTTGCCGGGTGTGGTCCGGGGTCAGCCGGGTTGGGGTTATGGGCCGAAAGACCCGCTCAATAGCTTGCCGGTGCCGCCAAGCCTTTGGTCACCAGCTCTTGATTGATGCTGATAACGTCGCCATCGGCGCGGAAAAGTTCGGCCAGCCATCGGCCATATTTTCCCTTGCCGGTGCCATCTTTCGTGGTCTTCATCACGATGTCTTGGCCAAGGATTTCAGCCCGCAGCCAATCGCGCGAAACCAGCCCATCGGGACGTTCTTCGCCGCGAACTTCAGGGGCATCTATGCCGGTCAGTCGAACCTTCACCCCGCGCAGCCAAGCGTTAAATCCCAGATCCACATCGACCGTGATGGTGTCCGCGTCATACACATCGACAACGCAGGCTTTATATTCGTACATGGCAGGCCCTTTCCTTTGTAGCGTCACCGCTTTCGCAGGTGCATGGGTGGCGGGATGAACGGCACATCTCCCAAAACGCGGGTTCGAAGCCGGTAGGTGTTTGCGTGCCCCGCATGGCCGATCCAACTCATGATGACCTGATCGACCTCTTTCAGGGTCATCTTCCCTTCGTGGTAAAGGCGCGCCATGCGCTTCATCTTGCGGCGCATGCGGCTGGCGCTGTCCTTTCGGATTTTCCGGTGCGTCGGCCATATCCGATACCCCAAGAAATCCAGCGCTCGACCGTTCGCCTTCGACACCGGAAAAACTTGGGTTTTGCTATTGCACCGCAGCCCAAGCCTTGCGTGCAGGAAGTCTTCAATGTCGCGGCGGACCCGGTGCAGATGGTCTTTGTCACTACCGACCACTGCGAAGTCATCCATATATCGCAGGTAGCGCCCTTCGCGCAGGTCGAACTTCACGAATTCATCCAGTTCATGAAGGTAGATGTTCGCAAACAGTTGCGATGTCAGGTTGCCAATCGGTATACCGCGCGGCATGGGGTCGCCCGGCTCCAAGGAGCTATCAATGATGTTGTCGATGACCCGCAAGGTGTCCTTGCAGGCTATGCGGCGGCGCAGCAGGCGCTTCAGAACGTCATGGCAGATCGAAGGAAAGTACTTCGAAATATCCGCCTTCAGCACGTAGATGACTTCGCTTTCGCGCAAGGCGTCCCGCAGGAACATCTGCGCGCGGTCCGCGCCAGCGTGGGCACCCTTTCCCGGTCGGCAGGCGTAGGTATCATGAATGAAGCGCGGCGACCAAATCGGGTCAATGGTCTCGACTAGCGCATGCTGGACTATCCTGTCCTTTATCGGAAGCGCGGAAATATCCCGTTCCTTTGGCTCGAACACTTTGAAATTCCGGTAGGGTCCGGTGCGGTAAGTCTTCCACAGCAGGCTGTTCTGAATGTCTATCAGGTTGGATTCCAGATCGGCTTCAAAGCGTATGACATCCAGCTGGTGTCTGCGCCCCTTTACGACCCGACCATATGCCCGGTGAAGCGCTTCGAATGTTGTGAACTGCTCGAACAGGCCGGTGTAGGTTTTTGCCATTGTTTTTTTCCATGGGCGACCGGGGCGAAGGTTCGCCGCCTAGGTTCGGCTACTGTTCCACCCCGGTCTGTTTATATATTTCGGCACTTGGCCGAGGAGCGCGGGTCCTTTCGAGGGTGCGCTGGATGAAACCCCGGTAGGGCTACACCTTCTGGCATTTCCCGAGAGCGGGCCGGAAGCCGATGTTCGTGTTCACGTTCGAACGCGGGTTGTTCAGGTTGAGGGCGAACACGCCAGCATTGCTGTCGTTGTTCCAGTTGCCCCCACGGATCGGCAGACGCTCAAGCCACATTACCTGCGCCCCCTTTCTGAAGGCTTTTAAACCAACCGCCAATCATGCGGCCAATTTCATCAAGATGACGGCTCCATACCTCATAGCTTTTAAACGAAAGGTATCCGAGTTTTTGGGCCATCCGGATTTGACTGCGCAGCAAATCAAGCTCCGCATCCAAATCCTGCATTGTGGACTTTTTGAAGTACCGCTTATTGCAGATGATAATTAACCGAAGAAGCGACCACATCGTGTTCCGGATTTCCTGACTCAAAACGTGACGTTCCGATTTGGGAAATTGCCGCAACACGACATAGCCGTATGCAATCATGTCTTCGCACTTGCGGCGGATTTTTAAGTCTTCCACCGCAAACTCCTTCGGCAGTCAAAAGCAAGGCGCGGGCTATCGCCCGCACCCAACAGAAATCAGGTGGTCCGATTTCAGATTACGAAAGCGGGCCGGAAGCCGACGCTCGAGCTCACGCTCGAACGCGGGTTGTGCAGGTTGCGGGCGAACACGCCAGCACCGCTGCCGACGTCCCAGTTGCCCCCACGGCTCGGCAGACGCTCGCCCTCGTTGCGCATGTAGAAGCGGCCCCGATCAATGGTGGCATCGTGCGGGAAAAGCCCCAGAAGATTCAGCATTTCCGGCACCGTGACACCTGCCGCAGCAGCGACATCCTTGTACATGGCCGATGCGGACGTGGACCCGTCCGATTGACTGGTGACGGCAGTGTCAAGCTCCGGGTTTCCGGTGCCGTCCGCCCCGGTTGCGTTCCACTTCAGGCTGTCTGCTGTGCCGGGCGCGACCAGTGTGCCGTTTTGCATGACGGCTTTCCAAAGCGGGCTGGTGTCGGAGTGGTCGGCATCGGTCGCGGCCGCATCGTTGTCGGGAATGATTTGGATTTCTCCATCAACCAATCGAAGACCGCGCTGCCATTCCCAGACGTTCCCGGTCAGATCCGCAATACCTGCCGGGCTGTTGTCATGGAACCAGCTGGCCGGGCCGGAGCCGGTCAGCGTTCGTGCCGTGCCGCTGGCATCCCCCGGCGCACCAGCGTCTTGCCGCCGCCCTGTTTCGTACTGCTGCACGTGGTCCCGGCCATACTGGGTATTGCCGCGCGGCATGAACCCGTTCTTCCAGCACCACAGAGCGACCGCCGACCATTCGGCGTTGGTCATCATATGCCAGCCCGGACCTTTCGCGGTGCACCGCGTGTCCGCCGTGTCGAAATTGATGCTGGCCGATGGGTCTTGGCCCGGTAGCGACAGGGCATGGTTGTCGTGGATGTGCGCCAGAAACTTGCCCACGAAAATTTCCGACTTGGGCACCCCGTTGACGATGAATGCGGGGTGCGTTCCCGCCCCCATTGCCGGGTCGATGTCTTCGATATTGAAGCGCGGGATGATGCACATCACCGAAGGATAGCCCTTTGCGTCGTAAAGGACGGTGTTGACGCCCCCTGATGCCGCTTCGACCGATTGGCGCAGCGCGTCGGGCGTGGAAATTGTGATGGCCATTGTGGTTACTCCTCGTTTTCAGATTCTGCATGGGCCGTCCCAATTGACCACAGCTGAAGGGTTACGGCGGCGACCTGAAGCGGTTGAGCGACAGGCACGATTTGAACAACCTCTTCGCCGTCCATGATTTCATCCACCTCTTCATCGGCGTAGCGGCGGGGCGGCAGGATGATTGTGGCGGCGTAGTTGTGGCCGTCTTGGGATAGCGTGCCGTCATCCCCGGCGAAGATGCTGACCGCGCGCTCCACGTCTTCCTGTTCTTCATCCAGATCCAAAACGACGCTTTCCCCGATGGTCAGGATGCTTCCATCCAAGGAATAGGCGACCTTCTGGCCCTCATTCATATGCGTGACGTTCACTTGGTCACCCCCTTATTGATAGTTTGGATTGAGCACGGTCCAGCGCAGGCGAACATTGTCCGCGCTGCCCGACTGGCGGACCTTGAAGCCGTTATTCGCCTTGTCATAGATGCTGACGTGACCCACGGCGGCGATGTCGGTTGCGTCTTCGATTTCGACCTGAACGCCGTAGTCCGCCGATGGCAGGCCATTGGGAAAGGCGACGCTTGCAAAAGGTTCAATGACCGATGTCCATGCGTTTTCAGGATGGATGACCCGAAGGTCAACCAGCGTCACGGCATCGAGATTGCTGGCCGTGTCGCCAGCGGGAATGTCGATGCGGTAAAGCGCAAGCGCCGCGTCGGGAACCGCAAGGCCAATCTGAACACGGTATTCTGCGCCATCCTTCACCAGATACGCGTAGTATTGCACCGGGTCGGCAGTCTCATTTGTGGGTACGGAAACGTGATAGTCATCATCCGCAAGGGCGACGATCAGGCCATCCAGTTTTGCCTTCGAAAGCCCGGAGGCAACCGTGCCGGTCTGCGACAGATGCAGCGTCCGGACTTCACTTTTGGAAAGCTGCATGCCCGAAATGACGTACTTGTTCTTGATAAGAACGACGCCCTGCGCAAGAACGCGGCGGCGAAGCACGTCCATTTCGCGCAGCAGCACTCCGCCCAAGTTCATTGCCTGCTGGACGCCCGTGGCCATCGCAACCTGATCGTCCGGCGCATACTGGTCCATCGCATCAAGCCGGGCACCAAGTCGCGCGAAATCGCCGCGCGCTTCCGCAAGTTCATCGTCGGGCGCATCTACAATCACCAGCCCATCGGCAACGCGGGTGAAGCTAAGGACGTGATCCACAAGGTAGCTGATTGCGCCGGTCTGGCGCGGCTCGACATCGTTCCCGGCCCAGATGGCGATAAGGTCACCGTCCGCGTCGAAAAAGCCCATTTCGCGGACGGCAAACGTGGGTGTTTCGGGGCCGAATTCCGCGCGCACGCGCCATGCGTTGCCGCCCTCGATATGGCGGGTGGCAATGGGCTGACGCGCCAATTCCCGGCGAAGTCCGGTTGCCGCGTGGCCGGGGGCATAGTTGGAGCCGTTGCCATCGCCAATGGCGATGTGCGTGATGGCGACAGACGAACCGCTGCCCGCCGCTGCGGTAATCTTTGATTCCGCAATGTCTGTTAGAAGTGTCATCGGCATTGGGTTTATGCCCTCCTCTGGATGTCATGGAATTCGCTGCTAAGGGCGACTGCCCGCGCAGCAGGCTGCAGGGTCAGGCCGACCGATGATTGGATGTCCCTCGGTGCGGGGTTGGCCAACCACGAATTCCGAACTGCTACGGCGATTTCTGTTCGGGCAACCATTGCCGTTGCGGCGCGAACCTCTGGCGGCAGTACCTCAAGTTCACCCCCGGCCCGCAGCGATGCCCGATTGGCCGTACGGACCGCCACGATAGGGCTGGACACTTCCGGGCGTGGATCAACGTCAGTTGCGCCGTCTTGCCTTTGGGATTGCCCTGCGCGATTGCGGATATAGGTCGCGGTCTGGAACTTTTCGCCCAGCCGAAATACCAGCTTTCGAGAAACCGGCGCGACACGCCGCAACACGGCATTCATGGCCGCAACCATTCGGTTGTTCAGGGTGTTTTCGCTGTCACCGTAAAGCGACCGCCCGGCATAAGCGGTAACGCGGAAGCTGCCCGGCTCAAGTCCGTCCTGAATGCCTTCCGGCTCGAACCATTCAAGAAGTTCCGTATCTACGTCGAAGGCCGCGAGCGCTAATTTGATGGCGTGCGGCGTGCCCTTAAAGCGGTGCACTTCCGCGCTTGCGGCGATCACGTTTCTTTTTACATCGTCTGGCCAGTCAAAGTCCCAAACGTCTACAGACTCTTCCCATGCCAAGTGATCCAGCAGCCGGGTATCGACTGTTTGCGGGTTCTTGGAAATCATTTCGACCGGCAGGTGAAACAGCCGCTCTTCCAAGATGTCCAGCGCCTTTGCCAGCGGCGTAGCCGTGGGCGGCAGCAGTGTGTCCTTCACATCAAACATCGCGCCAGCCCCCCGTGATGGACTGCAGCGTCAGGGTGATGCCGGTGCAGTAGGGCGCTTCAAAGGGGCCGATGTCCAAATCAGCCGCAGGCGACACCAACTCCACATCCACCACGCCCTTCACGGTCAGGGCGGCAGCAAGTGACGTGCGGTATAGCTTCCGCCCGATCCGAATGCGGCTATTCACGAACGCTTCCGCAGCCGCCTGCGCGGTGGCCTGAACCGCCGATGCTGTCTCCGGTGTCGTGACGTGAAGAACGGCCTCGATGGCGTAAGGCACCGGCTGCGCGGACACAACGGTCAGCTTGTCAGCGACAGGGCGGCGCTTATCCACGGTGCAGTGCGTAAAGACCGCCTCCAAAAGGGCGGCATCCGCCGTGCCGTCACCCTCACTGGACAGGATGACCATCTTGGGTTCAGCGGGCGGAATGGCCGGGTGCAGCCCGTGGTTCGGACCATAGACCGCCACGTCCGCCACGCGGTCATCCGCATCAAGCGCCCAATAAACATAGGACCCTTCTGTGCCGTGCGGCGACCAAGCTTCGATGACCAACTGAATGCGCGCGCGAAATGCCTCGTCGCCTTCCATGACGGGGCTTTCCGGATCACTGTCATCCAGCAACTTGCGCACAACGCCGCGATTGGCCCCGATCTGGTCAAGGTCATCGCCGCGCGCCGTGGACAGGAAGACAGACCGCACCGCTTCATTGATGCGATTTTCCAGATACAGTTCCCGCGCCGCCGCCGCTTCATTCAGGTAGCGCATCGGGCTGGACGCAATGTTGCGGGCCAGCGCCATGACTTCGGCAACCTTCGGCGCGTCGAACACCTCTGCCAGCTGCGCTTCCAGTTCGGCCAGTCGCGCCTCCAAGATGGCATCGAAGTCCAACACGCCGATGGCAGCCGGGTCCGGTAGTGCGCTAAGGTCCAGTGCGGCGAAGCGGCTCATGCGGCAAGACTCCAATTTTCCACCCGGTCACGCATGACGCGGATCGTCTGAATTTGGTCCACAACGGTAGTCAGGTCACCCGTATGGGCATTTGGACGGTGGTTGCCGATCAGGGTCATGGTAATCACCCCGCTGGCCGCGCCATCCACTGACACGTCCGTCAACTCAAATCGCGGCTCCCACCGCTCCAAAGCCTCAGCCACGGCGACATAAAGCATAAGAACGCTTGCCTCATTAATCGGCGCGTCCACCAGTGCGGGAGCCTCGGACCCGAATTCACGCCGGAAAACGCGGGCGTTCAGCCGCGTGGAAAGGATGGTTTGGATGCTTTGCACCACGTGATCCCACCCTTCGACCGCGCCCCCGGTGTTATGGTTCAGGTCCATGGCGGTCAGCCTTCCGCCTTGTCGCCCTTGGTCGCGGGCTTTTCGGCATCCGCCTTCGGCTTTGTTGCCGCCTTTGCTGCGGCGGGTTTCAGGCCAGCGCCGTAGGGCGGAAGATAGTATTTCGCTTGCGCGGGCATCATCGTGATCACCTCGCCCGCCGCGCGATACACGCCCCCGATTTCGCGAGATTGGGTCACTTCATAGTCCGCCGTGGCGGTTTTGGTGTCGGTCATTTCTTCACTCCTTGGATTTGGGCTATCCGCCCGCAAAAACGTCGCCAGACCCGCCGGCAACACTTGACCCGCAATTCACGGGGTCCCCGATGCGTCCAACCTGACGCCCGTTCACGAATACAGTGGCCGACCCGCTGGCCAGCGCCCCGGCGTGCGTTTCCGGTATGGCTGGACAGGTGTGCGGCTGCCACGCATCCCCCTGCCGGTGCACGGCGATGCCATTGGCAAAGACATCGCCGCTGCCCTCACTACTTGGGCGCGCTGGCCAGCAGCCATGCCCGGTGCAGGCATCACCTTTTCTTGTGACGGCAGGCATCAGTTCAGGTCGATGCGCGGCGAGTCCATTACGATGCCGCCATCCGTCATGGTTATTGTACTTGCGCCCACCTTCAGGACCATGGTCGCCCCTCCGCCACTTATAGTCACGCTGGCCGCGCCCACAGACGCCAGAACGTATTCATCGCCAGCCCCGGAGGGTCGGCCATTCGTATCCGAATTCAGACTGCCCTGAATGCTGGCATCGTGCAGGTCGCCCGACTCCGAATACAGCTTCACCTGCTGCCCCACCGAAGGTGGGTTATGTGTCTTGTTCGCCCCCGCTGCTGGCTCTTCCCATGGTATCCAGCCGGTCAGGAAAGGCGTATCGCCTTCCAAAAGCCGCACCCGCGCCACGCCGCTCGCGGCGTCCACCTGCTCAATCACGCCGGTCCGCGACTGCGACCGAATGCGCCGCTCCAACTCGCCAACCCGGCGGCGCAGGTCATCAATGATTTCCGGAAGGCCCGCCATCAGACCGGCACCGCATCATTTGTCGCGTCCGTTACAACCACGTCACGCGCCACGCCGCCGAAGGTGTAAAGGCGCAACCCATGCGCATCGCGGGTGGTCATGCCGGTCAGCCGCTCGAACTCCTCATAGGGGCCGGACGCGGGGTCGCCCAGCAACTGCTGGAACAGCGCCAGCTGCGGCACGTTGTGTTCGGCCATCAGGGCCATGAAGCGCGGCCACGGCCCGCCTTCTGCCAGCGGCTGACCGTGGCGCGGGTCGGCAAAGACATCGACCGACAGCTTGGTTTGGCCAGCTGCAAGGCGGACGTTTTCCGCAGAGCTGCTTGACCGGACATGTTCCTTCGCCACATAGGCTTGCACGAAATCTCCGAAGACCTGCGCCCAAGGGTTGTCGGGGTCGGTCAGGACACGACTTATCTGAACGTCCAGCGCATCCAGAACCGCTTCCAGATTGGCGTCGGTCGCCGGGAACAAATCCACAATTTGCGTCTCCCCGGTTTCCTTGTTCGTTTCAGCCATCGTGACCGACACGCCGCAGTTGAACATGATGTCCACCCTTCCATTCGACCGTAGACCGGTCTGGCCCACATTTTGGGACTTGGCCGCATCGGTGTAGACCGCGATGAAGGGCCGCTGCTGGTCGCTGCGCAGCTGCCCGTCCGCTGTTTGGTCGATAGCGGAAATCTGACTGTCCAGCACGTTGTCACCAACAAGCGTGCCGCCAGCCTTCAGCGCCTGAACCGCAGCAATCCGCAACGCCATCATCGTCATCGACATCAGCTTGCATCCCCAAGTTCGCAAATCAGTCGAAGGTGCGAACGGTCATCGACCGACAGCACTTCGAACACGGGCTGGCCATCGCGGTCCAGCGCCACCACCTTGTCACCCTTGCGAACCACCAGCGTGGCATACACCGACCGGTCGATGCGCAGATGTCCGCCGTCAGCCGTCACGCCCGCACGGGCGCTGTTCCCGCGCCCGAAGTTCATTCGCTCCGCATCGCGGTCACCCGTCCGCAGCACAGCGGTGAATTCCGCCGGTGCGCGTTCAGGGTCTTGGCGACCATCGGCCAGCGGAAGATGGCGGACAGTTTCCGACCACACATCATCCACTTCCGCCATCAGGTCTTCACGCAAACTTTGGTCCATCAGGATGCGGGCTGCAGCGCGGCAAATTCAGCTTCAGCGTCAGCCATTTCCTTCGTGATAGCGTCCCACCCATCATCACTTTCGGACATGCCTGCCATCTTGGCGGTCAGGTCATCGACGCGCGTCTGCGCCGCTTCCAGCTTGGCGGCGGCGTCCGCAGCGGCCTTTTCCTCGGCTGACTGCCCGCCGGATTTCTTCGGCGCGGCCTTTTTCGGCGCATCGCAGAACGCGGCGAACCCATCCTGCACCACATGGTCAGCATAGGCTTCCGGCAGCTGAACGGGTTCCCCGATCTGCACCTTCTGATCGGCCTTTTCGCCCACCACATCGGCGGGCACGGTGGCGTTGCTTTTGAAGGCCACCCACTTCTTCTTCGACTGTGCCATGATTGTCTCCTTCACAGGCTGCATTCCGAAACGCCGCGCGGGCGCTTGGGGATGCGGCCAAAGGCCCGGCAGCTTCCCGCCGGGCCTTGGTTCACTATCCCGCGCTTCAGGTCTTAGGCGATGGTCAGCTTTTTCAGCACGCCGGGCCGGGTGCAGAGCGAAATCGCGTTCATCTGGCTGTCAAGGTGACGGCCCTTGCCGTTGGGCATGCCGTACTGATGCGCATAGCGCGGCAGGCCGATGGTGTTCACCGTTTCTTCGAGGTCCGCAGGTGCAAAGCGCGTGATGAACAGATCTGGCACGCCGACCGGAAACACGCGCGCTTCGTTTGCGGCGATGAAGGCCGCGCCACTGTTCGCAGCGGTTGCTTTCTTGCCGGTGCGGTAGCGCTCAAACGTGATCTTGCCAACCGTGAACACGTCCGGGGCACCGTCGCGCAGCTGATAGCCCATGTTGTCGGCAAGGAAGGTTTCGCGCACCTCCTTCTGGTCCCACAGGGCATCGTGGAAGTCGCGCCCACACATCGCGTGGATGCGGTCATAGGGTGCGTCCAGGTCATCTTCGATGGCATAGACCACATCGCCTTTGATCTTGCTGGCGATGCCCGAAACCTCAACGTCGATACCAAGTGCGACCGGCGCGGGTACTGCAAGCCCGAAGCGGTCATACAGGTTGTGCAGCACCTTGCCCTTGCCCGACAGGATGACGCCCTTGATGGCCCCGACCCGCTGGTGTTCCAGCGTGGCATCATGCGCCCGCGCATGCTTTGCCAGCTTCGCATCGACCCGGTTCTGGATGGTTTCCAGCTGATCATCGCTGCCCAGCTGACGCACACCTTGGATTTCATCGGCCAGAACGGAATCGTTGATTTCGTAATGGTCGATTTCGAACGGGATGGTGCGGCGGTCATCGTCGCCAACGGTCTGACCGGGGCCGCCGCGCGGGGTCGGCTCGATCAGCGCCAGCGTTCCGTTGTTCTCTTCGATTTTGACGGTGGTCACGGCCACGCCGTCTTCATCGAAGATGCCCGTCGCGCCAAGTTGGCCCGGCACGAACGGCTGATTGTTGATTGCTGCCGTCAGGGCAAGCACAGAAAATTCAGTTTCCCACATTGTCGCGGTCTCCTTAGCGCACGCGGATGCCCGCAGCGTCCAGCTGCGCGACTTTCGCGTCGGTTTTGGTCTGGTCATCCACCGAGGCGTCGAAAGACAGCATCGGCAGCTTGGCTTCGGAATCGCGGTCGATGGCGGTAACCTCCACCGCTTGATCGGTCGCATCGACGCCGTAGGCCAAAATGGCCACGGCGGTTTCGGCACCTTCTTTCCCGACCACCTCGGCATTGGGGGCGGGGACGTATTCGCCGGTCGCGGTCACCTTTCCCAGCACGGTGCCAGCTTCCAGCTTGCCTGCGCCATTGGCGATGGTGACGATGCTGCGCGACCGGCGACCGGCGGCTTCAGACAGCAGGAACGACAGATTGCGGGTCTGCATGGTTGCGTTTTCCATGGCTTACGCCTCCTTTCCGGAACGGCGGGCGGCATAGATGCCCCCGGTGTTGATGGTGGCCTTCGGTTTGGCCGAAGCGCCCGGCGCAGGCTGCGCAAGATCAGCAGCGGCGCTGCGGCTCGCCTGATACTTGGCGGGGTCGGGCGCATCGTCGGTCTTGGCCTGCGGCGCGTCTGTTGCCGCCGCCTTCAGGGCCGCAATGGCGTCTTCGGCAGTCATGTCGGTGTCGAAGGCCAGATGCTTTGCAAGGGTTTCGTGTCCCTTTGCCGCATCGTCTTCGGTGATGGCTTTGATGCGGGCCTTCACATCCGATGCGCTGGAGGCATCGGCACCGCCGGTCGCCTGACCGGTGGGCGGGTTGGCGGATGTCTTGTCCGCCGCTTCGGGCTTGGGTGCCATGGTCGGTTTCTCCTTTTCATGGTCCGGGGGTTGCGCGGCGGACGCCGCATTTCGGGTCGCAGCTTCGAAAGACCACTTTTCCTTCTTCGCCATGGCCACGAGTTTCTTGGGGGCGTGGGAATAAACCCGGTAGTCGAAGGCGGCGACGGCCTTGGCGCGGCCCCCTTCTGTTTCGGTCGCAAAGCCGCGCTCTACGGCTTCAGCGCCGTTCAGCCATAGCTCCGACTTCATGTCTTCGCGAATGGCGTCCACATCTTCGCCAGTCTGTTCCGCGTAGATGTCGGCCATCAGGTCTGCCAGCTTGTTCAGCCTTTCGGTGGACTTTTCGTGGTCACCTGCGTTGCCCCACGTGAACTTCGCCGGGTCATGGATCATCATCAGGGCACCGGCCCGCATGGTGATCGTATCACCGGCCATTGCGATGACCGAAGCAGACGATGCGGCAATGGCATCAACCACCACGGCCACGTCGCCGCGATGCGCCCTCAGCGCGTTGTAGATGGCGATGCCGTCATCCGTATAGCCGCCGCCGGAATTGATGCGCACGGTGATGTCTGCGTCTCGCCCCAGCATCGCCAGCGCGTCGATGACCTGCGATGCGGAAAAACCGTCACCCCAGAAGTCATCCCCGACGAACCCGTAAAGAACGAGTTCGCCATCAACCAAGATGGTCATGTCTGTCTCCTTGTTGGTCAGGTAAAGCGGAACCGCTTCGCATGTCTGGTCCGGGTCGCGCTGCCGGTCTTCCGGCGGCACTGGTTTTCGTATTCCGCAATCAGCCGTTTCAGGTCATCCAGCCGCGCCCGCTGGAAAGTCACCTCTTCGCCGTCCATGCGCACGGTTTCCCGCAGCTGGCCCGCACTCAAGCGAATGCGAACCTTGCGCAGCGCATCGGCCATCGCGCAGGGATCATCCATCTGCACGACATCCTGCCCAACCTTCATCGTACTCATGGGGCAGGCTCCGTTTCGATGATGGGTTGCACATCCCGCGCCGCATAGGGCGATTCCATACCAGCATCGACATAGCGCTGGTGTTCCCGCTGGCGTTGCTCAAATAGAGCGTCCGGGTCCACCCCAAGGTCGCCGGTCTCATTGGCGATGGAACTGGTGCCATTCGCCAGCCGTTCGGTCGAAGCCCGCGCCGACTTGTAATCGTCAGCCGTGGGCTTCGCAGGCCCTTGCCAATTGGCGGCAGTCACCCGGTCGCGGTTTGCGCGGAAGGCTTCATATCCACCCTTGAATGGAATTCGGCCCTCGCCGACTTCTTCATCCAACCAATTGCCGTAGACCATCTGACACATCGGCGCTGCGATGCGCTCGCGCCGCCGCATGACCACGGCCCATATGGACGCATTCTCCATGCGCACGCTGGAATAGGTCGCAGCGGTGTGGTCCATTGTCAGCCCGCCATAGGTGATGCCGATGGTGCGGGCCATGTCTCGGGCAAGGCTGTTCGAAAACGGCAGGAAGTCCTGACCGGGAACCTGCGCGCTCTCCATGCCCAGCTTTTCGCCGGGACCAAGGTGCGACACCTGTGGATCGGAGCCGACTGAAATCCGGCTATCCGCAGCGCGGTCCAGCTGCGCCCCAAGATAGTCCAGATATTCCTGCGCGTACCCCGTGCCGCCTTCGCTCTCCTTCAGCACTTCCAGCGCCTCGTAGGCATCTTGGCTTGGCGCTTCACTGGTAAGCGTGATGGCAAAGACCGTCTGCAGAATGGCCATTTGCAGGGTCGCGTCATCCAGCATTTCCGCCTGAATGTGCTTCCGGAAGGCCGGGGCCAACAGTGAAATGCCGCGAACATCGGTTGCGTCCATCGGATCAAACACGTGCATGAACAGCGGTCGCCCATCCACATCGAACGCGGCATAGTCACGCTTTGCCTTCAGTCCGGTGGTGACGGTTTCGCACCGGTAGGACACCGGACGGCCCTTGCCATCGTGGTGCACCCCTTGAAACAGCCCCTCCAGCGGGCTGGTGTCCTGCACTAGCCGGGGCGGCGGAACAAGACACAGCTTGGTGCCGCTGGTGATGCCATAGCGGCTGCGGTCGCC
>Ga0306912_1000414_pt1 | contig 25598 bp, 7 predicted proteins | sample AntRauFillE10628_FD_190443 | JGI IMG/M metagenome (GOLD analysis project Ga0306912, IMG submission 190443) | Saline lake microbial communities from Rauer Islands, Antarctica - Metagenome Filla E10 #628 (v2) (version 2) | ecosystem: Environmental > Aquatic > Non-marine Saline and Alkaline > Saline... | reverse complement strand
GCGATACGGAAATTCCCTCACGGCCGTTGGCAGCTTCCAAAATTTTGTACTCTCCACTGAGCTGTTCGCGGATGAATTCCCGCACGTCTGCATTATCCTCAACAATAAGGATAATCTCGTCATGCTCAGAGATAAGCCCATCAATATCCGGAAGTGCCGGTGGAGCTAAAGCGTTTTCGGCAGCTGCCTCATCAGGCATTGATGAGTTATCCCGAACCGGGGCATCACCCTCTTCATAGGGAAGGCGGATGATAAATTCGGTGCCAACACCTTCTTCGCTATTTACATCAATCGTACCATTATGAATCGTAATTAACTCGAATGCCAGCGAAAGTCCTATTCCGGTCCCTTCATACTTTCGGGTGTTGGATGGGTCAGCCTGGTAAAAGCGATCAAAAATGTATGGCAGTCGATTTTGAGAAATACCTACTCCTGAATCCTTCACCCGTATTTCAACCGCGTCAGGCTGAGGAATTTCAACTGCTACATCGATACGTCCGCCGGGACCTGTAAACTTGCAGGCATTCGAAAACAGGTTAAAAAATACCTTTTCCATTTTATCGGTATCAACGCTCATCGGAATCGTGGCACGGGCAGAAGAGAAATTAAGGCTGATGTTTTCTGCCTGTGCGAGGGATTCAAATGAGAAAAGGTGGTTTTTTAAAAATGACACGATATTCGTCTCTTCCGAATGCAGCTCCATCCTTCCTGCCTCCAGCTTCGACAGGTCCAACAGCTGGTTGATCAAAGAAAGTAACTGTTCAGCATTACTGTTCGCTGACACCAGTTTCTTTTTTCTGTTCCGGTCTGTTTCAGAATCAAGCAGTGTTTCAAGCTGCCCGGTTATCAACGTTAGCGGTGTTCTGAATTCGTGAGAGATATTGGCAAAGAAATGGGATTTCAGCTGATCGAGCTTCCTCAGAGAGTCTGTTTCAACCCTTTCATACTGCAGCTGATTTTTCAGGTTGAACCGGTTCAGCTCATAGCGCCTCAGTAAATAGAGCCCATTCAAAAACAGGAGTGTATACATGCCATACGCCCACCAGGTACGCCACCAAGGCGGAGCTACAATCACAGCCAGGGCTAAACCCTCCTCATTGTAAATCCCATCATTATTTGAGCCTTTAGCCCGAAATGTATACTCGCCATGTGGCAGGTTTGTGTACGTTGCAGAGCCAAGATTTCCGGATAAAATCCAGTCGTCATTGAACCCTTCAAGCATGTAGGCGTATTGATTTTTTTCAGGGGCCGAATAATCGAGCGCAGCAAATTCAAACGTAATCACATCCTCCTGATGGGAGAACGTAATGTGATCAACGGCAGAAACTGAAGCATGCAACAATTCGGTGTCTGTTTTGTTAGAGACCGTCCGGTTCCCCAGCTTAATGCTGGTGAGCACTACAGGCGGCAGGTGTGGATTGTCTTCTATTTGATTCGGGAAAAAATAGTTGAGGCCCTGGATCCCCCCGAAAAATAGCTCTCCGGTTTTGCTTTTGAAGTAGGCTCCGGTGTTAAATTCATTGCTTTGGAGGCCGTCAAACACATCAAAATTCCGAAAGCTCCCTGTTTGCGGGTTGAACCGCGAGAGGCCTTTGTTGGTGCTGAGCCAGAGGTTGCTATCGTCATCCGGCAGTATTGCATAAACCACCTCATTCGGAAGGCCGTCCCTTTCGGTATAGTGTTCAAATGTACCGGCCCGATAATCAAATTTATTGAGTCCGCCGGATGTACCGATCCAGAGATATATTTCTGGCTGTACCGGATCTTCAAGAATAGACTTAATGTGATTATTGCTCAGGCTGTTGGATTGATCCGGATTGTTTTTAAATGTAGTAAATGTTTCACTGACGGGATCAAATCGCACCAGTCCGTTAGCTGTTCCCAGCCAGAAGATACCGTTCATATCCTGAAAAATGACCGGCCGGGCTATCCTAATTGAGTGATCCGATTGCTGGTACCGGTAGTGCTGAAATGTACCTGACTGTTCATCTGTCATTCTGCTGAAGTAGTTGTAAGTGGCAATCCAGATAGAGCTGTCTCTGGCTTCAAAAACAGCATTGACTTCCTGGTACTTCAGACCGGATTCATTTCCCGGAGAATGTTTATAAAGCCTGTTTTGGTTTGTAACCGGATTATGCCTGAACAACCCCTGGGATGTGGCAAACCAAAGCAGTTCATCCGACGCCTGAACCATGGAGTAAGCACCGGTATTGCCGAATTTATCTATCAGGTCGGAGGTGGTTTCAAAGCTTGTCAGTTCTCCTGTTTCCCGGTTCCAGCGGTAAAGTACATCAGCGCTGATCCAAACATTTCCGGAGCTGTCCTCAAGAATTGAACGAATACTAAACCCCGTTATCCGGGAGGAGGGGCCCTGAGTTCTGATAAGTGTCTGAAACCGGTTTGCTTTAAAATCGAGGATATTAATTCCAAGCCCAGATGTACCTGCCCATAGAATTCCGGTGTTGTCTATTAAAAGACTGGAGATGATGTTATAGCTGAGGGATTGAGAGTTTAGCGGATCGTGCCGGTAATAGCTGTACTGTTTCGTTGATGGGTCGAACCTCATCAATCCCGCGACTGTTCCCAGCCAAAGCTGACCTGTATGATCTTCCACAATAATATGAATACTTCCCCAACCATATTCGACTACCTCATACTTATTGGGATAGAACTCGTAATTACCGGAATTCCGGTCAAACTTTATAAGGCCGCTTGGAACCCCTATCCAAAAATCACCGGCACTGCTCTCATGCATTGCTGTGATTTTGTATTCGCCTGAGCCTGAGGGTGCTTCCGGGTGTTTAGTTTCAAACAGAGTCCGGGTAAACGATTCGCTTGATTCATCAAATTGATTGAGACCTTCTTCAGTACCAATCCAAAATGTTTGATGTTCATCAAAAAACAGATTGCCAACCCGGTTGCTGTTCAGGCTTTGGTCGTCGGCCGGATCGTGCAAAAATCGTCGATAGTCGTAATTGCATCCTTTATCGTCATCAACAAGAATGTTAAAGAGCCCGTCACCTTTGGTCGCTACCCAGATCGTACCATCAGGCCCCTCGGCAATATCTGTAATTTCATTGGTCGTTACTTTCTCACCCAGCTCATTGACCATTGGAATTGTACAGAATATTTCATTTTCCCTCTCAAAAACATTGACGTCACCCGATAGCGAACCGGTCCAGATATCCCCGCGGCTGTCTTCAAGCAACCTTGTTATATATGCATCAGAGATCGTGGTTGAATCGAAGGGATCATGCTGATACACTACAAAATTGCGTCCATCATAGCGATTAAGGCCGTCTTTCGTACCAAACCACATAAAGCCCCGGCTATCCTGAAGGATTGAATAAACGGCATTTTGAGACAGGCCGTCATCAATGGTTAGATGACGGAACTTTGCCTGCTGCGAAAATGCATCCGCAAAAAGCAGACAGAAAACCGCTAATAATACCCCTTTTACTAATTGCATTTAATGCTGAACCTAAATTGAGACAATCTAAGCCTCTTTTCGGAAAAATAGCCTTATAAATCGTTAATAAAAGCATACAGGGACTACACGTTTTCTTTGGTCTGTAATGAAATACTAAACGTAGTTCCTTTTCCCGGAATAGAATCAATCGACAGGTCACCGCCATGGGCTTTAATAATATCATTGGTGATGCTTAGTCCCAACCCCGTACCCGCCGTTCCTTTCTTCGTTGTAAAAAAAGGCTGCAGGATCTTGTCCTTCATCTCATCGGGAATTCCCGGCCCGTTGTCTTCGATTTCGAGGACGATGAAATTTGTTTTGGATTGGGTCCTTACCGTCAATTTAGGGCTGTAAACTTCCCCGGTCTCCGGCCCACCGTCTCCTGCCATCTTCTCCCTCATCGCATCAAACGCATTATTGCACAAGTTTAAAATCACACGGCTGAAGTCTTCAGAAATCAACGGTACCACATCAACGGAGTCATCCAGCTGTAGGTCGATATCCACGTTGATGTGATCCCTGCTGGCACGCATTCCGTGGAAACTCAGGTTCACATACTCTTTTACGAGCGAATTAAACGCTGTGGGCTCCATTTTGCCATCCCCGCCACGTGAATGCTGCAGCATTGATTTTACGATAGAATCGGCACGGGTTCCATGCTTGTGGATAGTTTTGAGGTTCGCTTCGATGTCGTCGAAGATATCTAAGATCAGGTCTGTGTCCAGAAGCCAAACGGCCTCACCACTTGCTCCATCAGACACAGCCCTCGCTCCAGCTTCGCTTCCGCCTTCCCCTCTCAAGTGGGGATTTTCCTTCTCACTTTTCACTTTTATCTTTTCACTTACTATCTCTTCCCTCGCTTCCTCCAATAATTCTATACTCAGCTCCGAAAAGTTATTCACAAAGTTGAGCGGGTTTTTTATCTCGTGGGCGATCCCGGCAGTAAGTTGACCGAGCGATGCCAGTTTTTCCTGCTGGATGAGTTGTTCCTGGGCTGATCTAAGGTCAGTGAGTGCGGCCTGTAGTTTTTGGTAAGCTTCGGCATTTTGCATTGCAATACCCACATTGGCTGCAATGGTGGTAAGCAGTCGCTGATCACTTTCAGTAAAGCGATTTTCCTGTTCCTTACTTTGAACACTGATCACCCCAATGGATTTTTTACCGGCTATAATAGGAACACCAAGATAAGATTCGACCATTTTCCCTTTCTTCTCTGCCTTAATTTTATCGTACGCTTCCGCCAGGTCATGATTGACCAAAAGCGGCTCTTTGCTGAGGATGATTTTTTCAGTGATCCCATTGCCAAAAGGCCGAGATTCAGCTAAATCACCATAATAATAGGGAAAATGAAGCATATCAGTCTTTAGATCATGAATGGCCAGGTATACTATATCAGCTTTAAATGTCTCACGCATTTGCTCGCCCACAAGTTTGATAAGAGCGTCAAATTCCAATTGAGAAACCATGGCTTTACTAATATTATTAACAGTCTGAAGTTCAGCTGCACGCTGTTCAGTTTCAGAAAGTAAACGCGTAGTCTCATTAAAAAGCCGTGCGTTTTCGAGGGCTACACTCATACTGTTGGTGAGTGTGGTCAGCAGTCGTACATCTGATTCCGTAAAGGCATTTTCTTTTTCTACATTTTGAAGGCTGATGGAACCCATAACTTTATCGCTTACAATCATGGGTACAAATATGGCTGATTTGGGAGGTAATCCTTTGCTTACACCTTGTTCAGTGTCTCCGAATTTTCTTGCTGTTTCTACATAATCTTCATTAATGAGGAGAGATTCTTTTGTTTTGATGAGATGCTTATTAGCCCAAATAAATGGGCGTGGATCTACATGAAGTTGTTCACCGTTTTCAATTGCATATTCCCAGGTTTCCAGATTTTCTTCAATGTCAAACGTTCGGATAAGCATGGTTTGTGTGTTGAGCACTTCACATATTCGGTTCCCAACTAGTTTGTAAATGGTATGCATATCCATTTCACGCACCAGGCCTTCTTGCACGCTGTTGATGACTGCGAGTTCAGCATTTCGCTGTTCGGTTTCGGCTAATAGTCTGTTGGTTTCACTGAAAAGCCGGGCATTTTCAAGGGCCACACTCATGCTGTTGGTAAGGGTGCTTAACAATCGAACATCAGACTTATTGAAAGCATGTTCACGGTCATTGTTTTGAAGTGTGAGATAGCCTCTGACTTCCTCACCTACAATCATAGGAACGTAAAGCAATGATTTTGCAAGCCGTGTTCCAGGAACGGGCTTTATTTTTTCACCTTTTATTTCGGAAAGAATTTGAGCTACGTTTTCGGCGATATTTAGGGTAGATTTTTCATTAATGATTTTCTCCCTGATTTTGTCATAAGGTCGAATATTCGGGTACATTCGTGCTCCGTCTTCAAACAAGTACTTCCAATCTTCAGTTTTTTTATCATGATTGAAGATGACTACGCCGGTTACTTGGGCATCAAAGAGATCACGAATACGCTCTCCCACCAAATCATAAATACCCTGCATATCCATTTCGGCTACCAATCCCTGCTGTACGCTATTGATTACGGCCAGTTCAGCATTTCTCTGTTCGGTTTCACTGAAAAGCCGGGCATTTTCGAGAGCCACACTCATGCCGTTGGCCAGCGTACTTAAAAGTCGAAGATCCGATTCACTGAATGCATGTTCACGATCCAGGTTTTGAAGGCTAACATAACCGCGAACTGTTTCTCCAACTACTAATGGGACAAATACCATCGATTTTGGAAACAGTGTACCGGGAACCGCCGTAGGAGCTTCGCCGGTGATGGTAGTAAAGGCTTCTTTGGCATTTTCTTCAATAGTGATCAGTTTTTGAGTATTGATCAGACGCTGACGAATCTTGTCATAAGGGCGGGGATCTGGCTGAACCCGTTCTCCATTCTCAAAAAGATATTGAAAATGTTCCTGTTTACTTTCATGATTGAAGGTTGCAATGATGACAACTTGAGCATCAAATAGCACACGGACTTTTTCTCCCACCAAATCATAAATACCCTGCATGTCCATTTCGGCTACCAATCCCTGCTGTACGCTGTTTATTACGGCCAGTTCAGCATTTCGCTGTTCTGTTTCGTCGAAAAGACGCGCATTTTCAAGGGCAACACTCATACTATTTGAAAGGGTACTCAGTAGCTGAACATCAGACTCGCTGAAGGCATGCTCCCGATCCAGGTTTTGAAGACTGACACATCCCATCACTATGTCACCCACAATTAATGGAACAAAAAGCAGGGTTTTGGGGAGCCGGGTTCCGGGAACAGCTACATGTTTTTCTCCCGTAATTTCATAAATAGCATCATCGGCATCTTCTCTAATGTGCAATATAGATTTGTTGTCAATAATCCATTTCCGAATATTATTTAGTGGACGAGATTCGGGATAAAGCCGTTCGCCATCTTCAAACAAATATTGAAAATGCTCAAACCCTGCATCATGATCGAAGGAGTAAATACCTGTAACCTGGGCATCGAATAAATTCCGAAGACGTTCACCAACCAAATCATAAATACCTTCTAGATTGATATTTGAGACAAGTGCTTCCTGAACACTGTTTATAACTTCTAGTTCGGCTTCTCGCTGTTCCAGCCTGGCTAACATTGCAGCAGAGGTACTTTTATTACTCATTTAATCACCAATTTTTGACTGGTTGTTTAATTTCACTACTACTATAGTAGCATTTTCAATGCTACTTATATCAATTTTTCCTCCATGCGCCTTCACGATATCGTGAGTGATACTCAGCCCCAGGCCTGTCCCTTCTGTGCCTTTCTTGGTCGTAAAGAAAGGCTGCATAATTTTGTCCTTAATGTCTACCGGAATACCGGGGCCGTTGTCTTCGATTTCGACGGTTACGGTGTTTTCGGATTGATGGGTTCGGATTGTGAGTTTGGGCTGGTAGTCATCCAGACCTCCACGGTTTTGAAAACCTTGGAGGTCTTTGTTTGCGAGCTTCTCCCTCATTGCATCAAAGGCATTATTACACAGGTTCAAAATCACCCGGCTGAAGTCCTCGGCAATCAGGGGAACCTCACCCACGGATTTATCCAGCTGGAGGTCGATATCCACATCAATAGGGTTTTTACCAGCCCGCATGCCGTGAAAGGAGAGATTTACATACTCTTTGATGAGCGGATTCAGCGCGGTAGGCTCCATGGTTCCGTCACCACCACCCGAGTGCTGCAGCATCGATTTCACGATACTGTCGGCTCGGGAGCCGTGTTTATGAATCGTTCTGAGGTTGGTTTCGATATCTTTGAGGATTTCGAGAATAAGGTCTGTGTCAGGGCTTGTACTGGAATCCCCTCTTGAGAGGGGATTTTCTCCTTTCTCATTTTTGGTTTTTCCTTGCCCACCGGAGACTTGGCGAAGGTGGGACTGGTCTCGGGTCCTCTGTCGCAATTCCTCCCGAATTTCTTCAACTAACTCAATGCTCAAATCCGAAAAGTTATTCACAAAGTTGAGCGGGTTTTTTATCTCGTGGGCGATCCCGGCCGTAAGTTGACCAAGACTAGCCAGTTTTTCCTGCTGAATGAGTTGTTCCTGTGCTGCTTTAAGGTTTTCATAGGCTTTCTCGATCTCTTTTGCCTGCTTCAGCTCTTTTTCGCGGGCACGTTCTTTCTCCTTGTAAAGAACCCGTCGTTTTTGAACCCGAGCTAAAGCAAACACACCGGCTGCAAAGATCAGCGCATAAAATAGGTAGGCCAACCAGGTTCGCCACCAGGGAGGGAGAATCACAAACAAAACGGAGGCAGTCTCCACCGATGTCACTTCATTCGCATTCACCGCCCTGACATCAAACCTGTAGCGGCCGGGCGGTAGGTTGCTAAACTGAGCGTTTCGCCGGCTTCCCGCCTCCACCCAGTCATCATGAAACCCATCCAGCTTGTAAGAGTAGATGGTTTCGCCCGGGTTGCTGAAATTGACCGAGATGTATTCGATATCTATTGAATTGGCATCCCATTCAATTTCCGTTGCGTTATCGCTGGTTAGTGCAGTATCAAGATGGATCCTGCTGTCTCCTGCCTGCAGGTTTACTACATGGATCAGGGGTGGATCCTCAACATCCTGAATGTCTTCAGGCATAAAATAGCTGATCCCGCCAACCCCGCCAAACAGCAGCTCACCGTTCTCTCGTTTATAAAACGAAAATGGATTCATCCGTGACGGCTCAAGGCCATCGTCTTGCCCGTAGTTTCTGATCTTACCGGTGTCCGGGTTGAGGCGGGAAATTCCGTAATTAGTGCTTATCCATATAATGCCCTGATTGTCTTCAAGGGTCCCCAAAACCCACAGATGACGCAACCCATCATTTTGATTGTAAAATGTTGATTGCCCGGTTTCAGGGTCATACCGCACCAGACCATTTGTTTTTGATATCCAGAGCTGCCTGCGACTATCCAAAGATATATGTTGTGCCCTTCCGTTGCCAAATGCACCGATGTAGGAATCGGTGATAGCCGGGGCAATCGTTTCTCCGGTCACCGGATCGTAGCCTAAGACTAAAATCCCTAATGTTGCCCCTGTCGAGTCCAGAGGGACATTATTCGCTGTGAACCAAACCTTACCGGATGAATCAGTCACAAGATTTGGAATCGCAGAAAAATTTACATCAAACGGACTTCCTGCGACGTCAGGTAATTCTGAGATCTGAAGACTCCGGAGCTCTCCCGAATCTATATTAAACTCCCACAACCCCTGATTTGTTGTGAAGAGCAGTGTGTCATCTGAATATCTAATGAACTGATATAAAGTAAATCCATCGGATGTTTTTGCACTGAAATCAAAACTTTCTTTTTCAAGCGTATGGATATCCACACGCTCGATTGCATTTAAATTTTCGGTGGAGATGTACCAAAGGTGCCTGCCATCTTCATCAAGCAGTGGTTTACCAACTGCCCGGATATTGCTCAGCTCTTTCCATGTGCCATTTTTTCGATTCCAGTCAATGATGTTATCACTACCATCTCCTGCAATCCAGAAACGGTTATTTTCAACCTCTTCAATTGCATACAGGTTGTTTTGTAGATTGTACTGGTCACCCCGAATAGGGATAAATGATTCCATCCGGATTTGGTTCCGGTTAGCTTTACTCAGGCCACGGGACGTAGCAAGCCAAAGATTCCTGAACCGGTCTTCGTATACAGACGTTGCGTAATTCCAGGCGATGGATCCCGAATTAGTGGGGTCATATGGGTAGCCAAAAAAAGAGTCAGTAGACACATCATACACTGTGAGCCCGGCAAGGCCAACTCCTCCGTATTGCGTAAACCATAATTTACCATCATCGGTTTGTTCTACCTTACTGACTAAAGCCCATAGTGGATGACTTTTTTCAGGATTATATAGAAAGTGCCGCGTACTGTCCGTCACTAAATTCTTATTCCAAAGACCGCTGCGGCTGCCTGGAGTTAGATCTTCCATAAGAAATACGCCGCTCTTATTCTCTCGACGATCATAACTTACCCATAAAACCTGGTCACGATCTATAAAAACATTGAATATAAAATCACTTGGTAAACTTTCGGGGTCATCCGGGTCGTGCCTGAGATTGGTAATTTCCCTCGTTTGTGGATTGTAGATGTAAACTCCCCCACCATACGTACCAATCCAGATCAGTCCATCATCACTTTCGGTGATTGATGTTACCTCCGGGCGGCTCGATGTGGAATCAATGCCAGTATCTACCAGGACATTTTTAAAGGATTGATGGTTTTTATCATACAGTGCAACACCTTGGGTGGTACCTATCCATAGGTCACCGGCAGTAGATTCATAAATTTTTCTGATACTGTTTCCCGGAAGAGATTCAGAATCAGACGGATCATTTCGGTAGCTGGTGAAGGTGTCTGAAAACCGGTCGTACAGATTCAGTCCGAAAGTTGTACCCGCCCATATGTTATCGTCTCGATCAGCAAAAATCTGAGTGATATCATTGCTTGACAGGGTGGTTGAATCACCCGGATCATTCCGAAAAATTTCAAACTCATAGCCATCGTACCTGCTTATACCGGAGTTGGTTGCGATCCATAAATATCCCCGCGAATCCTGGCTGACGTCTCTGATCCAATTATCTGATAATCCATCCTCAATCGTATAGGTTTGAAAGTGAAGCGGTTCTTTCTCCGATCCTTGCGCGAAAAGCCCGGGAATAATAGCTATAAGACTTAAAAAAAAGGTAAAAACTGGAATTGCATGTCTCATCTTGGTAAGTGAATTTTAAACGTGGACCCTTTCGTATCAGACTCTATGGTCATCACCCCACCGTGCGCCTTGATGATGTCGTTGGTGATACTCAGACCCAGGCCCGTTCCTTCGGTCCCTTTCTTCGTTGTAAAAAAAGGCTGCAGGACTTTATCTTTAAGATCTACAGGAATCCCGGGGCCGTTGTCAGCGATCTGAACCTCTACACTTTTTCCATTCCGGCTGGTTTTTACTGATAATACAGGCAAGAACTCTTCTCCCTTTTCACTTTTCACTTTTGCCTTCTCCCTCATCGCATCAAACGCATTATTGCACAAGTTTACAATGACCCGTGAAAAATCTTCCGCGATCAGTGGTATGTCTCCCACTTTATCATCCAGTTTTAGATCAATATCTACGTTGATCGGATTCTTTGAGGCCCGCATGCCGTGAAAGGAGAGGTTCACATATTCCTTCACAAGCGCATTTAAGTTGTTCGGCTCCATTGCTCCGGTTCCCCCACGGCTGTGATCAAGCATAGACTTAACGATGGAGTCGGCCCGCGAGCCGTGTTTGTGGATGGTCTTAAGGTTGGTTTCGATGTCATCGAGTATGTCGAGGATGAGGTCTGTGTCCGAAAGCCGATCAGCCTCGCCTTTTGCCCCATCAGACACACCCCTCGCTCCAGCTTCGCTTCCGCCTTCCCCTCTCAAGAGGGGATTTTCCTTCTCACTTTTCACTTTTACCTTTTCACTTAATATCTCTTCCCGAATTTCCTTCAATAATTCTATACTCAGCTCCGAAAAGTTATTCACGAAGTTCAGCGGGTTTTTGATCTCATGGGCAATACCGGCCGTAAGCTGCCCCAGAGACGCGAGCTTTTCCTGCTGAACCAGTTGAACCTGAGCCGCTTTTAAATCCTCATGCACCTGTTGCAGATTACTATATGCTTTTTCAATCTCACTGGTCCGCTCCCTCACTTTATCTTCCAGATTACTGATGAGATTTGCATTATCTATTGAAATGCCGATCTGTCCGGACAGCATTTCAAGCAGTTCAATTCGGTTCTTATCGAAAACACCTTTAATGAGACTGTTTTCGAGATACAGAAGCCCGATGTCTTTACCCACGGCCGATATTGGCAGACACATCACTGAAAAGAGATTCTGCTCCTGTATATAAGGATCTGCCCCAAACCGCTCATCAATCTGGGCATTGTGTAAAACGACACTCTCTTTTGTTCGCCAGCAATAGTTGATCACCGATTCCGGCATAAGTCTCATCTCCTCCAAAGGTATTGATGGGAGTATCTCTATGATATCAGAACCGGATACCCCGATAGCCTCAATACAAAGCCTTTTTTCCTTAAAGAGTATAAGACACCCCCGTTCAGCCCCCGCATTTTCAATGGTGATCTGCAGCAAATTATTGAGAAGGTCATCATATTTTGTCTGACTTGCGATATTTTGAGTGGCTTTGATGACGCTTGCCAGGTCCAGTTCAACTGTATTGGATGCAGATACGGTAGATTCACCAACCCGGGCTAATCGTTCCTGATTAGATCTGCCAAACATCAGATATGGATAGGCCTTCTCAAGCTTTTCACACTTGGCATAGGCCCCCCATTTATAATAGGCAGACCAGGCTTCTTCCATATAAAACTGACGTTGCTTATTCAGCTCTGATTTTGCACAAAGCTCAGCCGCCCTTTCATTTGCAATAGCCTGAACTTGAGTAAACCCGTTTTCGGCAGCCAGTTCTATGGAGTTTTCATATGCGTGCTGAGCTTTTCTGAACTTGCCCTGCATGGCGTATAGCTCAGCCTTCAATAAATGGTAGTGCTGACTGTAGTTTTCCGGCGAGCCATTCGCCCACTGCTTCAGATCAGCGAGATGACGTTTAAAAACCCGGAACTGTTTTCGCTTATCCCTTTGGCTAAACGTTTCATAAATTGAAGCAATCGAAAGAGAGGTATAAAAAGCAAAAGAGACCTGCTGCTGGTCCCCAACGAAGTTATCTGCATAAGAGCGTACTTTCTCGCTTTCTTTAAGCGCCTGCGTATAATCCCCGTTTATATACAGAAAGTTGCATTTTGCGGAGTGGAAAAACCCCAGCTTAGTTCTGTTTCCTTCTTTTTCCAGTCGTTTTTGAGTTTCAATGCTATCAAAATTCTCGTCATCCCAGCTATTCTGATAGGTTTGCCCGTTTAATGCCTTTGCCGCCTGATAGAAGCATTCAAAAAAATCGTACCCGCCCTTTGAGTTTTTAATAAGGGGTATATGATCAGAGCAACTGTCCAAAACCTCATTGAGATTTTCACCTCCATTTATTTTGGATCGGATATGCAGTGCAACTGCGTAGCTGGTAAAGATCTGGTCTCCGTTCAGAACACAGGCTTTTGTGAGATCCAGTATTTTGCTGTAACTGTCTTGTATAGGTTTTCGCCAGTGGTCATGGAATGCATAGACGGTATACGTGAGGCGGGCTTTTATAAGAGGTGACTTCGTTCGCTGATGCAATTTCAGTGTAATATCCCAGAGATCGAATCCCTTTTTCTGCAATTTTAATGCAGATAAAACAACAACTGAAAATCCTGAAAATCCCCAGCCACTGGCATTGGTAAATCCATGCCGGATATACAGCTCAATAATTTTAAAGACAACCAGCATCATTAAGTTCTGATCCTGCTGATAGGCACTGGTCGCCAGATCAATCAAAAACTTATTGAGTACGATGATCTCTTCGTCCCTGCACTCCTTTAAATGAAACAGGTTTTCCCGCTTTCTGTACTTTGTGGAAAATAGCACCAGATACTTTCCTAATTCTGCCGCTGTTTTCAGCTGGATAGCACGGGCATTTTCAGGGAAGTGGATATCATAAAGTCTGGCGGCTTCAAGCCCGAGACTGAGTGATTTAGACGAGTTACCGATCTTCAGATAGAGCGACGAATGGATATAATAAACCTTAAGTTTTTCGAAGTTGGTCTTTGAATAGACAAGGAGTTCTTCAAAGTAACTTTCAGCCTTTTCAGGATGGTCATAGAGGTATTCACACTCTCCCAGCTCAATGAATACATTATATGTCAGTTCATAATGATCCTCCCAGCTGTTCTTACCGAGAAGCTCTTTCCCCATCTCTAAATAGCGGACGCCTAGACTGTATGAGTTAGAATCTTTAGCTTTCTTGCCGGCAATAAGGCAGAGTTCGGTGATCTCCAGTTTCTCTGCCGCTTCTTTGATAAAATCTGAGCTATAAACAAAGTGGTTCATCACTTCAAAGATGTCATCTACTATCTGACTCTTATCCCGGTTTAGCAAAAGCAACCGACCGGTTTTGAGGTGCACTGACGGGCGCTCAACTTCCGGAATCAGATTGTAGGCGGCCTGCTGTACTTTGTCATGGCTGAAGGAAAACTTTACTATTCTCGTTGGAATCTCCTGTCCAGCCGGGGAATTTTCAGGTGAAGATTTCAATGTAAGTGAGCGGTAGCTAAGGTCTCTCGAGTTAATGTAACCTTCCTTAATGGCAGGCTTCAGACTGTCATATACATCAATCTCTCTGAGATCTGTGATACTGTACAGGTCATTAATGCTGAATGTGTTTCCCAACACAGAGGCATACTGTAAGATTTTTTGTGTTCGGCCGGGTAATCCCGTCAACCCCTTGGTCATCAGATCAATCACATTCGCAGAATATTCCAGCTCCTCGATCTCCGCTTGATCCCACACCCAGTTGGTATCAGCACCGTATACAATAAGACCTTTATCGAATAGTGATTTCAGGAAACTGTGTATAAAAAACGGATTGCCTTTGGTTTTGCTGAATACATGAACTCCGAGTTCATGTGCTTTATCCGGGGTCATACCAAAGGAATCAGCTGTAATCTGAATGGTAGTTTCCAGGTTAAGAGGTTCAAGATGAATGGATTTTACGAATCCATCTGATTCTCTGATCTGCTTTAAGGTGATCATCAGGGGGTGTCCCTGATGAATTTCGTTGTCGCGATAAGACCCGATCAGCATGATGCTCTCGTCCCGTGGGTTTTCCAGAATTCGTTTCATCAGATTTAAAGACGACAGATCTGCCCACTGCAAGTCATCAAGAAAAATTACCAGCGGACTTTCCGATGTACTGAATGCATAGATGAAATCAAGCAGTACCATGTTGAATCGCGACTCCTGCTCGGCCGGTTGAAGTTTTGCAACAGCCGGTTGATTACCGATAATCAAAGAGAGTTGCGGTATCACATCCGTGATCAGGCCGGCATTGTCGCCCAATACGCCTGTAATTCGATGCTTCCACGCATCAATAGTATCCTCAGATTCAGAGAGCAGGTTTTTGATGAAATCTTTAATCGCCTCAATAAACGCGTAGTAGGGGATATCTTTTTTCAGCTGATCGAATTTACCACTGATAAAAGTGCCGCGATTTTGAATAATCGGAAGCTTTACTTGTTTGATGAGGGCTGATTTTCCCACCCCGGAATAGCCCGAAACCAGAGCCAGCATCGATTTTACGCTGTGCAGGTTATCGTAGTAGCCCATCAGACTATCAATCTCAGCTCCCCGTCCGTAAAGCTTTTGTGTTTGTTTATATTTTAAAACAACATCATTTGAACCCGCTTTAAAATCGGGCAATGCCTTCCCAGAAAGGATAGAATCCCGAATGAGTTTGAGATCGGATATCAATCCGGACGCATTTTGATACCGGTCATCAGGATTCTTCTCCAGCAGTTTGAAAACTACTTGCTCGAGACCATTTGGAAGATCTGGACATACAGATTTCAAAGGCATCGGTTTTCTTGAAAGATGGAAGTGTATGATCTCAAGTGAATCAACCGAATCGAACGGGAGTTTTCCGGCAAGCAATTCGTAAAGAAGGATGCCTGTGGAGTAGAAATCGCAGCTTTGAGTAACGGAGTATACAGTACGCCCCGTCTGCTCGGGGGAGATATAGTTCAGCGTACCCTCTATCTTATCAAGATTCAGCAACTCATTCGTTTCTGAGTAAAGATTATTCGAGATGCCGAAATCAATCAGTTTCAGATCCCCGGTTTTGCTGATCAGGATATTGCCCGGCGAAATGTCTTTATGGATGACGGAGTGTTCGTGCAGATAGTGGATGATTTCGGCCAGTTTCAGAGCCAGATCGATGACTTCCCTGTAGGTCAGCTTTAATTCAAAAATCAGTTGCTTTAAATTTTTGCCATCCACAAACTCTTCAGCCAGCACAGCGGTACTGCCATCAAATGAAAAATCGTAGACCTTCGGTATTCCGGGATGATCCAGATCCTTCATGATGTCATATTCATTCCCCAGTTTCGACACCCGCGATAGGTCTCCGTTTTGATAACCAGTCTGTTTTAAAATGACGGGTTTATGGTCCGCAAGACGTTCCCCCAGATAAACCTCATAGTTATCATTTTGAAGAAGTGGTTTATCAAGCTTGTAATGCTTGAAAAGAGAATTTGTAGTGGGTGAATTCATGGATCACTTTTTTATCATAGAGAGTAAACCATATCTCCAGGAATTATTTTCAAGCGCTTCATACTGCTTAATTGAACTGTAATGGTTACCGTGATTCACATCATTTCGGAGCCTTATTTTCTTTAACACTATGCCCAGCTGCCACAATTTCTGTGAAACATAATGAAGATTTCTGAGCGAAGGTTTTGTAAACCGGGTAATATCGTCAATCTGTATATCACTGAAACCGGATAATTCCGCATGCTTTGCGTGCTCTTCTGAGGTATCGATATCAGCAATCGACCAGCCGTTGAGCCATTCATGCAGTAGGGTCTCGCCTTCAGGCTCTAAAGGTCTCTTTGTTCGCAGATATTCAGCACAAATAAGACGTCCACCGGGTTTTAATAATCGATAGGCTTCTTTATAGAAGTCAATTTTATGAAAAGCGTGGCATAAACTCTCACAGGCCCAAATCACTGAAAAGGATTCATCCTCGAAATCAGTTTGAGCATAATCCCTTTCATAAAAAGTGACGTTGCCATTCAACAGGCTTTTACGGGCATGTTTTTGAGCTTTCTCTACCTGGTGAGGAACCAGTGTGATGCCTTTTACATGGACGTCATATTGATTTGCCAGCCATACCGCACTGCCTCCCTGCCCGCAACCGGCATCCAGGATCACGTCCCCCTTTTTAATGCCAACTCTTTCAGCCATCACTTTATTCATGTTCAGAAGAGCTGAACTGTGGTCCTTTATATCATCATCATAGTAACCAAAATGAACAGATCTGTTCTTGTCTCTGAACCATAGAATACGATAGTCCAGACGGGTTGCATCGTAGTAATTAATGATCGATTGTTTATAGTCTATATTCATGGCATTATTCTTATCCTTTCAGAGCCCAGTTTTCCTGCAGGGTTTTGGGAATCCGGAATCCGGATTCTTTCCCTTTCCTGAAATGCGCAGATAGTATGGAAACAATTACACCGCCAAATGCAGCCATTAACTCTTCAACAGCATCGTCCTCAAGTTGTTCTTTAGGCTCGCCGGATTCAATATCATGAAGTAAGCGGTGCATTATATCGAGCTGCATATCCAGCATATGAATTTTTTTCTTGCTAAGACCCATGAGTTTCATCGCCCAATCTAAGAGGCCTTTAAGGAACTTAAATTTAACGTGCTTATTGATGATGGCTGACTTTTTACCCTGCATTGTGTTGTGATAGTCTTTGCTATGGCCTTGAAAATTCTTGCGTAGTTTGGCCTTGTGATCTGATGATGCTGCCTTTGTATCAAAGGACTTAAACAGTTCAGGATGTTTTTTAGAGTACGATGGTCCCAGCATGCGTTGAAAGCAATCCGGAAACTGTTCATCCGCCAGCATCTCTTTCATCAGATAAAGTGCAAGTTTTTCCGGCATGTGAAAGTTCTTATGCAGGGTCTCAACCAGTGCTTTTGCCAGCAGGATACCGGAATGAGTGTCATCTTTAAACAGGTGTGCATAAACTGCATGTTGCAGTGTCCAAGCCTCTTCCACTGTGGGACAGAGGAGATCATCCTGAACACCCATAATCTTACCAATCGTCTTCCATGTGTGAAACCACGCCTCCTGATCTTCCTTGCTCAGTGTTTCACCCATCATGGTCATGCCCTTGAAAAACTCCAGTGAAAACACCTGATTGGTAGCAATCAAATCTTCCTGACTGATCGGCTTCCCCCAGTCATCATTCCATTTTTCTCCGTCTTTGTCTGAGTCCAGAATAACGTGCCGCATTGCAGAATGCATGATTCTGATCTTAAGCGCCGTAAGTATGCCTCTGTGTTTGGGGGTCCACCAATCTTTATCCATCACATCAAAAACAAACTGGGCCGTTTCAATAATCCGTCGTTCGGCATGTGCTTCTAAGAGGCGGGTCATGCGAAGTACATTAGCAGGTTTTTCGGCCATGTACGTATACGGAAGGGCTCTGAAAAACAGTATAAATATGAAGTTGGTACCATGTTCTTTCCAGATCTCATGCGTCCGGTTAAACATAGCGATATCATGTTCTGTAAATGAACGGGTAAGCTCTTGATTGATAAAACCTTCCATAGCAGCCGGGAACTCATTCGGCTTAGGTTTTTCATCATTCTTTGCCATTTTTTTCAGTCTGCTCACCAAATCTTTCATCGATTCTGATTTGAAAATCGAATTAACTGCATCATCTGACGGCTGATCCTTAACCTGCCTGAGTTCTTCAAGATCAATATCCTTCCAAACATATTTTGCATTTGGGGTATTCACATTATTATTCATATGCTAATATTTAATCTGAGTATATATTTAAGTTTATTTATACATCTTTTTTTTATCATTTGAAACCCAATTTTATAAACGCAGGCTCTTGATATCTTTTATACTATCGGATCCTTAGAAGGCTTTGCTGTCGCTTACTGTTTTAATAATATTTTAAAACATGTATAATTCTCAGAGTCACTTTCTACCTCAATGGTACCCCCATGAGCTTTTACAATATCGTTGGTGATACTCAATCCAAGCCCTGTTCCTTCTGTCCCTTTCTTGGTCGTAAAAAAGGGCTGCAGAATTTTATCTTTCATCTCTGCAGGAATACCCGAACCATTGTCTTCGATTTCGATTATTACCCCTTTTTCAGTTTGATGGGTGCGTACCGTTAGTTTTGGTTTATAATCTTGCATCGATGACACCTCTCGCTTCTTGGTCTTTGGTCCTCCGTCCCCCGTCCCTTTCTCCCGCATCGCATCAAACGCATTGTTACAAAGGTTCACAATTACCCGTGAAAAATCCTCTGCGATCAGTGGTATGTCCCCCAGTTTGTCATCCAGCTCCAGATCAATATCCACGTTGATAGGTTTTTTAGAGGCCCGCATGCCGTGAAAGGAGAGGTTCACGTACTCTTTCAACAGCGCATTCAGGTTTACCGGCTCCAGCACTCCCGACCCGCCCCGGCTGTGTTCCAGCATGGACTTAACAATCGTATCTGCTCGGGATCCATGTTTATAAATCGTTTTGAGATTGGTCTCGATGTCGTCGAGGATGTCGAGAATGAGGTCGGTGTCGGGGCTTGTACCGGCATCGCCTTCGGCAATACCGTCCCCTCTCAAGAGGGGATTTTCTCCTTTCTCACTTTTTGTTTTTCCTTGCCCACCGGAGCCTTGGCGAAGGTGGGACCGTTCTCCGGTCCTCTGTCGCAATTCCTCCCGAATTTCCTCAACTAACTCAATGCTCAGATCAGAAAAATTATTCACAAAGTTGAGCGGGTTCTTGATCTCATGGGCAATGCCCGCAGTCAGCTGACCCAGAGACGCAAGCTTTTCCTGCTGAACAAGCTGATCTTGTGTTCGCTTCAGTTCCTGGTGGGAATCCGCCAGCTGTGCGTAGGCGTGTTCGGTTTCACGGGCCTGCGCCAGTTCCCGTTCGTGCATTTTTTCACGTTCCCGATCAATGACGCGCTGTCGCTGCAGGCGATTGCCCCCCGCCACGATACCCACAAAAAAACTGGCATAAAGAGCAAGCGCCCACCATCGCACCCACCAGGCTGGCTGAATGCGTACATCATGCGTCAGGGAAGTGTTGGTCCATATCCCGTCATTGTTGGCCGCCTGCACCTCGAAGGTATAGGTCTTCGGAAGGGTAAAGGCCGACAGGTTGGTATAGCGTGCCCGGGTTTCGCTTGTTGGGGCAGACCAGGTATCTTCATAGCCAATTAGCCGGGTTCGATACCTCACCTGGCGCTCGGACGTAAAGCTAAGCGCTGCGTATGAAATTTCCAGTTCGTTAGAGCCCGCGTTGTCTTCGGTGAACTTAATGCGCCGAAAGTCCAGACGGGGAGGCGTAGTGTTTCGTCTGTCACGAGCAGGCTGGTACATCGTGAGCCCGGCCGTGCTATTATGGTAAATCATCCCGTTGGTACCCACCCGGAGCGAGGGTGGGCCCGACGCTGTATTAAATAGAAGCCCGTCTTGTTGCCCTGCGCGGCGTCCTGTGGTTGCACCATTGGTGTCTGTCTCTATAATTCCGTCCCCGGTGGACAGCCAGACCGTGTTAGTGGCTGGCGCGTAAGCCATAGTGTTAGCCAGGTCGCTGATGCCCTCCGGATCAACCAGGCCGGCTAAGCGTGGCTCAGTGCCTTCGAGGATATGGACGGCAGCGCCGGTCGGCTGAACCCAGATGGATTGGCCGACACGTATGATTTTCGTAATACCCCTGTTGAAAAACGGCTCATCCGGCGCACCGAGAATACGCTCAAAAACCGGCTGCTTAACGAAAGGCGCTATGCTATTTGTCGTTCCTACAAGCGTATCAGGGGTAGCGCTTGAGAGTGGTACGGTACTTCGGTAGAGCCCGCTGTTGGTTGCGCCGGCATACAGATGGCCGTCTGTGTCCCAGGCGAGCGTTCCAAACGCTTGGTCAGGAATGCCCGAACCTACGTCGAAAAACAGCCAGCGATTGCCGACCCAGCAGGCCACTGCAGGGCGTTGTGCCTTTACGAAGCAAACGGTGGCTTCCTCCCCAGTGGGAGCTTCGGCAAGGGTCGTATCATGTGGTGGCGTCCCACAAGCCGAGGCCATACCAATTCGGTAGCTGGTTAGTGTCGCGCTCCCGCCGAAAAGCGTCAGGCGCTGCTCCTCCGCGAAATTTGGCAAGGGTGGGGCCGGACTACCGGTGGACAGGATGTCGATGCCTTCTCGCGTCATTACCCAAACGCGTCCGGCGGCATCTTGGCAAACATCCAGCAAGAGGTCACTGGTGAGACCGTCTTCCGCCGTTACGTGCTCCACCCTGCCATCCGCTCCGATAAGCGATAAGCCTCCCGACGTGGCGGCGGCCAGCACCTTTAGCGTATCGCCTGAGGGAAGGGGCCACGCGATGTCTGGTTCTGCCGCGAATGCCTCGGCCCCCACCAACGCCGGCCGCTCGCCTGTATAAGACCTGCTTGTGTAGGTGCGGATGGCGGCCTGATTCATCCGGAGTTTGGATAGCCCGTTATTCTGAGAGACCCACACGTTGCCCTCGCGGTCGGTGGTGATGTCCCAAACGTTCTGGTCCAGAAGCCCATTCCGACGGGTATACTCCGTCGTCGCGCCTGTCGTTACGTCCAGTTCAAAGATGCCTTTGCCCAAAGTAGTTGCCCATAGGAGGCCCGGCGCCACCTCGGCGATCCCGGTGATATATGTTTGTCCTGGCTCGGCCGGCTTCACTTCCTTCCACGTGGTGGTCTCCTCATCCAGCCGCCAGACAGCCGACTGGCTGCACCCTGCCCAAAGCGCATTGTGGCTATCTTCGTACAGCTGCATAATATCACTGCAGGGCGAGACCTGCTTCCGCGCTATAAGCTCGCCGTCTTCAAACTCAAGCAGTGCTTCATTAATTATGCTTACCCACACCGATCCATCCTGGCGGGTGACCATGGCTCTTACCGGCGCATATGTGCTGTCGCTCCGCAATACCGTGGCCAGTGTGTCGGCAACGAGGGTAGTTGGCCCATTTAATTGGTAACGAACAATTCCCTCCTGCGAAGTGCCCAACCAAATAGCTCCTTGCAGATCTTTTGTAAGCGGAGCACTAAACAGGTCTACACGGCCCCTGTAGAGCGGCGTATCACCCAGCGAATCTGCAAACTGAACGGGGGCGCCTGCTGCGTATGCCGAAAGCGGCTGTTCTGAAACCGCCAACCCTTTGTCGTTTGAGAGAGCCCAAAGCCGTCCGTACGGGCCCTCTTCCATGGCAAATACATTCAACCCCAGTGGTTCATCTAACCCCGCGTATTCCTCCATCGCCTGGCCGTCGTAGCGCAGGAGACCAAACCCGTAGTTTGCAATCCAAAGATAGCCAAGGCTATCCTGATAGGTCGTAATCACAGCGGATTCGGGCAGCGGGTTGGTATCGTCGAGAGCCGTGTAATGCTCAATGGGCAGCTCCTGGGCGTGAGACTCAATAGTAAACATACCGATCACGGCCATTATGTAAATGACCACTTCTATATACCTATTTTTTACAATCTTAATGTTCGCACTCATTCCGTCGCCTTCAGTTCAATTCTAAATGTTGTTCCTGCCTCGTCAGACTCAGGGATGGATAAATATCCTCCATGAGCCTTAATAATATCGTTGGTGATACTCAATCCAAGTCCTGTTCCTGCAGTACCTTTTTTTGTCGTAAAAAACGGCTGCAGGATTTTATCCTTCATGTCGTCGGGGATGCCATGCCCGTTATCTTCGATCTCGATGGTGATCGTGTTGCCGTCAGATTTTGTGCGAACCGATAGTTTGGGAGTGTATTCATCAATCGAGGACACCCCTCGGCTTCGCTCCGCTTTGCCACTCTCCGTCGGCTGACGGAGGGTATCTTCCACGGTCTCCGGTCTTCCGTCCTCCGTCACTTTCTCCCTCATCGCATCAAAGGCATTATTAGTAAGATTCAAAATCACCCGCGAGAAGTCTTCTGCTATGACTGGTACTTCGCCGACATTCTCATCCAGCTGCAGGTCAATATCCACATTTATTGGATCCTTTCCCGCGCGCATTCCATGGAAGGCCAGGTTCACATACTCTTTGATAAGCGGATTCAGTGGTGTGGGTTCCATTTTGCCGTCGCCGCCGCGCGAGTGCTGCAGCATCGATTTGACGATAGAATCAGCCCGGGACCCGTGTTTGTGGATGGTTTTGAGGTTGGCTTCGATGTCGTTAAGGATGTCGAGAATGAGGTCGGGGTCGGGGCTCAATCCGGCCTCCCTCCGCCAGCTGGCGGAGGGATTGAGGGGTGTGTTAGCGGAACCCAATGCTGCATCGTTACTTTGAGAATGTTCACTATCGTCCGCCCCATCGGACACACCCCTGCCATCGCCTTCGGCAATACCGTCCCCTCTCAAGAGGGGATTTTCTCCTTTCTCATTTTTTGTTTTTCCTTGCCCACCGGAGCCTTGGCGAAGGTGGGACTGGTCCCCCCCAGTCCTCTGTCGCAATTCCTCCCGAATTTCCTCAACTAGCTCCAGACTCAGATCAGAGAAATTATTCACAAAGTTCAACGGGTTTTTGATCTCGTGGGCAATGCCTGCAGTTAGCTGACCCAGAGACGCCAATTTCTCCTGCTGGACCAATTGATCTTTAGTGGATTCTAATTCTTTCAAAGCTACTTCAAGCCGATCTCTTTCTTCTCTAATCTGACGTGCTTGTAGTTCTGCTTTTTGGAGATCATGATACCTGATATGAGCTTGCTCAAATGCACTCGAAAAGCGCTTTAAAATAGAACAGCCCTCTTCGCCCGGCTCTCCGTCTGTAAATGCGTAAAGAATCCCATGGTTAAAAGGGAAGAAGCTACAATATTGGACCTTACTGGTTTCGGGATTTTGAAGGGATTCTAAATCAGGTATTTCAGGATTGATGGGACCGATTTTTTGGTAATAATCACTAAGTTCTTTGCCTTCAAGCTTATAAATTAATTCCTCATGCTGAGCACTCCATGCTTCATAAGCGCTGTTTAACATCGGGTGCCATTCTAATGGAATAATACCCAGCATATCCAGATAATGTCCATCATTTACGGTAGACGCCCAGAGTTCAGCTTCTTTCTTTTCACCATCAATCATAGCAATGCCGTAGCGCAGAGGATTTATTTTTAGTATTTCCATTTCCTTAAACATGGCCTCAGCAATTTGCATGAGATCATCGCTGTGATTCATGGCAGCAGCCATGCCACGTACTCGTTCTAAGCTCGTTTCTACTTTAGATTCATAGGCACGTTTTTCAGCATCCAGAAGATCTTCAAAACGTCGATACGCCAGATCAAATACCCCGGCAAAACGTTCCAGCGTTTCCATATCTTCAGCAGGAGGGTTTTCAACGACTCCGGGTAAGCTGTATCCGATCTCGCCATGAGTAGTTCTGGCCATAACAAAGGTCAACCCACCAATAGCACGAATATCATCAGGTCCGGGAGCATTATGATCAATTTTATCAAACCGTCCCTCACTGATCATTCGGTCTACATAATCAATAGCAGCCTCGGCGGCGAATGTGAATATGCCTAAAGATTCTTCGTTTTGCTCCCATTCATTCATGGCTTCATTTTGATGAAAGTTGCGTGGCAATTCCATCACGTTACCAATACGGGAACCATCACCAGAGGTCATAGCTTTTTCGTAGGTGTTTTCGAGCCAGCGCATATGCCAGAAATAATGAGCCTCATGACCCAATCCCGTAAACTCGGCATGCATGGTCACTACAATATCTAAAAGATCAGACGATACCTGCATCCCCGTAGCTTGTGCCCGAATGCGTTCCAGGGAGAGTTCTATTTGATTATCTCTGGCTTGGTTTTCTGCTTTTTGAAGATCCAGAAAACGAGTGTAGGTTTGTTCAAAGACTTTGGCAAAGCGCTGATAAGTTGTGATGTTATCTTCTGCAACTTTGTCCCAGGAGCCAATTCCTAAAAATCCGTATTTATGGCGGACATTCAGAACATGAAAATCTGAACGGTCAGGACGATCCTCAACATCCATACTCCAAATCTCTTTCACAGTGGTTATAAAATCTTTTTTGGGAAGCTGGATGTTAATAAATGGTTGTTCGTCGACCCATGCTCTGATCTCTTTTTCAAAATTAGGGTGATCGGCTACAGAAACCCGTTTAGGTTCTCTTAAATTATTTCCATGGGTGACCCAGGTATCCATGCATTTTAATTCAGGGTGTACCAGTGAGATCCAGCTTGATACCGGGGAAAGTCCAATCATCTCCAACTGTTGAAAAAGCACACTTCCCACTTCCTGTAGCTCGTCACTGTTATGCATAGCCATTGTACGACTTCGTACTCTTTCCAAAGCCGCTTCAATTTCCAGCTCCCGGTTTTTCTGCTGAAGACCAGCAGTCTGTTCAGCTACTTTCTGCTCGAGCTTTTCTTTTTCTTTTTTCCACTCATCAACATGCCAGGTATCATCTTCGGTATCTGATGGTACTGAACCATGCCAGTGGATGAGCTTCCAGCTTTCGTTTTTATATTCCATTACTGCGCTGAATCGAAGCGAAAGCTGATTTTCGATTTCATCAGAATTAATGATGGCTTTAATTTCCTCTACGAATACAGCAGTATCCTCGCTGGGTGAATATCTTCTATAGACCTCTTTCCTCTCAAAAATAAAATCTAGGCCAGCTGCTTGTTCTTCCTGCGCTTTTATTAAACTAATATATCCCTTTAGATCATGCACTTGCTCATCAACTGTAGTTCCATATCCCATAACTTTAGGGTCTACAATTTCTTCAACTCCTTCAAGTGAAACTTGATTTAAACTGATCGCCATTAACTGTTCAAAGGCTTCGTTTAGAGCTTTTTCTTTTGCAACATCCATATATGCACCCTAAAAGAATAATAGTTAGTTGGCTGGCCAAAATGGCGACGGTTACTGATTATATACTCAAATTATTCAAGTAATAATA
>Ga0306912_1000411_pt1 | contig 25679 bp, 32 predicted proteins | sample AntRauFillE10628_FD_190443 | JGI IMG/M metagenome (GOLD analysis project Ga0306912, IMG submission 190443) | Saline lake microbial communities from Rauer Islands, Antarctica - Metagenome Filla E10 #628 (v2) (version 2) | ecosystem: Environmental > Aquatic > Non-marine Saline and Alkaline >... | reverse complement strand
TAAAGTTGAACGTTCACAAAAAACTGATCTTGAAGAGTTCTATGCAATGACAGAATTAGGTGATTTTGATCTTCTCAGAGAAAAGCTTGCTGAATGGCAATTCTTCTATAATTGGGTAAGGCCGCATGGCGCTTTAAAAGGCAAAACTCCATCACAAGTTGACAGTGAGCTGGTTGATAAAACCCCGTTTCAAGAAGATGTGGTGCTTCAATATGATGAGACCAAAGAGCACGTACAAAACTCTGTATATGCTCATGAGTTAGCTATACGACGATTGAAAGGATGTCCCTGAATCACACAGCTAACACTGGTCTTTATTTCAGCAGAATATTTGGTGACTTTTCTCATATCAGGAATCTCCATTCTAGCCCCTAAGTTAGTTTAATTCAGAGGCGACATCTTTCCTGACACAGGGGGCTCTTGAAACACAGAATGAACCGCAAGACTTCACACTTAAACCTCAGTTGCGCTATCTATTTCCGGCTGAAAGACAGGGTTTTTCATTCTGGTAAAGTAGTTTTTTTAATCATTGTTATCGTCTTTTTTCTCTTTAGCTTTTTCTTTAGCTTTTTTAGCTAATGCTTCAATATCTTGCTTTGTTACTTTATCATTGTCTCTGGCTTTTTCAGGTAATTCTGGTTGTTTTGAGTTAAGTTCCTTGGCATTGCTTTGTTCTGATTCAGCAAGAGGTGAGTCTTTTTTACTGTCTGCTGGTTCTTTTTCAGGTACCTTTGATGCACTTTGCTTAAGATCCTCGGTTTTGCTTTGTTCTGATTCAGCAAGAGGTGAGTCTTTTTTACTGTCTGCTGGTTCTTTTTCAGGTACCTTTGATGCACTTTGCTTAAGATCCTCGGTTTTGCTTTGTTCTGATTCAGCAAGGGGTGAGTCTTTTTTATTGTCTGCTGCTGGTTCTTTTTCAGGTGTCTTTGATGCGCTTTGCTTAAGATCTTCGGTTTTGCTTTGTTCTGATTCAGCAAGGGGCGAGTCTTTTTTACTGTCTACTGCTGGTTCTTTTTCAGGTGCCTTTGATGCACTTTGCTTAGGATCCTCGGTTTTGTCTTGCGCTGATTCGGTCAGCGTTTCAGCATTATTTTTTATATTGGCCGCGCTTTCTTTACTGATTTTATCGGCTTTTTCAGCTAACTTCTCAGCATTTTTTTTCATATCCGAGGCCTTTTTTTTAGCCTTCTCAGCTAAGTCCTCAGCATGACTTTTTATGTCATGTTGTTTTTTTTTTGAGATTTTTTCAGAAGAAGTTTCATTTTTTTTCGAAATATCTTGCGTACTTTCTTGGGTTGCAGCAGAATCTTCAAGATCATTTTTTGTATCTTCATCTTGTTTAGTTTCTGGTCGCGCTTGCTTTTTACTAGAAAGTTCTTCAGCTTTATCTTTTGCAACTTCAGCTTTTTCTTGAGCTTTTTGCGATAGCTCTTCTGTCTTTTTTTTAATATCTTTGGTTTTACCTTTAGCCTTTTCAGCTATAGCTTGTGCCTTATCTTTGATTTTATTAAAAATGGACATAGAGCCCCCTTATTAACAATTATTTTTTTTAAGCCAGATTAATGTTTTTTGCTGTTCATTAAACCAACCGTTAATGTGATTGAAGACTTCGTTAAATGATGATTCTATCTGGTCATTTAATTCTCCAGCTTGATTAATTTCTTGAATACTGTCACTAAGATATAGATATAAATGATAACGGATAACTTTAATATCAGTAGTCTTAATAACTATTGTCGACCATTTCCCATTAACCATTAATTTTAAACTAAAGTGGCCTGGCCAGATACTTAATAGCTGACAACCCAACCTTGGTCGTTGCTGTTTTTTATACCAGCAAGCAGTAATGGTTTGTGAGTCAGCAATGTCTTCTTCAAATAATTCTAAATCGTCATTACCAAGGATTAAGGTGTTCATATAATATAGCCTATTTATTTTCAATTCATCAAGTATTCATCTTATCTAAATGCGTTAAATAAAAATATTGTACTAAAGGCTATTTCGTTACTGATTAATTAATAAGTAGAAATTTTAGCAGTAATTTATAATAATTTTTTTTAGATTATTTAAATTTATTAGTTCAAATAATGAAATGTGATTTTGAAAAAAATAGCGCAGTTATATACCCGTGATCAATGAAGATGCTTGCTTTTTATTTAAAATGGGATCAAAGTTTTGTTAATAAAAAGAATCACCCTATCCTTAGAAGAAAAATCTCAACTGGAACGACGGCACAAAGCGTGTCGTGATAAAAGAGAATGTGACCGTATCAATGTCCTACTGTGTTGTGAGGGCTGGACAGTCCCCATGATATCTCAAGCTTTGCGAATACATGAAACTTCTGTTAGTCGTCATATCAATGATTATATAGTCATTTCACTTCAAGATGCGAAGTTAGGTACATCTAATTTTTGAAAGTTATCATTAATTCTTTCCTGCAGTAATTTTTTCTTTTTGCCAATATGACGAAAAAATAAAAGCACTGCATTGGTAAAATCTGCAAACGTCTGATAATAGCGATTGTGGGTGACTTGTTGGTGTAACAGTTTCCATAAACGCTCAACTGGGTTTAAATTCGGTGAGTACGGCGGTAAAAAATGAATTTCTATCCCTAGCTCTTTGGCAAAGGCTGTTACCGCTTTGCTACAATGATACCCCGCATTATCCCAAATAATATGAACTTTGTATCGGCCAGGATGTTGCTTACGGAGATGATAAAGAAAATCTTGTATGCTATGTTCATTTACCTTATTAACTTGCTTATAAACGAATTTATGATTACTTAAGCAAATGCCACCTATAAAATTTAAGCGATATTGCCGCCCGGTCATACCGATTGTTTTTTTCTCGCCCTTTAATATCTACCCATAAGCGGGTCGAGTTTAATGTTCTGGATGAACACTGTCTACAAAGTAAATAGGCTCTGTACCTTTAAGCCTTTCTTTTAAGGCTGCATAAGCTTTAATAAAAGCTTCTTGCTTTGTTGTATCAATTTTTGCCGAGACTCCTTGGGGTTTTTTATAAGTAAAACCTTGGGCATGAAGCCATTTTGTCATGCCACTAACAGTAAAACTAATGGCAAATGCTTTATTAACGTAAGCGCAGATATGCTTTACGTACAAGTAAGTATGAGCTTGCAAATAAGACTTAAGCTTCTCCGCTTGCTTTACGCTAAAATAACTATCACTGCCTCCGTTTTCCGGGGCTAATTTATTCTTAGCAAAATAATCCTTAATATGCCGGCGAATCGTCTCATCATCTAACAGCAAAATCCGAGCAATTTCTGAGAAATTATAGCCATCTTCATAGGCAAGAACAGCTTTAATACGGTCGCATCTTCGCTTGTCTCACTCTTTACGATGCCATTGGATTAACTGCTCTCTTTCTGTGGTGCTGAGTTTTGTGTGCATGGCCACATTATAATAGGTACCGTCTTGTCTAGATGATAAATGAAAATTCGTATCTTTATTAGCGAAGACTATATACCTATAACAGATCATTTTTCGGTGTAACTGCATCTTATTTTTTGTTATAATGCCGGGATGAAAAATTTTGAATTATCCCCTGAAGAAATTAAAAAACTGCGTTTTGCGCATAGACTCGAAAAGCGTAAAAGCAAGGCGTTATCGTATTAACGCGGTTATATTGCTAGGTACTGGCTGGACTGTAAAGCAAGTTGCTGAAGCGCTTCTTTTGGACGAAGATACCCTAAGCAATTACATTAAGAAATACAAAGAAGGTGGATTTTCTAATCTGCTGAAAACTTTACATCAAGGCAGTAAGCCCTTATTAAATCAAGCTCAAATTTCATAGCTTTGCGAGGAGCTTGATCGAAGCACGTACCTCACGATACTATCAATCCGCGCATTTATAGAAAAAACATTTTCTGTAAAGTATTCGCAAAGCGGAGCGACTAACTTACTTCATCAGCTTGGATTTACTTATAAGAAACCAAAATTAGTGCCAGCCAGTGCCGATGAACAGGCACAAGATGAATTTCTAAAATTTTACCTGGATTTCATGGGAAAAAAGCCATCAGAAGAAATGGTATTTTTTGCCGACGGTGTTCACCCACAACATAATAGTTTACCAAGCTATGGTTGGATCCGAAAAGGAGAAGATCGCGAGTTAAAAAGTAATACGGGCCGTTTTCGCTTTAATATTCATGGTGCAATAAATGCTGAGACATTTGAGACAACCATTGTTGCCAATGAGAGTAATATTGATCAAAAATCAACGATAGCGCTTTTGGTGTAATTACTGGCGCTTTATCCCTTGGCTAAAAAAATACACGTTATTTTGGATAATGCAAAATATCACTATTCTAAAGCAGTAAGAGATTTTGTTGCAACCAGTAGAATCAATATAATTTACTTGCCTGCTTATTCACCTGAATTGAATCTGATTGAGCGCTTGTGGAAAGTTTTTAAGAAAAATATTATTTACAATAAATATTACAAGAATTTTGATTCCTTCAAAAAAGCTTGTTTAGATTTTTTTGGAAATCAAAAAAAATATCTAGGGCAAATTTCATCGATTATGGGTGATGGCTTAGAAGCTCTACGTCTCGGATAACACCGAAAAATGATCTGTTATGGGTATAATGATAATAAACTTAAACCTGAAAATGGTGGTTCTCAAAGTGCTTTAAATCAAGAAGAAACGGTTAAGCTAATTGAGCACTTTGAAAATCATACCTATCATTATGTTCATGAAATGATTGGGTACATTAAGCAGTGCTATGGTGTCTCTTATAGCGTACCAGGGATGAATAAATGGCTTCACCGTCATGATTTCAGTTACAAAAAGCCTAAAGGCGCTCCTTACAAAGCAAACAAGCTTGAGCAGCTAAAATTTATTAAGAAATATAAGCGCTTAAAAAAGCATATAGGCAGTAAAGAAACTATCTTATTTATGGACGCAGTGCACCCAACCTAAGCAACCAAGCTAAGTCATGAATGGATAAGAACAGGTAAAATCAAAGATGTTTACACTTGAGCTAGCAGAACTCGTATCAATTTGGTTGGGGCGGTTAATTTAAATAAACTGAGCGAGGTTCAGATTTTTGAATATGACAGCGTAAATGCGGATGCTATGGTGCATTTTCTGCGACACATTCGCGCTCAACATTCATTTAATATTAGATCAAGCTGGCTATCATCGTGCATTAGAAGTAAAAAATGAAGCTAAAAAGTTAAAGATTAAGTTGCATCACTTGCCACCTTGCAGCCCTAATTTAAATCCTATTGAGAGACTGTAGAAAGTGATGAATGAGTACGCCAGAAATAATCGATTTTTTAAAGGGGGTAAAGATTTTAGGGAGAATCTGTATCATTTTTTCAAAAAAACATTGCCAGAAATTTCAAATTTGTTACCCAGCAGAATTAATGACAATTTTCAAATATTGTAAAAATAATCATGCATCTTGAAGTTTATTGAGTATATCTTTTAATTTGATATACAAGTAACTTGTAAAAGTTTTGCATTAACACAAAGTTAATTAAAAAGACAACTTTTAAAGATAAATTTTGTTGCTCAATATATTTTTTATAAAGTTTCAAAATATGTTATATAATCCAAAAACAGCAGGACAAGCTAAAAACGAGTTTTTTATAAACCACCATATGTCACTAGATATTTTTTCGCATAAGTCTGGCGTTGCGCTTTATTAAAAATTTTTTTGATTTTTTGCTAATCTCTAATGCCATAAGAAGCTACCAATAAAAGATTAATAAGTAGAAAAAATGCTTGAGCTTACTTTGGTTGTAGTTTATTTCGTGTATAACCTTGTTTTAGCATTGGCCAATGCATATATGACTAAAGCAAAAAATTAGTTTTTTAAATTGAAATAAAAAATTTATCTTAATATTATTAGTTTTGCTTAATCATAAATATTTTAGTATAGAAAGCTTTATTATAACTCAGTATTTTGTTAAAATTATGCTTGAAATCTAACTATGCATTAGCACTAATCCTTAAACTCCTAAAGAGATATCTTTGTTTATATACACTGATTTGCAATCAATTTTAGGATCACTATTAATAAGCGTAAGCTAGAGGGTAAGGGTATTGTATAGCCCAGCTTAGTTAAACAAAGTTAAGCTTAATATTAATTTTAAAGAGAAGTTTTTGTTATTATGAATAATCAATTCCAAGATATTATCAATATTTTTTATACTATGTTGAATTGGCCTGTGCAGCTTTGGCAAAATTTTCGCGGTGGGGTTGCGCAAAATGAAGTTTCCAGGACTCCGCAGGCAATACTTCAGCCAATCCCTGCAGAGCGTGAAGCTACCCTATCACCGCCATTGTCTGTAACCCCAGTTGAATCAATAATCTCTCCCGCTTCTTTAGAGGTACCTGCTGCACCATCAAGGAGACCTAGATTGTTACGTTCAAATGCACGCAGTCCTAGGCTTTTAGCTTCACGCCCAGGAACCCCTTTTGAACACGCTATGCCTCGGCGCATTGATTTTACTGTGATTGAGCCAGAAGAGCCGTTAAATAGTCCGAGATTACAGCCTCACCAATTTCAATTGACCTTTAATTTGCCAATGACGCATCTAGAGCCTGTTTATGCTAATGGTGGCGATATCCCTACGCATTGGATTTGTGATTCTATACCGCTAGGTAATGGCGAACAGCATAATTTATATCTAACCTTGCATGCTTATATTAATTCATTTGCTCATCAACAGCCTTATACTGAGCAATTTGAAGCACTGAATATTAAATTAAATTTCAATGATAATGCTGGGTTATTATGTCCGGTGACTCATGACGTGATGGATCAGCCAGTTCGATTAGGCCAACATGCTTTTGATTACCAATCGTTAAAGGCGCTTGATAATGAACAAGGGGTACGCACCAATCCACTCACTCGGGCTCCATTTAGGTTAACGGATATTACCCCAGCGCCAGATATCAAAGAAGCCATTGAAAAATATTTGCAAGATTGGAAACTAGAGCACGGTAGTACCCCAAAGGAGCGTTCAAAGCCCACGCCTTAGCGGTTAAAACAGCTGGTATTTAGGGGTAATAGTCATTGTGGCATAATACTTGACTAATTTAGTCGGGTATGAGAAAGTCTGGGCAACTTTTAAACATGAGCCAAACATGAAATTAACCACCAAAGGGCGCTATGCGGTGACCGCATTGCTCGATATTGCCGCCCAAGATGCCGGCATACCTATCTCCATTGAAGCCTTGTCTAAGCGCCAAGGCATTTCCAAGGCATATTTGGAGCGCTTAGCGGTGGTGATGCGTACCAAAGGACTGTTAAAAAGTCAACGCGGTGCTAAAGGGGGCTATCAATTGGGTAAACCAGCTGAAAATATTACAGTGGGTGACATTGTAGAGGCGGTGGGTGAATTAATGGATTCCAGGCGTTGCAAAGGTCAGGGCAATTGTCACAAGGGAGTGATGTGTTCTACTCACCATTTATGGGAAGCGCTGAATCATCATATTTATGACTTTTTGCATAGTATTACCCTTAGCACTTTAGTTACTACCCCAAGTTTAGTGAATAGTTTTGCTAAGCACCGTGCTATTACCCATCTAAAGGTTAACTAGGAAGCATACCATGCCAACCGTAACCATTACTGATTGCCGCCAAGAAATTATCAGCCATTGCCGATTTTCTCAGGCGCAAAGCTTATTAAATTTAGGCTTAGCCAAGATCACGCAAATTTATCCGTTAATTTTGCAGTTAGAAACCATTGAAAAAAAACCACCGCCACCAGAATGTATTGCGGTTATTAAGCCCGTACAACCTGGTTTAGACCAAGGTGGTGCACAAAAACCCCTTATTTTAACTTAACGCCAATATGAGTAGGTAGAGATGACCAATAATATCTATTTGGATTACGCCGCTACCACGCCGCTTGATCCGCGAGTAGTAGAGGTAATGTGTGACGCTTTAAAAGAAAGCTATGGCAATCCTGCGTCGCGTTCCCATACTTTTGGCTGGCAAGCCGAGAAATTAGTACAAGCTGCCCGTTCCCAAGTAGCTGATTTGATCAATGCCGATCCGCGAGAAATTATTTGGACTTCTGGGGCCACCGAATCAGATAATCTGGCGATTAAAGGGGCGGCGCATTTTTATCAGCGTAAAGGTAAACATATTATTACCTCAAAAATTGAGCACAAAGCAGTATTAGATACATGTCGCCAATTAGAGCGCGAAGGCTTTGAGGTGACCTATTTAACCCCAGATCCCAAAGGGCATATTCATCCCACGCAAGTCGCGCAAGCTTGTCGTGAGGACACTATTTTAGTGTCAATTATGCATGCCAATAACGAAATTGGAACCTTGCAAGACATTGCAGGAATTGGGGCAATAACCCGTGAGCGTGGTATTATTTTTCATGTCGATGCAGCGCAAACTTTAGGTAAAGTGTCTTTGGATATGCAGGCCAATCATGTAGATTTGATGTCGGTGACCGCGCATAAAATTTATGGACCTAAAGGGATTGGTGCATTATATGTACGACGCAAACCCCGAGTTCGTTTAGAGGCGCAAATTCATGGTGGCGGCCATGAACGGGGAATGCGCTCTGGTACTTTGGCCACCCATCAAATTGTGGGCATGGGTGAGGCCTGTCGATTGGCTAAACTTGAGATGGAAACTGAAAACCAACGCATTCGGCAGTTGCGGGATAGATTATGGCACGGGGTGCAAGATTTAGAAGCGGTTTCAGTGAATGGTGATTTAGACCAAGGTTTACCCGGTGTATTAAATTTCAGTATTAATTATATTGAAGGTGAATCGTTGATTATGGGGCTTAAGACCTTGGCCATTTCTTCAGGCTCGGCCTGTACTTCTGCCAGTTTAGAGCCCTCTTATGTCTTACGCGCGTTAGGGCTTAATGATGAATTGGCGCATAGTTCATTACGCTTTTCCATGGGCCGATTTAGCACTGAGGCGGAAATTGATTTTGCCATTGGCGCCATTCGCCAAGTGGTGGACCGCTTACGTGCATTATCTCCGTTATGGGAAATGTACCAAGAAGGCATTGATATAAACTCAATTGCTTGGGCTGCACATTAAACACTGATTAAAACGAGGGAATTTATGGCTTACGATCAAAAAGTAATTGATCACTACGAAAATCCACGCAATGTAGGTAGTTTTGATAAAAATAAGCCTAATGTGGGAACCGGTATGGTAGGTGCGCCGGCCTGTGGCGATGTTATGAAATTGCAAATTGAAGTCAATGATGATGGCACTATCAGCCAAGCGGTGTTTAAGACCTATGGTTGTGGTTCGGCCATTGCTTCAAGTTCATTAGCTACCGAATGGTTAAAAGGCAAATCTTTAACTCAAGCACAAACCATTAAAAATAGTGAAATTGCGCAAGAGCTTAATTTGCCTCCCGTAAAAATTCACTGTTCGTTATTGGCAGAAGATGCCATTAAAGCAGCGATTAATGATTACCAAACTAAAAAAGCTCAGGTTAAACCCGAGGTTGAGCATGGCTAGTGTCACTCAGTTATTGCCCGGAGATCCGGGCTTAAGCCTAACCGCCAAGGCCATTGATCATGTAAAGCGCGCTTTAAAAGAGGCTACTCAAGGTGAGGTCGTTGGCTTGCGGCTCTTGGTTAAAAAGGCAGGGTGCTCAGGTTATGAATATCATATTGAATATGCCTATTCTGCAGGGATTAATGCATTAGATTTAATTTTTGAGCAAGACCAAGTCAAACTTATCGTGGATAAAGAAACTTATTTAAAATTTTTAAGTGGTGGCACTGAAATTGATTTTAAGCGTGAAGGGCTTAATGAAGGACTACATTTTGAAAATCCTAATGTTGCCAATCAATGTGGTTGCGGTGAAAGTTTTACTTTAAAAAGTGATGCGACATGACCGAGGCGCCTAGTGAATTTAATTATTTTCAATTGTTTGGTCTAGCAGTAGAATTTGCGGTAGATTTAGAGGCGTTAGAACAAAGTCGTCGTCATTGGCAAAACCAAGTACATCCCGATAAAATGATGCATGCCAGTGCTCAAGCGCAAGCTTTTGCTTTAAAGCAAAGTGCTTATATCAATCAAGCCTATCGTACTTTAAAAGCCCCATTAAGCCGTGCTCGCTATTTGCTTGAGTTAAAAGGGATTAAGATCAATGATAACAGTGCCCAATTGCCGCCTGAATTTCTTATGACACAAATGGCGTTACGTGAAAAATTTGAGCAATTAGAAGCACAAGGTGCCGATAGCGTAAGCTATCAAACTTGGCAATTAGAGATTGACCAAGCTTTAGAGCAGCGGTATGCCGAGCTGCAGCAGTTATTAAAAGCAGCCTCTACTGAGGCCTTAACTAAAGCCGCATTAACTTTTCAGGAACTTCAATTTTTTGCTCGGTTTCAGCAAAGCCTGCAAAAAAAACATGAACAATTAGCATGCCAAATGCTGTAGTTGGATAAGCATAGGGTAAAATATGGCCTTCCTTAAAATTCATGAGCCAGCCAATAAATCAGTGGTGGCGAAACAAGCCATTGGTATTGATTTGGGCACGACCCATTCTTTAGTGGCCATTCGCCAAGAAAAGCAAGTTAAGTTACTATCAGATAGTCAAGGTGAGGTGTTATTGCCTTCCCAAGTTCATTTAACCCAACAGGCAGAACAAATTGGGGCATTACCCCCTAATTGGCAAGGCGAGATCACCAGTATTTGTTCCATTAAGCGCCTAATGGGCAAATCTGCCGCGCAAGCCAGCACAATGGAGATTGATTTACCTCCTTTGGTGAATAATACCGATCCAGTGCTGCGTATTGATACGCTGTCTGGGCCGTTAAATCCCATTGAAATTTCAGCAAAAATTTTAGCTGCCTTATATCAACGGGCGATGGAACAGCTTGAAAGCCCTATTGAAGGGGCAGTGATTACTGTTCCGGCTTATTTTGATGATGCGCAACGTCAAGCCACCAAAGATGCAGCCACTTTAGCTGGGATCAAAGTCTTACGCCTACTCAATGAGCCAACGGCTGCTGCCATGGCTTATGGCATTGACCAAAAAACTTCCGGGGTATGCCTAGTTTATGATTTAGGGGGCGGTACCTTTGATGTATCAATATTAAATTTAAACGCGGGCGTATTTGAAGTATTGGCCACAGGGGGGGATACCGCATTAGGGGGCGATGACATTGATTGGTTAGTGGCCCAAGGATTGGTAGAACAATTTGGTTTAGCGCCAAGCCGGGCTCAAACTTTAGCCTTATTGCCTCAAGCCAAAATATTGAAAGAAGCGTTAAGTCATGCTCCCAGGGTGACGCTAGAAGGGCCTAATCAGCCGTTGACCTTAACCCAAGCATGGTTAAATGAACGGTTAAGCCCTTTAGTGCAACGTACTTTAAAAATTTGTCTAGAGACCCTACAAGATGCCAATCTTACGCCAGAGCAGATTGAGGACATTATTTTAGTGGGTGGCAGCACACGCATCCCATTATTGCAACAACGGTTACAACAATTTTTTGGGAAAGCCCCTTACGCAACCCTTGATCCCGATCAAGTGGTCGCGATGGGCGCAGCAATTCAAGCCGATGCATTGATGGGCAATCATGATTCGCCTAATGTATTATTATTGGATGTGATCCCCTTATCCATTGGTCTGGAAACAATGGGGGGGCTTTGTGAAAAGATTTTACCCAAAAATAGTCCAATTCCTAACCAAGTCAGTGAAACGTTTACCACTTTTAAAGAAGGGCAAACTGGGATCAGTTTGCATATTGTGCAAGGTGAACGAGAAATGGTCGCCGATTGTCGTTCATTAGCTCGGTTTGTATTAACGGGTATTTTACCCATGCCAGCTGGACAGGCTAAAGTTGAGGTAAGTTTTCAGATTGATGCCGATGGGTTATTAAGTGTTAGTGCTCAAGAAAAAACTAGCGGGGTCAAAGCAGCGCTAGAAATCAAACCCACTTATGGGTTAACCCAAGAGCAAGTCAATCAAATGCTGAGCAATGCGGCCGATCATGCCCAGCAAGATATGCAAGCCCGGCAATACAATGCATTGCGCGTGGAAGCTGAGCAATGGCGCGATCGCTTACAAAAGCCTTTTTATGAACAGGGTCAGCGCTTATTAACGCCTAGTGCCTTTGTTCAATTAGAACAAGCGTTGCAGCAACTGGATAAGGCATTGCATCAAGGTAGCTTTAGCGAGTTACAACACGCCATTAATAACATTGAAGTACAAGGTCAATCATTGATTGAACAGCAGTTGCAACAAGCGTTAAACGACACCATGAAAGAACCCGTTGCAAGTCAAGAGAATGAATCATTATGCCAAAAATAACTTTTTTACCCCATGCGCAACTTTGCCCAGAAGGCAAAACCATTACTGCACAACCAGGGGACAACCTTTGTGAATTGGCGCTCGCCCATCATATTGCGATTGAACATGCCTGCGAATTATCTTGTGCTTGTACGACCTGCCATATTATTGTTCGCCAAGGTTATAGTCATTTGGAGTTTCCCGAAGAGCGTGAAGAAGATCTCCTGGACAAAGCCTGGGGACTAGAGCCAGAATCGCGCTTAAGTTGCCAAGTGGTTATCGAAGATGAAGATCTGGTGGTGGAAATTCCACGCTATACCGTCAATCAAGTCTCAGAACAACAATCATAGTGAGTTAAAATATGGATTACCAATGGACCGATGTGATTCCCCTGGCGGAACTATTAAGTGAGCATCATGCCACGGTAGATCCGCAATATGTACGTTTTACTGATCTACATCAGTGGATCTGTGCATTGCCTGGTTTTAAAGGCGATCCGCAGCGCAGTAATGAACGTATTTTAGAAGCCATTCAAATGGCGTGGATTGAAGAGGTCGCCCCTTAGTAAAATAAGATAAGTATGGGCATCTTAGTTAAATAGCGGTATAATACTGAAGATTTTTTTATAAGTTGGATTAATAACCATAGGGACCAAAAATATGGCCATTGAACGTACTTTATCCATTATTAAACCTGATGCAGTGGCAAAAAATGTCATTGGCAAGATTGTGCATGTATTGGAAAAAGCCAATTTACAAGTGGTAGCTGCCAAAATGGTTCAGCTTAATCGTGAACAAGCGGAATCTTTTTATGCTGTTCACCAACAACGCCCATTTTTTAAAGATTTAGTGGCGTTTATGCTTAGCGGCCCAGTGATGGTGATGGCCCTAGAAGGGGAAAATGCAGTACTAGCTAATCGCGATGTGATGGGCGCTACCGATCCTAAGCAAGCGGTTCCAGGCACCATTCGCGCTGAATTTGCACAAAGTATTGATGAAAATGCGGTACATGGCTCTGACAGTCTAGAAAATGCTCAGCGAGAAATCGAATTTTTCTTTGCCGACAATGAACTTTGCCCCCGAACTCGTTAATGAATAGTATGCCTGAAACTTCTTTAGTAAAAAGCAATTTACTGGGTATGGACCGCACCAGATTAGTGGCCTTTTTTCAATCATTAGAAGAGCCAGCATTTCGAGCTCAGCAATTGCTAAAATGGATCCATACTTTGGGGATTTTAGACTTTGCGCAAATGACTAATCTCAGTAAGGCTTTACGTGAGAAGTTAACGGCAACGGCACAATTGACCACTTTGCAAATTAATAGCCATCAAGTCTCTAAAGATGGGACCCAAAAATGGCTATTTGATTTGCCGGATAAAGGGGCGATTGAAACCGTTTGGATCCCTGAAGCCAATCGCGCGACGTTATGTATTTCGTCTCAAGCAGGTTGTGCACTAAATTGCCGTTTTTGTCATACTGGCTATCAGGGATTTCAGCGACATCTTAGTGCCAGTGAAATCATTGCTCAAGTGTGGATTGTTTACCATAGTTTAAAACAGCAAGGCATTGAAACAAGAGATGGTCGACCGATTACCAATATTGTTTTTATGGGCATGGGCGAGCCACTGCTTAATTTAAGTGAAGTATTACCCGCCATCAAAATTTTGCGTGATGATTTGGCGTATGGATTTTCTAAATGGCGGGTAACGGTCAGTACCAGTGGAGTGGTTCCTGGAATTAAGACTTTAGTGGCCGAAACTGATGTTGCCCTAGCGTTATCATTACATGCGCCAACCGATGAATTAAGAACCACGATTATTCCGTTAAATAAAAAATATCCAATTGCGCAAGTGCTTGCAGCATGCCAAACGTATACGCAGTTAGATAAACGGCGCAAAGTTACCATTGAATATGTGATGTTGCGTGGGATCAATGATCAGCCACATCATGCGAAGGAACTCGTGAAAGTGTTGGCAGGCTTACCCAATAAAGTGAATTTAATTCCGTTTAATCCTTTTCCACAAGCGCCTTACCAATGTTCTGAGCCCTTAGTGATTGCTCAATTTCAAGAAATTTTAGTAAAAGCTGGATTATTAACTACGGTGCGGCGAACTCGTGGCCAAGATATTGAAGCCGCATGTGGTCAATTGGCAGGAGAGATCAGTGATAAGACTCAGCGCAGTGCCAAATGGCAGCAAACTATTCGTACCATTCAACCCGCCCCAGAACAGATCACGCAGCTTTAAGCATAAGTTTTTTTAAGCAAAGGAGTGCTGAGTGAAGCAAAAAATTTTAACTTGGATAATGCTGAGTGTGGCGTTAAGTGGCTGTACTCAACAGCACTCTACCGTTGCAACCTCGGCAAATCTACCGGTTACCGCCGTTACCGATTTTAAAAAAGCAGCAGAGTTAAATGTTGAATTAGGGCTCACTTATTTACGTGAAGGCTATCCAGTACGTGCCAAAGAAAAATTAAATCGGGCGCATCAACTGGCCCCTCAATTACCCCAAGTGCATTATGCCATGGGCTATTATTTAGAAAGTACTGGTGAGACAACTCAAGCAAAAGCCGCTTACCAAAAAGCAATTAAACTCAATCCCCAAGGTGGTGTGGAGCACAATCATTACGGTGCTTTTTTATGTCGCCAACAAGCTTATAGAGCTTCTGAAGTTGAATTTATGCGTGCCCTAGAAGATCCCAATTATTTGGATAGGGCCGAAGCCTATGAAAATGCAGGGTTATGTATCTTAGAAATTAATGATACCACTAAAGCGCAGTATTATTTTAAAAAAGCGTTAGATATTGATAATCGTCGACCTAATGCATTAATTGAATTGGCCTATTTGGCTTATCAACAACAAAATATACCTTTGGCGCAGCATTATTTTAATGCATATCAAGCCAATGCTCCAAAGACTGCCCGTTCCTTAGGGTTAGGGCTAAAGTTGGCGCAACAAAGTGGAGATCAGGCCTCGGCCCAAGTGTATCAAAAGCAGCTGCAAAACCACTTTCCAAATTCCAAAGAATCTCAACTTTTAAAGCCAAACCGTTAAGTACGAGCCTTAACGGTTACACTGAAGGGCTAATCTAACCTGGTTTGCTATCCAGGTTAAGTGGCGCTAGATTAAAAAAAATATCATGGATCCCTTTATGGCCCTAGATGAAGCAATTTTTTTGCTAGAGATTTAGGTCTATGCCCAAAATATGGTTCACTAAGTGCTAGTCTTTAAATAAGTTTAATTCATCGTTTCTAAGGCAATGGAGATTATTTATGGACAAGCCACTTATAACCCTGCTGATTTTACCTTTAACCTTATTTGGATTGGCGGGTTGTGCACAAGATGGCACAGCCAATAAACCAATGGCTGGCAGTGTCATTGGGGGCATTGGGGGGGCGTTATTGGGCTCCAGTATCGGTGGTGGCAGTGGACGGGTGATTTCAACGGCAGCTGGCGCGATACTCGGGGGGTTAGTGGGGCAAGAAGTAGGTCAGAGTATGGCTGAAACCGATAAATTAAAAGCAACTCAAGCTTTTGATAACGCGACTCGAGCACCGATTGGAGAAACCATCTACTGGAATAATACACCCACTGGTCATGGCGGTTCGATACGACCTATTCGAGATGGCATGTCAGCCAATGGACAATATTGTCGTGAATTTCAAACCACTGTCTATATTAATGAACGTACTGAAAAAATGTATGGCAGTGCTTGTAGAAAACCCGATGGGAGTTGGGAAGCTATTTAGCAATTTCGCCGTAAACTCTCGCCCGATGAGGGCGGGGAGATAAGGCGTAAGCCGCGAAAGCGGCTTAATCTGGAGTTGCTTGACGCTCTACGTGAGCTTTTAAAGTTTCAATTGCCGCATTGCCCGCAGTGCCAGCGAAGTATGAGCGTGACCATAAGGCAGCGCTTTTACTCTGTCTTGTAAGGTATGTGTTTTGAAGTTGCAATAGGAGATGAAACGGCTTTCAAATTATTGACCATGACGCTGATTGATAATTTTTAAGGGTACAAAATAAGCAAATCTTTCTTCGATACTTTGTAGTGAATACCCAATGTACTACTAACTTGCTCACACTCTGTCTTTTACGGAGGTAATCTTGAAGTCACTCTTTATTATGCGCATTCAATTTACAAATCCCATATAAACTAATAATATAAATGCATTACAGTAGGCAAGCTAGTAGGCATTGACCTAGGCCTGTCTCATTACGCCATTGGATCTAATGGTGGAAAAACAGCCAATCCACGATTTGTAAAACGTGCCGAGAAAAACCTCAGACGTAAGCAGTATCAGCTATCCAAAAAGGCAAAAGGCAGTGCCAATCGAGCTTCGACCAAGTGGTACGCCAGTTCTAAAACGTGCCATGGTTGCGGTCATAAACTGGAAGCAATGCCTTTATCGGTACGCAAATGGGACTGTCCAGCTTGCGGAGTAACGGATATAGTTCGCGACTTAAATGCCGCCCTCAATATCCGTGATAAAGGTATTCTGGAATTAAACGCGGCTGGACAGTCGTCTCTGCTTATGGAAGCTGTGTAAGTCTCGATACTATCGAGCAACGGCTAAAGAAATAAGAAGCATCCCCCGATAGGGCGCTGAGAAGTCACTACTACCGCCTAAAGTAGCTCACTAAGAATTTAAGTCATAAATTTAACTAAAAAAATAAAGCAGTGTAGCCATAAAGTAGGACTGGCTCGTTCGCTTAATGGTTACCTGTTATACTACGGGCTTTTCAAGCGATAAGTGCGGGTATTGATTGGTGATGGTGGGTCCATCGGTGGCATAAGGCAGCTAAAAATTCAATCGGGATAATCCTCGCCAATGTCTAGGCTAATTGTTAAAATGCACGACTTAGCGGTTTTCAGTTAAATTAAAAGGTGCCAGATTATGCCCGCGATGCAGGCAATTCGAGGAATGAAAGATATCTTACCAAATGAAATTGCGCTATGGCAGCGTTTGGAAGCCCAATGTCAGCAATTATTAGCCAATTATGGGTATCAAGAAATTCGCTGCCCAATAGTGGAAAAAACCGAATTATTCAAAAGAACCATTGGTGATGTCACTGATATCGTAGAAAAAGAAATGTATACTTTTTGTGACCGTGACGGAGATAGTTTATCGTTACGACCTGAGGGTACCGCCCAATGTGTTCGTGCTTTGATCAATCACCACTTAAGTTACTCAGATAACCCTAGGTTATGGTATTATGGCCCTATGTTTCGACATGAACGGCCGCAAAAAGGGCGTTACCGCCAGTTTTACCAATTGGGAGCAGAAGCCTTTGGAAGTCATGATCCGGCCATTGATGTTGAGCAAATTGCCTTAGTGTATCGCTTATGGCAAGCTTTTGATTTAACGGATATGGTTACGTTACAAATCAACTCTTTAGGCACTTTTACTGAGCGTCAGGCGTATAAAGCTAAATTGATTGCTTATTTTGAACCGCATCTATCACAATTAGACGCAGAAAGCCAACAGCGGTTATATACCAATCCATTAAGGATTTTAGATTCTAAAAATCCTGCGCTCCAATCATTGATTGCACAAGCGCCCCAATTATTAGATAGCTTAAATGAGGATTCATGGGCTCAATTTAAGCAAGTACAAAGTTTTTTAACGCATTTGGACATTCCTTATCGTATTAACCCAAGATTGGTTAGAGGATTAGATTATTATTGCCATACCGTCTATGAATGGGTGACCACCGAATTAGGAGCGCAAGGAACTATTTGTGCGGGAGGCCGTTACAACGATTTGGTGTCTTGGTTAGGTGGTCCCGCTACGCCAGCAGTAGGTTTTGCCATTGGGATTGAGCGACTTTTAGCGTTGATTCAATTACAATCACCTGTGATTTCTAGTCCAGTTGAGCTGTTTATGGTGTTTATGGGGGATAAAGCTTATGCGCAACGTTTACTATTAACTGAACGTATTAGAGCGTTATTGCCTCAGCGAAAAATTTTAATGCCAAGTGTAGCCGCTAAACCTAAAAACTTATTTAAACAGGCAGATAAATATGGCGCTAAAATCGCTGTGATTATTGGGGAACAAGAATTGGCCAATGACCAAGTTTCTCTTAAATATATGCAAACCGATACACCTCAATGTACGGTTGATTGGTCACAATTGCCAACTTTGTTAAATCAATTTTAAGTTCTTGGTTCGGAGCCATATATGCAAGATGATCTGATTCACCCTTCCAAAATGAGTGCGCTGCAACAAGGTATACTAAAGCATGCAAAGTGGTTATTAACTGTATTGATGTTATTAATTTTGGCTACGTTAGGCTTTCTGTATTGGACGCATCATCAAAAAGTCCTGCTTGGGCAAGCATCAACCCATTATATGATGATGCTACAAAGTCATCATCAGCAAGATTTAGTAACCGCCCAAAGCAAAGCAAACACGTTGGTAGAGGATTATCCCAAAACTTCTTACGCCAGTTTAGCCAGTTTGCTCTTAGCCCAACAAGCGGTGCAAGCCGAAGATTTTGCACAAGCTCAAACTCATTTATGGCGGGTTATTCAATCTGCACCGGTTAAGGATTTTCAATTTTTAGCCCGTACTCGTTTGGCAAGAATATTAATTGCTCAAGATAAACCGGAGCAAGCAGTTAAACTGCTTGATATGACATTGCCTATGGGCAGTTATCGCAGTGCTTGGCATGAAATTAAAGGGGATATTTTCTTGCAAGCAGATAATTTAGCAGAAGCACGTAGCGCTTATCTTGCTGCCAGTGAAGCCGCTGAACACTACCAGACTGAGCGACCTATTTTAAAAATGAAATTAGAAGATTTGGGCGCCACTGATCTCAATTAACTTAATGCTACTGGCTAAGGGGATGGATAAGCATGTTTGATCATCAAACTCATAAATACCTAAAATTCGTATTGGTGGTCATTATGGCGGGGCTGATCAGCAGTTGCAGCCATCTCCCTAATCCGTTGAAAGGACGGCCTAAGCCTATTAAGCCCGGCCCCTTGCCTGAGCTAAGTCAGCCATTAGGGATAAGCCCGGTTTGGTTATGGCAGTATAAGTTAGATCGCGCTAGCGATTTGGCCATTCCCCCGGCTATTGGGGCAAAGCAGCTTTATATTGCTCAAGCAAAAGGTATTGTAACTGCGTTGGATAAACTTAGCGGTCAATGCCAATGGCAAGTCACACTGAATGCCCCCATTGCGACCGGGCCAACGTTAATTGGAGATAGGTTATATGTAGCCACTAAGGATGCACAACTTTTTGCATTAAGTACTGATGGTAAAATCCATTGGCAAGTTCCTTTATCGACGGAAGTTTTGGCGCCACCGCAAGGCAACCAACAAATAGTATTGGTCAATGCCACAGATGGTCAGTTGTCAGCATTGGATGCTCAAAATGGGCAGTTAATGTGGAACTATAGTCGGATATTACCTGATTTAACCTTAAGAGGCGGGAGTGCACCGATATTAGCGCAAGGATTTGTTTATGCAGGTTTTGCTAATGGTAAGTTAGTGAAACTGCAGGCCCGTAGTGGTTTATTAGAATGGGAAGAAACCATTACATTTCCTAGAGGACGCTCTGAAATCCATAGAATGGTAGATATTATTGCCGCGCCAGTAGTAGCACAAGACCGGGTTTACATTGCAACTTACCAAGGTCAAGTGAGTGCTCACGATACCTTAACGGGTAAAGAAATTTGGCATCGTGATATTTCAAGTTATTTTAATATAGCCAGTGATGCCAAACACCTCTATGTGACCGATGCCCAGTCCCAATTGTATGCATTAGATAAACAAAGTGGTGCGACATTATGGAAACAACCGCGTTTGGCGAATCGATATATTACCGCCCCCCAAGTATTAGCAGATTATATATTGGTGGGTGATATTGGCGGCTATATTCATTGCATTGATAAAAATAATGGACAATTGCTTAGCTACCTAGCGCTAGGTAAAAAAATTAGCACGCCACCTGTGGTCGAGCATAATATTGTTTATGTTACCACCGATGAAGGCAGTTTAAGTGCATTTAAACTGGTAAAGTAACTCAATAAAGTAGTAATTTAATGAAGCATCATCCTATTGTCACGCTTGTCGGGCGCCCCAATGTCGGAAAGTCGACCTTATTTAATTGTTTAACTAAGACTCGTGCGGCCATTGTATTAGATACTCCAGGCGTGACCCGCGATCGCCTTTTTGGTCAAGGTAAATTAGCCGATAAAAATTATACGGTTGTCGATACGGGGGGGATCACCCAACAACAAAATGAATTAGAAATTCAAATGTCCAGTCAGTTATTATTGGCTTTAGAGGCCGCAGACTTAATTTTACTGATGGTGGATGCAAGAGCGGGGTTAACCAGCTTTGATGAAGAAATTGCCTCCTTATTAAGAATTCAAAATAAACCGGTTGTTTTGGTGGCCAATAAGGTAGATGGGGTAAATCAAGCCAGTGCTGAGCTAGATTTTCATAAGCTTGGGTTTTTACCGGTGCTGTCAGTGGCGGCAGCCCACAATCGTGGGATCCACCAGTTAGAAGAAGCCTTGGAGCAGCACTTGCCATGGCATTTATATGTGGCGCAAGATGAACATGCGCCCTTGGGACAAGAGGCTAGAGTTAAAGTGGCTTTAGTGGGGCGGCCCAATGTAGGTAAATCTACATTGACTAACCGCTTGCTTAAAGAAGAGCGGGTGGTGGTTATGGATGAGCCAGGTACTACGCGTGATAGTGTTTATATTCCCATGTCGCATTTAGCGCAACCTTATTTATTGATTGATACTGCCGGTATGCGCCGGCGTAGTCGAGTGCATGAGGTAATTGAAAAATTCTCTACCATTAAAGCCAAACAAGCCATGGGGCAAGCGGATGCAGTGATTTTAATCTTGGATGCACAACTTGGTTTGGTTGACCAAGATCTTAAATTATTAGGCGATATTATTGATGCCGGTAAAGCGCTAGTGGTTGCGTTAAATAAATGGGATGGCTTAGATGCCGAGCAAAAAGACAGTATAAAAAAAGAACTAAAATGGAAGTTGCAATTTGCCCCTTTTGCAAAAATTAAATTTATTTCTGCTTTACATGGCACTGGAGTAGGAGAGTTATTGCCTTTGGTGCGTGAGGCTTATAATGCCGCTCACCAATCTTTTTCTGCCTCCATGTTAACCTCGTTATTAGAAAAAGCAGTCACGGCTCATCCGCCACCTATGGTGCATGGGCGACGGATCAAATTACGCTATGCGCACAGTGGGGGCCAAAATCCCCCCAAAATTATTATTCATGGTAACCAAACCAGTGCGTTATCCAGAGATTATAAAAAATATATTAATAACTTTTATCGCAAAGCCCTGGGGTTAACTGGTACGCCAATTCAAATTATTTATCGTACTGGGACCAATCCTTACCAAGGCAAAAAAAATACTTTAACTTCCCGGCAAGTCGTTAAAAAGCAGCGGCTTATGCGTTTTGTAAAAAAGAAAAAATAACGTGTTTATTGATGCTAGCAGCGCGCAGTTGGATGGTCAATTAACCCAAAACAAGTTATAACTTATGCCAAATCACGCTCAAGACAATTTAACAGATTTTGCATTAGATCCTTTTGAATTGGTAGCGCCCTTAGCTCACTATGCTCAGCAGGTTGTTATCACGCAGTTATTAACCCAAAAGGTTAATCTCAATATGCTAGATCACAATGGCTATACTCCGTTGTATTACGCGGTGAAATTGGGTCAGGTAGCCGTGGTACAAACGTTATTGGCAGCTGGGGCAATGGTTAATTTTCCTAATAAAAATTATTTAACCGCATTGCATACTGCAGCTAGATTTAATCAAGGTGCTATTACTAAGATTTTATTGGCTGCCGGGGCCGATTTAACTGCAACCGATATCTTAGGGGAAACACCACTTCATGTGGCATCTGGGCGCGCACATATCGACATTATGCAAACCTTAGTGACTTCAGGCGCAATCATTAATGTCATAGATCAAAATGGGCACTGTGCATTACACAAAGCAGCGCTTAGCGGTCAATGCGATGTGGTTAACTACTTACTTAGTGCTGGGGCTGAGTTAAATCACCGCAATGAAAATGGGGAAACCGCATTGCATCTTGCAGCTTGGTGTGGCCATTTTAAGGTGGTGCAAGCGTTATTGGCATTTAGAGCCAACAGCAATCTACCAGATTTAAATGGTGAAACTGCGTTGCATAAAGCAACAGAGCATGGGGAATTATCCATCATCACTGCATTATTGATGGCAAGCGCCAAGATCAATAGGGTAAATCATTATGGGGATAGTGCATTACATAAAGCTGCAGAATATAACCGATGGCCAATCATTGAAAGGTTGCTACAAGCAGGAGCTGAGCCCAATTTAAGCAACCACAATGGGGATACCCCATTACATAAAGCCGCATGGATGGGGCATGGTAAGGTGCTACAAAAGCTTATTTTAGCAAAAGTAAGACTTACATTGGCCAATCAACTTGGCAATACCGCGCTACACCTAGCGGCGTTACATGGGCATCGCCATGTAATACAACTATTATTAGAAGCTAAAGTTGCACTTGATATGCCCAATCAGCAAGGAAATACAGCTGTGCATTTAGCGGTAAGTGCTGATCAAGTGGCAATATTACAACTTTTATTAAAAGCCGGGGCACACTTCAATCTTAAAAATCAACTTGCGCAAACGCCATTACAGCTTGCCAAAGTTGGCAGTCATGAAGCGCAAGTATTAATGCAAGCTCACAATACTTTGGTTTTACTTAGTGCTGTAACAGTATTGCCTCAATCCACTCATGCCAAATATTGGAATTTAGGTCCCATAACGGCCCAAAATCGTATGCAAGTGGCAGGGGGCATCTTGATGCATCCTAAATTACCCAACGAAGTCTTATTTAATATTTTTCGCTATTTACCGGCAATGAAAGCGCCTCATGGTATTCATCAATTTCCCCAATATCTGGCACTGGCGCAAAGTCGCGCAGCAAAAGCTCCAGTAAATTCAGCGCATAAAAAGCCAAAGCGCAAATAGCGCGTGTTGCCTATGGCTTTTTTAAGTTATGTGACAAATCATGAAGTGGCATCACAGAACTTTGATGTAAGCCTTGAATTAAAGCTAACATCTGCTGTCCTGTTAATTGATTATTACTGACATTTAATTGGGTAATGGCAGTATTGCTAAAAGCTTGGCCAAGATATTGTAGTTCCTCAGTAGACAGGCCACTTAATTTTTGGGCCAAATTGAGCTCGGTAAGCGCATGCTGTTGCAAATAGGCGTGAAAAGCTTGGTAATACCCTTGATATACTTTGGGCAAGATTTCTGGTAGTTCAGGCGATGATTAGGTTTAATCATGATTAAAATTAGAAAAATCTGGCGATGACTGCGCTGATAGGCAGGTAAGAATTTAAAGTTGAAATGAAAAAAGCTTAATGTAGCCAATTAATCATTGGATAAAGGTTATGACAACCAACTAAGCCAGATGTCATCAACACTGACTTAATTGCTTGCCATAATAAATTAACCAACATAGTTAATTTATTCTTATAATTACTTAAAATTAAATTTAGATGAAACTTTAGACGAATTTTTTTCAGCTATATTATAGCTTGTACTATTATGGTTGGATTGGTTAGTAATATCTTGTAAAGGTAAATAGCTAGAGCTAGAATAATGGTTAGTGGTTAAATCTTGTTGTATCGAAGTATGAATTTCTTCAATAAGCTTTATTCGTTGACGCTCAATCAGTGCAGCTAATTCTTTTTGCTCAATAGTGCTGATATTAGTATTATCTAGATTAAGATCAATAAGTTGTGTATGTGGCAATATAGCTTTTAATAAAACCGCGGCATCATGAGCTAATTCTGGATTAAGGCTTAAATTCAAGATAGTTAATGACGATGATGGTAACTTAGTACTCAATTTAACTAATCCGGTATAACAAATTTCATTTAAACTCAGGTTAAGGTTAGTTACGGGAGAGTGAATTAAATTTTGTGCTAGCAAATCCATATGTTGTTTGCCAATACAATTACCCGCAAAGTTAATGTTGGTCACTTGAGTTGCTAAGGTTGCGGCTAATAAGCTAGAGGCTCCCGCAGTACTTAAATCATTACAGCTAAAATCTAATTTTTCAATTTTGGTTTTAAGTAATGCAGAATTTAAGCAATTAATCCAAGCCTTAGAAAAGTGATTTGAAACAGCGTCGTGACTAGAAGTTATAACGTCAGCAATATCATTGAGGCTAAAATTAATTTCACTCACTTGAGTATTAGATAAGCTTTTGATCAAAGACAGCATTTCATCATCAGTCAAATAATTATTGCTAACATCTAAATGAGCTACCGATGTACCTTGCAAAGCTTTGCCTAAATAGTGCAGTTGTACAGGATTATTTTTTTGCAGGAGTTGTGATAAATTAAGCGTAGATATTTGATTGTCGATTAAATAACGAGTAAAAGCTTGATAATTATTTTTATCCAACGTTGGCAAAAGCGCGCGGTTGGCAGTAACTTGCGCTAACTCATTTTTTAAGCTGTCACTTGAATCAGTATGATTAACTTTGGCCATTTGTTGATACTGACTAAATTGCAGCAGTTGTTGGGTTAGCGGATTAAACTCATCTAATGGACTGGGTATTTGCACCATGGTATTAAACGGTGCTCGGTTGGCAATAATTTGCGCTAACTCATTTTTTAAGCTGTCACTTAAACCAGTATGATTAACTTTTAAAGTATTAATGCTGCTATTTGCTAAAGTAAAAGTTAACAATTGGTTTATCTTATCATTTATTTGTGGATTTAAACTTAGATCTAGTGAAGTAATTTGCTTAGGGTCTAAATTCAAGAGCAAAGCCTTGAATCCATGATTATTGATACCGCTTAAGTTAAGATTAAGTGTAGTAATTGCACTGTGGTTTAACGCCAGGGCTACTTGATCGAGATGAGAGTTAGCGATGCGATTATTGCCTAAATAAAGATGATCCACTTGAGTTTGTTGAATGGCCTTAATAAGAGCGCACGCCCCAGTAGCGCTAAGTCCATTATTGCTGCAATCAAGTGTGACAATTTGACTTGCAAGCAATGCTTGTTTTAGTTTTGCTTGTAATACGGGATCTGAAATATTTTCCAAGGTAAAGATAGGGTCGGCGGATCTTGTCCACGAGCCTTGATGTTTCGTGCCACAAATATCATTACCACTGAAGTTAAGCTGGGTCACAGAACTTTGATGTAAGCCTTGAATTAAAGCTAACATCTGCTGTCCTGTTAATTGATTATTACTGACATTTAATTGGGTAATGGCAGTATTGTTAAAAGCTTGGCCAAGATATTGTAGTTCCTCAGTAGACAGGCCACTTAATTTTTGGGCCAAATTGAGCTCGGTAAGCGCATGCTGTTGCAAATAGGCGTGAAAAGCTTGGTAATACCCTTGATA
>Ga0306912_1000405_pt1 | contig 25910 bp, 27 predicted proteins | sample AntRauFillE10628_FD_190443 | JGI IMG/M metagenome (GOLD analysis project Ga0306912, IMG submission 190443) | Saline lake microbial communities from Rauer Islands, Antarctica - Metagenome Filla E10 #628 (v2) (version 2) | ecosystem: Environmental > Aquatic > Non-marine Saline and Alkaline >... | reverse complement strand
ACTCACTACTCAAGACTCACTACTCACTACTCACTACTCAAGACTATAATTCATGAGTACATTCGATACAACACCCAAAACCAAGCAGGATGCAATTGTTGAGGTCATGCTGCGTCTTGCTGATGACCGGCTGATACATGGGCACAGGCTGTCTGAGTGGACAGGCCACGGACCAGAGCTTGAAGAGGATCTGGCGCTTGCAAACGTTGCTCTGGATATGATCGGTCACGCCGCTTCCCTTTACAGGTATGCGGCCGAACTGGAGGACAATGAGGATGAAGACTATTACGCCTACTTCCGGGATGATATCGATTTTAAGAATATTGCCATGGTAGAGTTGCCCCGGGGCGACTTTGCATTTACCATCGCCAGACAATTTCTGTTCAGTGCTTTCAGCTACTTTCTTTACTCTGAGCTTGTAAAAACTGTTGCTGATGAACAGTTCAATGGCATGCTGCGGAAACATCTTAAAGAGATTAAATACCATCTGCGGCACAGCCGGGAATGGGTATTGAGGCTTGGCGATGGCACAGACGAGAGCCATAAGCGAATACAGGACGCTTTTGATGAGATTTGGATGTATACAGGCGAATTGTTTAATAAGGATGATGCAGATGATATTGCTATCAAACATAAGCTTTATGTGGACGTTACATCATTGAAACCTGAGTGGAAAAAGATTGTGGATGAAACACTTGAGGAAGCCACAATTGAGATTCCGGATGACGATCAGTTTATGTACTCAGGATCCCGGAAGGGACGTCATACCGAACACCTTGGTCCGCTTTTGGCTCAGATGCAATTTGTGCGTCGCTCGTATCCTGAAGCAGATTGGAAATAACAGATATGAGATACGAGTCGTGAGTGTCGAGAAATCTCATGACTCAAGACTCACGACTTTATGAATGAAATAAAAACCTTATCAAAATCCCATATCTGGTCCTGGCTTGAGGAGGTCATAGACCCTGAGATCCCCGTGCTGAATGTAGTGGAGATGGGTATTGTGCGTGATGTTCAACTTGAAGATGGTGAAGTGATCGTAAAGATTACCCCAACTTACTCAGGCTGTCCGGCCATGAATGCGATTGAGATGGAGATTCAAAAAAAGCTAAGGGAGAAGGGAGTAGAAAATTTTAAAGTACTTACCGATTTTAAAGAGAGTTGGACTACCGATTGGATGACCGATCACGCCAAAAGTAAATTGAAAGAGTATGGCATCGCCCCTCCGACCGAAACGGACTCAAATGATGATTTTCTCACTAATTTAAAAGGATCCCAAAAGATCATCCCCTGCCCCTATTGCGATTCAATGGACACAAAGCTCCAAAGTGAATTTGGGTCAACCGCATGTAAAGCGCTATATTATTGCGACGGTTGCAATCAACCCTTCGAACATTTTAAATGTATCTGACTTAATTTTGCAGACGGTATCGAATTAAAGAAGGATAATCATTTAGAGAGTTCAATAAATAGAATTGGTTATCTACCACGGCAATCTGTTTTGCTTCAATGGGTAATGTCGTTTCATACACAAACTGGCCGGTAAATCTATCATAAATCAGCAGTCGTTTTGAGTGTTTTACCTGCTCAATCAATTCATCGAAATTATTCATGTACCTCATTTGCTCCCATCTTGATGTGCTTTCCCCTTTATAAATGAGATAAACATAATTGCCATCAACATCCATATCTCTTGTCCCCTCTACGTAACTTCCCATATTGGGCAATGAAAATACCGGGTTCTCAGAATCAAATTCCGGAAATGGATTCTCATCAGGTTTACTATTGATATACTTCATACCATCGGCGTCCAATGCAAGAATGACTGATGAATGCTGAAATGCTACGTACAGAACATTATCATAATTCGTGAAATACATTGCCTGCATTAAAATAAAATTTTTCAAGCCATTGAGTTGTGGATAATCATTAAAACTGATTGTCCAGATGGGTTCGCTGCTTGTGGTTTTGTCATCAAGCAGGCTCCATGCTTTAAATACGTTTTCCTGATCATTCTCTACCGTTACCAACGTGGAATCATTGATTAACCCAGCTTGAATGATACCTGATTGAAGTGCCCTGCCTTCCAAATCGCCTATATAATTTAATGAATTATCATATATGGTTAGCATTGCTTGTCCCCTGTCCCAAAGCAAGATATTCCCATTCGAGAACGTGGTCACTCTTTTATAAAAAGTTTCATTAACCTCACCGGGGCCCTGCCCACTTTTTAAATGATTTTTCAATGTAAATGAATCTTCTTTTAACGAGACCTGACTTATTGGCTGTTGTGTGTTTCGAGTATCGTAAATGAGAATAGCATCATCACTTATTTTAAATACACTAAATGGATTATAGAATTCATTAAACTCTGCTTCTTTTTCCCAATTATATTGATCCTGACTATAAATTGATGCCGGAAGAAATAGGATTAACAAAAAAAGTATCCGCATTTTCATAATAAATATTAATTTTAAATCGCCTGATTTACAGATCAGGCGATTTCATTGGAACTATTTATTAACTTGATTCTACTGTGGTTTTACATTCACTTGACCCTTCACAAAGGCTAACTAATTCACCTCTACACGCGCCATACCAATTTCTATATTCAGCATAAGTGCACTCTGGCTCTGCATTAGCATATGCTTCAAATGTTACAGAAGTTAGTGGAATTGAAAGTAAACCAACTAATAGTACTCCTAAAAAAATAGTTATTTTTAATTTATAACTCATGGTATTGTTTTTTAATTAAGATTAAACTACATAAGACACTAAAAAAAAATAGTTTATGCAAACCACTCTAATATTACACGGTCGGGATAGCAACATTCTAACCATCACCCTCAACCGACCTGAAAAATACAACAGTTTTACTGAGCCGATGGCACTCGAATTGCAGAGTGCTTTAAAAGATGCGGAATCGGATGATGTTCGCTGTGTAATTCTAAAAGCCAATGGAAAAGCGTTTTGTGCGGGTCAGGATTTACCGGAAGTGGTGGAACGTGCAAAAGATGAAAATTATACGCTGGCTGATACCGTAAAGACAACATACAACCCAATTATTCGGGCCATTCGAAATTTGGGAAAACCCGTTGTCTGTGCCGTTCAGGGTACGGCCGCAGGTGCCGGAGCTAATCTTGCATTCGCCTGTGATATCGTTATTGCTTCCCACGAAGCTGTTTTTGTACAGGCATTCAGCAAAATCGGATTGATTCCCGACAGTGGAGGCACCTTTTTTCTTCCCAGACTTGTTGGGCTCGCACAGACCAATGCGATGTATCTGCTGGATGAAAAAATATCGGCAGAGGAAGCCGTAAGCATCGGGCTTATCTACAAAGCAGTTAATCTTGGGAAACTCGTGGATGAAACACAGCAGGTCTCCCAAAAGCTTGCTTCCATGCCAACAAAAGGGTTCGCTCTTTATAAAAAGGCACTGAATCAATCGTTTGAAAACACGCTTAATCAGCAGCTCGATCTTGAAGCCGAATATCAGACTCTTGCGGGAAACACTGACGACTATCGTGAAGGGGTGAATGCATTTCTTGAAAAGAGGCGACCGGATTTTAAAGGAAAATAAACCTGACCTGGCAGAGTGCGAACGCAGTGAGCTCCTGAAAGAGTCTACAACCCACTCACAGGCTTAGAAGTGAACACATCCAACAGCCTGATAAAAAAAATACTCATCTTTCAAGTTGTACAGAATGTTTAAGGACTCTGCCAGGTCTCCCCTGCGGTCGACTCTTGCAGGTCCTTACCGAACAAATTGATGACATTACATCTCGCGTTCGTCACCAGGATATCGGTTTTGATTTTGAAAATCTGCCATCCAAAACGGATATCTTGCGGGAGTGGCCGATACCTCGTCAAGAGCTTTCAAATTATCGTGGGTCAGCTCAATTTCTGCTGATCGAAGATTTGACTTGAGCTGCTCGGTACTTTTCGCACCAATTAGAGTACTCGTCACGCCATGTTGCTGACGCACCCATGCAAGCGCTGTTTCTGCGACAGTAGCATCATGACTGTCAGCAATACCGCTCATCACATCCACAATATCGTACGCTTTCTCTTTATCTATGGGAGGAAAATCAAATTCATCGCGCCGTGCATTCTCTCCTGATGATTCTTTCTCGCGCGAAAACTTACCTGTCAAAAATCCACCTGCAAGTGGACTCCAGGGGACAAAAGCCAAATTTTCAGCTTCTGCATACGGGATAAGCGCGTCTTCGGCATCCCGCCCAGATAAAGAGTAGTAGCACTGCATAGCTTTAAAGCCGTGCCATCCTCGAAAACGGGCTATTTCATTCGCCTTGGCAACCATCCAAGCAGGCCAGTTCGAGACGCCCAGATAGCGCACATAGCCGGAATCAACAAGATCATTGAGATTGTGTATGACCTCTTCAATTGGCATCACTTTATCAACGCCGTGCACATAAAGCAAATCAATCTGATCCACATTCATCCTTTCAAGGCTCTCTTCAACAGAATTGAACATATGATAGCGCGACAATCCCTGCTCATTGGGTCCATCCCCCATCGCTCCGCGAACTTTAGTTGATATGACAAGTTCATTTGTATTGAGACCCAGATTATCAATACTGTTACCGAGAATTGTCTCAGACTGCCCAAAAGAGTACACGTTTGCCGTGTCGATAAAATTGACTCCTGCATCAACGGCCATCTGGATCAGTTCATCAGCTTCATCTTGCTGCTGCTCTCCAACTGACTTCCACATTCCCTCGCCTCCAAACGACATTGTTCCGAAACTGAGTTCTGACACGTACACACCTGTATCTCCTAAAAGTTTGTATTCCATTATGATAGAGTAGGTTTGGATTCATTAATGAACTACCCCGCTGCAAGCAGACGGGGTATCAAATTGATTTCACCCTATTACTCTTTCCGACCCAGAGGGTCGGGGAATTAAACCACTTATGATTAAAAAATATCTTCGTGACAATTCACATATCTGCCGTATTCAGCTTCTTTAACACGAAACTGTTTAAAGTGCTTCTATAAACTGTTCAAATGGTGTTCTCTCCATCCCTCTTACAAACCTCATGTCGGCGGTAACAACTTTTTGATCGAACTCAATTGCTACTGCCAGGTAACACGCGTCATATTGTGTGATGGGCAGAGCAGCGGAGAGATCAAAAGCCAATGTACTTATGAGTGAGTAGGGAATAATCTGTATCGGAAGATTTCTGATTTCGTCATACATGCGGTAGGCATCCTCTTTTTCAATTAACCGCTGACGAATTTTTTTCGTGATAATTGAATCCAGCTCGATTTGGAACAGATCAGGAGCAATAAGACGGTTGTGATTAGAAAGAATCTCTGCCGCCTCTTCATAGTTCTTTTCGGGTAAAAACCATTTGATTGCAACACATGCATCAATTACTGGTATTCTCATCTATCTCTGTCCTCAGAGAGCTCTTCGCCGCTATCCGAAAAGTGCTTGCCCGATGATTTATATTTTGTGAGTATGTCGTTAACCCTGTTCCTGGTTTCTTCGATATCAGGCTTTGCATAACTATCAACGAGTTCTTTCAGTTCTTCCTGAAGTGATCTGTCATTGTTTTTCGCTAACTCTTTTAGCCTCTTTAGTGTATGTTTGTCGATATTTCGAATAAGTACGTCAGCCATAATTTCCTGATCCATTAATTGATATCATTATGATATCAATTTTTTTTCGGTTTTGCAATAGCTTGGTTTTGAGTATCGATTGCGTATTTTTGATGCAGTTAATTAATGAATAAATTGAATGAATGAGTTTAGATAAAAATACGACTATTGGAGTTATTGGAGCCGGAACCATGGGCAGCGGAATTGCCCAAATTGCAGCCACATATGATCATAAAGTTTATCTCTATGATGCTTTTGAGGATCAGTTGCAAAAATCGGAGGAAGGGCTTGTCAGTATTTTGAATCGGCAGGTGGAAAAAAAGCGGATGACACAAGATGAAGTAGATGGTATTTTGTCCAGAATCCATTTTACAGAACACCTGAATGACTTTGGGGAATGCGGAGTTGTTTTTGAAGCGATCATTGAGGACCTGGAGACAAAAAAGGATCAGTTTTCCCGGCTTGAATCGATTGTCTCAAAAGATTGCGTTCTGGCCACGAATACCTCATCCCTCTCCATCGCGTCAATCTCTGCCGCTCTCGACAAACCCGACCGATTTTTAGGCGTACATTTTTTCAATCCGGCTCCATTAATGCAGCTCGTGGAAATCATACCCGGAATCTCAACCGATGAAAAGATTCAAAATAACGTAAGCAGTTTCATTGGAAGCTGGGAAAAGACAACGGTTATTGCCTCAGACACGCCGGGATTTATCGTTAACCGTGTTGCCCGGCCTTTTTACGGTGAAGCACTCAGGATCTATGAGGAGGGCGTAGCTGATCACGCTACCATCGACTGGGCAATGAAAGAGCTTGGCGGATTTCGCATGGGGCCGTTCGAGCTGATGGATCTGATAGGCCACGATGTAAATTACAAAGTGACTGAGACAGTTTTCAAAGATTTTTATTACGATCCCCGATTCAAACCGTCATTTGCCCAAAAGCGACTGGTAGAAGCAGGCCGATTAGGACGAAAAACGGGCAGAGGGTTCTATGACTACTCAAAGAATGCAAAGAATACAGAACCAACGAAAGACAAAAAAATGGGCAAGAGCATCTTCAACCGGATCCTTGCCATGCTAATCAACGAGGCCTCCGATGCCGTATTTATGAATGTAGCTACCATTGAAGATGTAGACCTGGCGATGACTCGCGGTGTTAACTATCCCAAGGGGCTGCTGGAGTGGGCGGATGAGTTAGGCGCTCACGTTGTGTTGGACTGGATGTACGAACTTCACTCGGAGTACAGAGAAGACCGTTACCGGCCAAATCCGCTATTGAAACGTATTGTACGAAAAGGGGAATCATTCTATGGCTGAATCAGATGTTGATCCACATCAAATAGTACAGAACTTATTAGAAAAAGATCCTTTCAGTCGGTGGATGGGTATTCAAGTTCTTGATGTAAGACACGGTTCGTGTGCATTGCAATGCACTATTTCTAAAACAATGCTGAACGGATTTGACGTAGTACACGGAGGAATTATTTTTTCTCTGGCAGACACAGCGCTTGCCTTTTCCGCTGCTACTGCCGGACGCGTGGCCCTCGCTCTTGATAATTCAATATCATACACAAAAAAAGCACGGCTTGGCGACACGCTAACCGCGCGATCTGAAGCAGTAAATCTAACGCATCGTACCGGACTCTTCATTATTAAAGTCACAAACCAAGCGTCTGAAATCATTGCAGTTATGAAAGGTACCGTATACAGAACTGATGATAGATTGAAATAGAATAATAGCAGTAATCAAAGGTACATCATCCAAAACTTTTGTCTCAAAACTACGTAGAGTAGTCTGAACGTTAGCTTTTAAAATAAAATAATGGGATTAGAAAACGAAGCAAAGTCCATTTACGACACCAAGGCTTTTTACAGGGAGTATGTTTCAGGCATGAATTCCCAGCAGCTCGGCAAAGAATTTCAGTCTGATTCCGAACGCCTGAAAAAACTTTACCAGGACGCCCTAAAAGAGAACAATCCGCATGTTGAACCCGAGAAAATCCCATTTTTCCAGCGGGTTTTAAGCCTGCTCTCGTCGCTCACTAAAAGACTGAACCCTGTCCGCCGTTTGGTATTTGGCGTCTCGCTCGTTTTCTTTTTCATCTATTTCATTCTTACCATCTTTGAATTTGTTAACATATTTGTACTCAGTAGCTTACGGCCCCTGTTGCTCCCCTTATCTTTTGTGTCCGTTTTAGTGATTCTTTTAATTGAACTGCTCGAAAAATCCGATGTTCAGCAAGAGCTCAATGTGGCAAGAGATATTCAACTCAGTCTGCTTCCCCCATCAACTATACATAACAAGTCTCTTGAAATATACTCCTTTGCAGCTACAGCACGCGAAGTGGGCGGTGACTATGTTGATGTGGTAAAGACCGGCAAAGGTACGTATGTCATCATTGCTGATGTGTCGGGTAAAGGTATGATGGCGGCTCTTTATATGGTAAGGATACAGGCGCTCGTCCATCTCTTAATTGAGAAAGATCATCCCTCACCGAAGCAGCTTCTGCTTGAACTTAACGACTACATCAAATCAAACAAATCCGACAAGACATTTGTAACGGGTTGCGTTTCTTTCTTCCCTGATGACGATCATTCGTTTACTTACGCCCGTGCCGGGCACAACCCTCCGATACTGTACAGTAAAAACCACGATACAATATTTAACCTCAGAACTGAGGGCCTTGCACTTGGCATGACATCAACGCCGATCCTCAAAAGTAATGTAGTCGAGAAGAAATTTCGGTTCGAAGAAAATGACAGTATTCTCTTTTACACAGACGGGCTCACTGAAGCCCGAAATAATCTTGGAGAGGAGTACGGCATAGAACGCATTGAAGGAATCATGTCTATCTATGGTTCACTTCATTCTAAAACGATTTCGAAAAAGATTCAGTCTTCACTCGAATCGTTCATCGGGACTGAAAAGAACCTGGATGATATCACGTTCGCAGCCGTTCACCGCAACCCATCAGGTAAACTTTCAGCCGGAGAGTAAATCCTTCTACTGCGTCAGAGACAGACCGTTTTCGACAACTTTTTCAACGGTAAGGCCTAACTCTTCGTACACTTCCTCGTATGGAGCGGAAATCCCAAAACGGTCAATACCCATCACAATACCGTTGCTACCCGTGTATTTATGCCATCCTAAAGAGGATGCTGCTTCCACAGATATTCTTGCATTTACATCAGAGGGTAAAACTGATTCTTTATAGTCGGCATTCTGCTCTTCAAACAGATCAATACAGGGCATACTCACTACTCGAGTAGATACACCTTTTTCTTCCATTATGTCTGCAGCTTTCACAATAATTTCGACCTCTGAACCGGTTGCCATAAGAATCAATTCAGGAGAGCCACCTTCGGCTTCCTTCAGTACGTATGCTCCCTTTTCAGTTTGTGAAGCCGGAGCATACACTGAGCGATCCAGTGTGGGTAGATTCTGGCGGGTAAGCACCATCACAGACGGACCGCTGTCTTTTTGAATTGCCACTTTCCAGCACCAGGCCGTTTCATTTGCATCAGCCGGGCGAAAGACAGACACGTTAGGTGTTGCACGAAGTGCCGCGAGATGCTCAATTGGTTGATGAGTAGGGCCGTCTTCACCCAGACCAATACTGTCGTGTGTAAAAACGAAGATTGAGGGAATATGTGAAAGCGCAGCGATTCTTATGGACGGCTTATTATAGTCGGAAAACACCAGGAAAGTGGCCCCAAACGGAATTATTCCACCATGAAGAGCCAATCCGTTCACAGCTGCAGCCATGCCATGCTCACGAACACCGTAGTGCAGGTTTCTTCCTTTATAATTATCGGCCTGAAAGATTCCCTTACCGGCCATATCTGTTTTGGTACTGCCGGTTAAGTCTGCAGACCCGCCGACCATATTAAAAATGTGATCTGACATCTGATCCAGAATTTTTCCGGAAGCATTTCGGCTGGCAACTCCTTTTTCATCTGCTTCAAATTCCGGGAGGACTTCCGACCAGTCTTCAGGCAAATCTCTGCTCACAAATGATTTAAACAGTACTCCATCGGCCGGATATTTCTTTTCAAAATCCTCAAGTCTTTCTTTCCAGATTTCTTCAGATTTTTCTCCTTTTTCGACAGCTTTTCGCATTTGATGCTTTACGTCTTCAGGAATAAAGAAAGATTCACTATACGGCCAGCCTAACTTCTCTTTAGTGAGCTTTATTTCATCATCACCAAGTGGCGACCCATGAGAGGCTGCTGTTCCCTCTTTATTTGGACTGCCAAAACCTATTGTGGTTTTGCATTCAATTAAGGACGGAGTGTCCGTTTTTTGAGCATTTTCTATTGCCTCTTCAATTTCTTCATGATCATGTCCATCAATTTGCTGGACATCCCAGCCATACGCCTCAAACCGTTTCTTTGTATCGTCAGTAAAAGCTAAATCAGTAGACCCGTCAATTGAAATTTTATTAGAATCGTAGAGATAAATGAGTTTATGAAGTTTCAGGTGACCCGCCATGGATGCACTCTCATGAGAGATTCCCTCCATAAGATCGCCATCACTGACAATAGCATAAGTGAAGTGATCAATAAGCGTGCTGTCGTGTTTGTTGAATGTAGATGCCATAAATCTCTCTGCCATCGCCATCCCCACACCGGTTCCGAACCCTTGTCCAAGTGGACCGGTGGTTGTTTCAACGCCCGGTGTCATCCCAAATTCGGGGTGCCCCGGTGTAATACTGCCCAGCTGTCTGAAGTTCTTTATTTCTTTAAGTGACAGTTCATAACCTGTTAGATGGAGAAGTGAGTAGAGGAGCATAGAACCGTGTCCGGCCGATAGCACAAACCGATCTCTGTCGAACCAGCGTGGATTCTTTGGATTGTGCTTTAAGAATTTTGTCCAGAGAACATAAGCAACATTTGCCATACCCATTGGCATTCCCGGATGACCAGAATTGGCTGCTTGCACCGCATCCATGGAAAGAGTTCTGATTGTATTTACACAGAGTTGGTCGAGATTTTCGGCAGCGCTCATATATTTATTTAAGAGTGTGGATTCAATGTCAGGTCGTAAATATAGACAAGATGCCCCCTACAGAAAAATGAAATCGCATAAAAAAACCGCACAAAATTTGCGCGGTTTTAGTACTAAATTGCTATGTAAATAACTGTTATCGGCCTCTGGAGGAGTACCCTTCGCATTCAAGCACGAACTCAAGTTCATGTGACGAGGGGCCAGAAAATTCGCCGTAATTTGCATTCTCAAATGCACTGCATGCATTTCCGTTCTGCTCAAGCGCTTTATAGGCTGTGCCCAGTTCAAAATAGATCTTAGCACGTTCAGTTACACCGCCAGACTCATACTCAAGTGCCTGATTTGCATTCTGAATGGCATCATTATAGTTGCCTTGCAAATTGTGCACTTCGGCAAGTCTGTAGTATGCATCCGAATTCTCAGAATCGTATTGCGATACCCGGTTTAACAGTTCAGCAGCCCTTCTGTAATTACTGTTATCTTTTAAATTATTTGCGCGATAAATCAACTCTTCAGCTGCTCCTGTTTTGGCATTGTTCAGTGTTCGGTTGTCTCCGAGTCGTTCAGCCATTTCAATCGCTTGGTCATAATATGTAAATGTTTGGTCCGTCTCATTCGGAGATTGCTTCTTATGAACAATTGCCCTCTGATAAAGTGCCGTAGGGTAATTTGGATTCAATTCAATCGCAGTGCTCAAACTCGCCATCGCCGCATCATACTCTTTATTTCTAAACTCGATAGTCGATTTTAAATAATGAAGCTGTGGGAGAGCACGAGTCGTCTGTTGTATGACCTGATCATCGCTAAACTCTTCACCTGCCGCCTGTGCCTCTTCGAAATATTCGATGGTCTGATTTACAGCTTCTAAAGATTTCTGTTGCTGAAATTGTTGGAATGAACGTGAAGCCCTGCTGTAGTATACTCTTGCAAGGTTTGTTCTTATTCGTTCTGAAATATCCGTCAGCTCATTATCGTCCGCTATCTCAAGTGCATCGCGATAAGTTGCAATAGCGTCATCCAGTTCATTTGAACCTGCAAGTTCCTGTGCCTGATTGTACAAGGTAACAGCTTGACCTCGCGCATCATCCTGAGCTGCAACATTTTGTGATAAGCCCAAAATCATCGCAAATAAAAGCAGAGCGGGCAATATTTTGCTGTAAGATTTCATAATAGATACGTGTTTTGTTGTGATTTTATAGATTTAAAAGTGCTAAACATAACAAATTTTCAATTTAAATTTTGTGTGTATCGCATATAACGTTAACTAATATAATGGCGAAAAGTTTCTTAAAACGAAAAATTGGGTCTTGGACGTCTTTCCTGATAAAAATCGCAAACATATTTCACCGCATCTTCTGGTTCATCCGTCATATAAAATAACGACGTGTCATTTTCACCAATGTAGCCACCGCCCAAAAGCTGATCCTCAATCCAGGAATACAATCCGTTCCAATAATCTTTACCTACGAGTACTATTGGAATTTTTTCAATCTTATTCGTTTGGATAAGTGTCAGTGTCTCAAATAGTTCATCAAGGGTACCAAATCCCCCGGGAAAAACGATGAAGCCCTGAGCATATTTTACAAACATCACTTTCCGGACAAAGAAATATTTAAAACTGATTTCGTACATAGGGTGTACGTAACTATTTATACCCTGTTCGTGAGGCAGGTCGATGCCTAACCCAACGGATTTACCCCCCGCTTTTTGAGCACCTTTATTGCCTGCCTCCATAATACCGGGACCACCGCCTGTAATAACCCCAAACCCATTTTCGGAAATTAATTCAGCTGTTTTTACAGCCTTTTTATAGTAGTCACTATCCTCTTTAAGGCGGGCAGATCCAAAAATTGATACGCACGGACCAACCTTCATCATCTTGTCGTAACCGTCTACAAATTCACCCATAATCTTAAATATGCTCCATAAATCATCGTGACCATTTTGCTCAAATTGATCCGGAGGCATATTTCCTGTTGAAAAGTGTTCTGACGCTGACATATTATTTTCTGTTTAGTTGAAAAGACAATTTAATACCGGGTACCGATGAGGCAAGCAGATCAGGTGATATAGCGGCTCTTGCTGTGAGATCATCAGAAACATCAAAACTCCTCATATGAGCAAACACATACGCGTCTACCGCATTCAATCCATGTGCCAGCACCAATACTACAAACATTAAATCGCGCCTGTTGCGAAAGTTGTTACGGTTGCTCCTGAGCTGATTGCCATTTACACCCTGCAACCGTTCAGGTGTAGGACCAAATTTAAAATCTGAATCTCCACCCCGCTGAGAGTTATAATAAGCGGCTCTGTAATCTTTATAATCCTGGTGAACCGTGTATGTGTAATAGCCAATTCCCGCATACAGGCCGTACACAATCGGGACTTTCCAGGCCTGTTTGTTTATTATCTGTCCCCAGCCGGGAATTATCAACGATTTATACATTACAGATTTTGGTTCCGGGAATTCCCGATTCTGACTTTCAGTTTCCGTGGTATCCTGTTGTAGTGGTTGGTTGAGGCGCCTGTTCTCCAGAAGGAAAAAATTTTCTTGTATAACTGAAGGCTGAGCAGCAACCGTTGTGAAAACTCCGCATAAAAGTAACAGTAAATTAATGCTCTTCATCAAAAATCTGTAAAAGTCGTTCGAGATCATCGTTTGAATAATACTCAATACGGATCTCTCCCCCATCACCTTTTTGCCGGATATTGACCTTCGTGCTAAGATTATTTCTGAGCCGTTTTTCTATCTGATTTAAAAACGGGGATTCGGTTTTTTTCGTTTTGCTTCGATCCGCGACGTCATCATTTTTCGAAAGTAACCTGACTACCTCTTCCGTTTGTCGTACCGACAGCGATTTTTTTAGAATTTTTCCCAGAATATCCTTTTGATCGGATTCCTTTTCTACGCTGATCAAGGCGCGTGCATGTCCTGTAGAAATTTTCTCATCCCGCAGAGCTGCCTGAAGAAAATCCGGAAGCTGCAGGAGTCTCATCATATTTGTTACGGTACTCCTGTTTTTACCCACTCGTTCGGCTACCTCGCCCTGGGTATAATTACACTCCTCCATTAACCGCTGGTAACCCATGGCTACTTCGAGAGGGTTCAGCTGTTCGCGCTGGATATTTTCAATCAGCGCAAATGCAATCATTTGTTCATCATTTACCTCACGAACATAGGACGGTATCTCATCAATTCCTGCTAACTTCGAGGCTCGGAGTCGTCGTTCACCGCTAATCAGCTCAAAACGCTTTTCGCCAATATATCGAACCGTGATGGGCTGAATAAGACCGTGTTTTTTTATCGATCCGGCTAATTCATCAAGCGACTCCCGGTTGAAATCTTTACGGGGTTGATGAGGATTTGCCCTTATATGATCGACGGGAATATCAAGGACAACATTTACCTTATCGGCGGGCTCTATGGGAATAGCTGTCTTAGTGTTCTTTGTGCCGGATTTCTTTCCATCGCCATCATTATCATCATTGTATTCCGGGAAAAAAGCTCCAAGACCTCTACCAAGCACTTTTTTTGTCATGAGCTACTCCTATCCAGCCACAACAGGGCTGTCTTTAAACATCTTTTTATTATGCTGAATAATTTCTTTTGCAAGTGACAGATAATTTTTTGATCCCACACTTGAGGCGTCATATAAAATAGCAGGCTTACCAAAACTCGGAGCCTCTGCCAGACGCACATTTCGGGAAATCACAGATTTAAACACGCGGTCATCAAAATACCTTTTTACTTCATCAGCCACCTGATTTGAAAGTCGTGTTCTGGTATCATACATCGTTAGAAGAACGCCTTCAATATCAAGATCAGGGTTCATGTGCTGGCGAACAATTTTTATCGTGTTTAACAACTGGCCAAGTCCTTCAAGTGCAAAATACTCGCACTGTACTGGTATCAGTACAGAGTCGGAGGCTGTTAACGAATTAATTGTTAACAGACCCAAAGATGGCGGACAATCAATAATAATAAAGTCATAATCATCTCTAACCTCTTCTACAGCTTTTTTAAGGATTCTCTCTCGCTGGTTACGATCTACCATTTCGATTTCAGCTCCTACCAGGTTGATGTGCGATGGAACCAAATCAAGAAAATCCAGCTCTGTTTTATGGATTGTCTCCGACATTTTAATTCCATCAACCATGACCTCATAAATCGAGTTTTCAACAGTCTTCGATTCAATGCCCAGCCCACTCGTAGTGTTACTCTGGGGATCTATGTCGATAATTAAAGTTGAGTGCTCAATTACAGCAAGACTGGCCGCGAGATTAATTGCCGATGTGGTTTTTCCCACACCGCCTTTTTGATTTGCAATCGAAATTACTTTTCCCATTCAATAGTAGAGGCAAAGTTAAGGTTAACTCGAATGAATATAAGCCACAATAGAGCCCTTACCAAAAGAAGTTATACACATACAAATGTTGATATCTTTGTATAACCGCCTTTCAATTACGTTTAGAGAGGGGTTTTACCGATTACTGCCGGTAAGCTGTACAGATCGGCTGAACGGTTGAAAGTCCGGATATTTGCCAACCGGCCTCAATTTTTTAAAACTGTTTCCAGCCTCGTTTATCATGATCGGATTGGATACAGATTCAAGACCGCTCAGGCGAAGAATATCCTGTCTGTCTACCCAAGGCTTAAGATTTGCCGATCGGGTGTCATCCTGCTGAGTTAAATTATCTTCATAAGATTGGAAAGTTGCAGATGCGTTGGATGTAGTGACACTGCTATCAGATGTATTATAAATTATAAGCGATCCGGTTGTGAGACCGAGGATCACTACTGCAGCGGATAAGAAGTAACCGCTGCGGAAACCTCGTTTTTTCTTTGATTGACTGGCAGCTACTGACAGAATTGATTCAGTCAGATCCTTTGGAGGGGACAACTCAGGTAGTGAGTTTAGCTTGCTTTTCATTCTTCTGATCGATTCAACCTCAATGCGAAGATCGGGGTTGGATGACATTCTCCGCTCAAATTCAACCTCTTCAGCGGGATCCATCTCTGCTAATATATACTTTATACTGTTTGTATCTACTTTACTCATACACTATTCGGTTCTTTCTCAAGCTCTTCATCAAACATTTTTCTCAAATTAATGAGCGCATATCTCATACGACCCAGAGCCGTATTAATGGATACATCAGTCAATTCAGCTATCTCCTTAAACGGCATTTCGTAATAGTGACGGAGCATTACAACTGTTCGTTGTTCCTCCGGCAAATTCGAAATATGTTTCAAGAGTTCAGATGTTGACTCGTCCAGCTCAAGCTTTTCGTCCTGAGCAACGGCATCTTCATCCGGAAGACGATCGTAAAAATCAGTTTTAGAATCGTCATCGTTCGATCCATTAACGTCAACAAATCGTTTTTGTTTTCGAATATGATCAATTGTTGCATTATGTGCAATTCTCATCACCCATGCAATCCATTTACCCTGTTCATTGTAGGTATCATCCATCTTGGTAATCACCTTGGTGAAGGTCTCCTGGAAGACATCGTTGGTAACTTCACGATTGTGAACCATGCTGAAAATGTAAGAATAAACTTTAGCCTGATGTCGGTTCATCAGTTCTTTAAAGGCGAGCTGATCCTCATTCTCGCGATAAAGATGTACTAATTCACGATCTTTCATTTGATCGTAGCTGTCAGGAATATTTTTTGATTTATTCAGTCGCATAATGATGGTAATTTAGATATTTTTGCACTCTTTAATTTCAACAAATTGCCGGGCCACTACATTCGGATACGATGTTATTCGCATACCGGATTGACTAAACACCCTTCAATACATAATTAAATACAACTGCTATCCATATTCTATAACATGTTGATGTTATTTCCGGGTTTATATTGTTTCAGAATAAGCCCATGCAGCATTATCATCCAACAGTCGTACGTCTCACAGTGTAAAATGTTTCCACCACCAGTCTATCAAGATCATAATCAACACTTACTAGTACCGTTACCAGTAAATAAGATAAATATGCAACTTGATCGTTATCGGGAAACACATCGGATTTGGCTGCAAATCAAACTAAACGAATTTAGTGGTAACGGCACTAGAAGGCATCCCGATGGGGCAAAGCCTTATTAGACTGAGTTCGATTATAAAAAACGAATACAAAAGTCTCCTCTAATGAAGCTGTGAGAAAATTGATTTCCAAAGGAATGGCGCCTAAGTAAATTAAGGTTTCTGTTAAATTCAGAACTGCACGTCTTTCTGACCCACCCCCGGCCCTTCCGTCGGTGGCCGGACAAGCTCTGCGCCCTGCGGGACTTGACAAAGAGGGGAGCTTCGAAATAAATTCATAGCCTTAGAAAAGCTAAGTTGGCCGGAACTTTAGTCTTTAATTTCTCACAGCCTCTATTAAGGGGAGATTTTTCCCAGGGGAAGGGGGACTTTCAACAACTTGATTGATTAATCGAACTCAGGTTATTGCTAATCATACTGCGCCTATTCTGCAACTGAATCAGCTTTCTGATTAAAATAGTTGTAGACACTCTCCCCTTTCTTTTCCCCAATTGCTTCTTGTAACTGTTCCACGCCTGATGCTTTCACCTGTTTTACAGACCCAAATATCTTTATCAGATCAGTTGCCGTTTTTTTTCCGATTCCGTCGATCTCGGTCAGCTCGGTTTTTACTGTACGCTTGCTGCGTTTATTGCGATGGTAGTTGATAGCAAAGCGGTGGGCCTCATCCCGTGCTCTTTGAAGCAGTTTTAACGCCGATGATTTTTTTGGAATCATATACGGGGCAGATTTACCAGGTACAAAGATTTCTTCAAGCCGCTTGGCAATGCCGGCAATTTCGCACTGCCCGTCAAAACCAATCTCACGGAGCCCTTCTACAGCAGCATTCAGCTGACCTTTACCACCATCTATCAGAATGAGGTCCGGCGGCTGAAGTTTTTCTTTCTTTACCCGCTTGTAACGTCGCATCACAATCTCCTTCATGGATGCAAAATCGTCAGCGCCGGTTACTGTTTTTATACTAAAGCGTTTGTATTCGCTTTTGCGTGGTTTTGAATCAACAAAACAGACCATAGACGCCACAGGATCGGTCCCCTGTGTATTTGAGTTATCAAAACACTCAATTCGGCGTGGTAGCCGCTGGAGGTGCAAATACTCTTTCAGGTCTTTGACGGATTGTGGAATCCTCTCTTTTGCATATTTCTGCTTTTCCAGTTTTCGCTGACCAAGATTTAGCTTGGCATTTGAAATCGCCATTTTTATAAGGTGCTTTTTTTCTCCGATTTTCGGAACGCGAATGGGTACCTTTTTCTGATGCTGCTCCCACAAATACTCCGCCAGAGGTTCAGAATCCTCCATCTCCTCGCTGATATAAACCTCATCGGGAATAGCCCCGGCAAACTGGCCCGTGTAGTAATCTTCAACAAATGACTGGATCATAATGTTGCGGGAAGTTTCTGAGATATTTTTTAAAAACCGGTGAAATTTTCCAATCAACTTTCCTTCACGAACCTTAAAGAGTACACCGCACGCTTCCTGAAGCTCCTCATCTACCTCAATCGCGAAGATGTCGCGGTTTACCTGTTTGTTATCCACGATCTTCATTTTCTTATTGTATTTCTCAAGAGATTCCATACTATCGCGCAGTTTTGCTGCTTCTTCAAACGCCAGGGCATCTGATGCGATCTGCATCTCTTCCTTAATTTCACGGATCAAGCCTTCCGTTTTTCCGGTAAGCAGGCGTTCAACTTTATCTATAGCATTCTGGTACTCTTCGGAATTCCAGTCACCGGAGCAATTTTCAAGATAATCATCAAAACAGGAATGCCATTTGGGGGCACCGCGTGATTTATCGATCATCTTAGGCGATACGGCACACGTACAAAGATTGAATGTTTTTCTGATGGTTTCCAGCATTCGGCGCATGTGTCCCACATGATCATATGGTCCAAAATACTTACTGCCATCCCTAACCACAGTCCGGGTTGGATAAACGCGCGGTTTCGAATCGTTGGTGATGCAGATGTAGGGATAGGACTTATCATCGCGATACATGATGTTATACCGCGGCTGATGCTTTTTGATCAGATTATTCTCTAAAATCAATGCCTCAGATTCCGAATCAGTAACAATCACTTCAAGATCATCAATCTTTGAAATCATGACCTTGAGACGGCCATCGTGAGTTCGCGATTCCTGAAAATAGGAACGCACACGGTTTCTTAGCTTTTTCGCTTTTCCAACGTAGAGATGATTCCCCTTGCTGTCTTTAAACTGGTAGACGCCAGGACTGAGGGGCAGATGATCAACTTTTTCCTTTACTGTAATTGACATAAGAGCAACTTTCAATTTGTATAAAAATAGTAAACAGACACCTTGGGAAAAACATTTATATTGCAGGTGTCAATTCAGTAATCGATTAAAATAATCAGACCAACGGCATACGACTTTCTGGTTATATCGGTATATCATCTTGTACCTGAAACTTCACTTTTGATCTGCCAAAGCAATGTTATTTTTCACAGATCCGATCACGTTATAAAAGAATTCCTCTTTCTCATGACCTACACCGGAACCGAACCAGACATTCCTGTTCTATTCGAGGACAATCATCTGCTTGTCATTCAAAAGCCCGCTGGTCTACTTTCTCAGGAGGATCATACGGGCCGCCCGGACGCCCTAAATCTTTGCAAATCGTACATCAAAAAGCGATACAACAAACCGGGAAATGTGTTCCTGGGTTTGCTGCATCGTCTGGACAAGCCTGTCAGCGGGGTGATGGTATTTGCAAAAACATCAAAAGCTGCCTCACGTATCAGTGAGCAGATCAGAGCCCGAATAGTGCGCAAACGGTATCGGGCCGTTGTGCTGGGCAGCCCTCCGCCAAACGGTGTGCTGGAGCATCATCTGGAAAAAGATGAGAAAAAAAATGTTGTCACCGTAGTTGAAAGGCCAACCCGTAAAAGTAAGCTTGCCAAGCTTTCGTTTAACGCCATTTCGTGCAAAGATTCCTTAACGCTTGTTGAAATAAATCTTGAAACCGGTCGTCCCCATCAAATACGGGTTCAGTTTGCTGAAATCGACTCCCCAGTCTGGGGAGACAAACGCTACGGTAAGCCTGAGATATCAGGCAGCATTGCACTTCATGCTCACTCTTTTACGCTTGTTCACCCTACGTTAAAAGATAAAATGACATTTACTGCTGAATTGCCAAACAGTTTACCATGGACCAAGTTTTAATAAAAAAAAGCCACGCGCTGAGCGTGGCTTCAAAAGAACTGCTATATAAAATTACAGATTATGCAATTTCCGGTTCACTGTTCACATGCCCGGGTTTCCAAGCGCGCTGAGTATTTTCAAGGGCTTTCGCTCCAATCTCTTCTGCCCTGTCTGTATCACTGTTTATTTCATAGGCGGTAACCAACGGTATCACTTTACTGATTTCGGTGATCAAAATCGTACAGTCTTCCAGATGGCTTTTACTAATGTCGGCCAGCTTTTGATTTTCATTTGACAGAGCGTGCGTATGCAACATGGTATATCCAATGGTAATCATGGAAAGAGCGGCGTAATCGTCACGCAACATTTTTGATAAGGCGTCATCTCTTACAGAGTCAATCATTCCGGCAACGGAGCCTGTAAATGAAGCAATTTTAGACTTAATTGTCGCTTTCACTTCGCCACCCATTTGCTCCAGCTCAGCTTCCATTTTCTGGACGTGTGATGAGGCCATTTTGTCAAGTTCATTCAATAATTCAACTGCTCTCTTATCGGTTGCTCTGTCCGATGTTTTCTGTCTCTTCACAGCGTTCATGAAGTGACGTTCAAGTGCATGAAGGTCTGATGTATATGTCGTAAGATTCTTTGTTTTTCCTGTACTCATAAGTATTTGAATTTCCTTATTAAAAATTACTTCCAATTTATCTCTACAACACACGCTATCTTATTGCCGTTCAATATATTCGTTATATATATCGAAAATTTTTCGACCTTTAAATTATGCAGAGTTTCTCTTCTAAACCCGATTATTCAAGGTGACGTTTGTTTGAGTACTTTACGTTTCAAAATTAATGTATGTAGCCTGAGTTTGATTCTTAAAAATGAACTACCTCGGGGCAGAGCCCACGAGGTATCAAATTGATTTCACCCTATTACTCTTTCCGACCCAGAGGGTCGGGGAATTAAACCACTTATGATTAAAATCGGACGTCTTCCGTCGGCTGACGGGGAGATTTTCCCCAGGGGATGCATTCGGGAAAGGGGGAGTTTACTTTTACTTTTTTATGAATCGAACTCAGGTATGTACGTTATTTTTTCTTATAGCTCAGCTTTGGGTGTAGATTTCTTGCGGGGCCTGGTGTATAGTCCGGGCCAAATCAGTATCTATAAAATGCGTCGCGTTGTCAGATATTTTGATGCCCAGTAGCGCTGATTAAGTCTTGAGATCATAACGCCTGACGAAACTGACGCATGCAGAAACCTGTCGCCCTCCATCACAATTCCAACGTGCATTAAATTACGTCCGGTCCTGAAAAATACCAGGTCGCCGGGTTGCATATAGTTTCGCCTTACACTGCTTCCTACCTGCAATTGCTGACGGGTATTCCGGGGCAGTTCAATCCCAAAGTAATCCTCAAACACGATCTGGGAAAAAGACGAACAATCAACGCCACCTATCCCTGATCCTCCTAACACATAGGGCGCCCCCTTCCAGTCGGTGTGAGCCTGATTGAGAGCACTTAAAATATTATTTCTCTGAATGGTTGGAGCAGAATTCTGTGAAGGAACACGCTGTTTATTCGCGACACCGCATGCCGTTAAAGAGGTTAGAATTGTAATTAAAAGAACTTTCCGATTCGTTACAAAGTTGACAATATCCGCGGTGCACATTTGCAAATGATGTTTGTATCTTGTTTCAAATGAATTAAACAATATGATGAGATTACTTGTAAATATCGACCACATTGCTACTCTTCGTAATGCACGGGGTGAAGGTTATCCGGATCCTGCAGAAGCCGCCGGAGTTTGTGAGCAAGCCGGAGCTGCGGGAATTGTATTTCACCTGAGAGGCGACCGCAGGCATATACGGGATGAAGACGTTCAGAAACTTAAAGAGACCGTCACCGGAATCCTTGATTTTGAGATGGCAGCGTCCGATGAAATGATAGAAATTTGCCTCGAAACTGCTCCGGATCTTGTCACGCTTGTTCCGGAAGGTCGTGAAGAACTGACCACAGAAGGCGGTCTTAATATGAGTGCAGTTTATGACGATTTTGAAAGCCGGGTTTTTCCCACTTTTAAAAACAGAGATATCGACATTTCCCTGTTTCTTGACCCGAATCTAAGAGATATTGAGCTTGCGCACGAGCTGGGTGCAGATGCAGTGGAGCTCCATACAGGAACGTTTGCAAATGCCGGCAACCATCACGACCGGCTCAAAGAGCTTGAGCGTCTCAAAAAAGCCGCACTTTTGATCCACGAATTTGGTATGATTGTGAATGCAGGACACGGCCTGAATCTTGACAATCTCCCCCTTCTGATAGAACATGTGCCTCATCTGGGAGATATCAGTATCGGACACGCATTAATCTCTAAAGCCGTCTATTTGGGTCTTGATAAAACGGTGAAAGAATATTTAAAAATCATGAAAAATTAGGTTTTATTGTAATCATAATATCCTTAATGGCAGGCCTGATTATCCAAACAAAGGTTTTGCAAAACCAGGGATTTTGTCATAGGTCAAGGCCAGTCCGCCAGCTGGCGGACGTGAGGATTTCAATCTCACACTAACGACAAAATGTGGCAAAAGCACGGTTTTGCAAAGCCTTGCAAACGTGAGTGTTTCTAAATTTAAAGTTGCTGTTTTACCTGGAAGAAAGCCATAGACTTAATCTCTCAAAACCCTTAGAACCCAACAATTTGACTGAAAATAAACCACATAAATCAGGTTACGCTGCAATCATAGGGAAACCAAATGCCGGTAAATCTACTTTGATGAACCAGATTCTTGGCACCAAGATTTCCATCACAACGCACAAGGCCCAAACTACCCGGCACCAGGTTGTTGGGATCTTTTCAGATGAAGACACGCAGATAATATTCCTTGATACTCCCGGCGTTATTTCGCCGCGCTACGAGCTTCAAAAAGCGATGATGAAGACGGTTGAGCGGGCGCGGACGGATGCTGACGTGATTCTTTTTATTTTTGATCCTACTGACGTGCACCCGACGGATGAAGTGATCGAGCTGCTCCGGTCAATTAACAAGCCGATTTTACTGGTTGTTAACAAAATAGATACCATCACTAAAGAAAAAGCGGATGAAAAAGTATCTGTACTTAAGGAGAAGCTTCGATTCAAATCTATTCACTATGTGTCTGCTCTACAGGGAGAAGGTATTACTGAGCTCATTGACGACATCCGTTCTCTTTTCATGCCGGGCCCTCCCTACTACCCGAAAGAAGACCTGAGCGAGCACCCTGTTCGTTTCTTTGTATCCGAACTGATACGAGAGCAGGTTTACCTGCAGTTCCAGGAAGAGATCCCCTACTCCTGTACGGTAGACGTCATCTCCTATGAAGAAGATATCGATATAGACCGAATCAGTGCAGAGATTATTGTTAACAGGAAATCTCAGAAGGGGATGCTGATCGGCAAAGGCGGCAAGGCGATAAAAAATCTGGGTATCGCTGCGCGGGCTTCTATTGAAGAGTTTATCGGCAAGAAAGTGTTTCTTGATCTGCACGTGAAAGTACGTGAGAAATGGCGTGAAAAAGAGAACTGGGTCAGAAATCTGGGGTATTGAATTCAATTTGGAAGCGGTACCAATTCGTTCTATTGGGTGAATTCAGTATTTTTTATATGGATGCTAATTCATAATCGAGCTCAGAAACTCCATGATACAACGCCCCTGCTTACAGCTGATCACAGCCATACTCGTTTCACTTCTTTTTCTCAGCGCCTGTGGAGACTCCTACCCAAACATTGAAGAGCCGCCTGATCTGTTCTTTTCAGGTACGCAATCCGCTTTTACAGGGGAGCCATTCAACTTCACCATCGAAGCGGTAGATCCACAAGGAGTTGAATTTGAACTGATAGTTGTAGGACTTCCTGAGTGGCTCTCATTTTTGCCCGGGGAGGCAACTCTTTTCGGAACACCCGCTACCGACGATGAAGGACTTCATGTGATTAAAGTGACGGCCGATAATGGTGAACGGGGACGAAGCCGGGATCTCAGAATACGGGTCTTCAGCGACCGTGATGAGGAAAAGCTCCAAATGGGTGTTGAAAATGCAATTTCATCGTTTGCTGCAGGCCTCGGCGGAATCTCTGTTGCACTGATTGACCGCCACGAAAACCTTTACCACGCATTCACCGGCACATATGGTACCGGTGCCAATATATTTCCAATTAACCAAAATTCCCTCTTCCGGGTTGCCAGCGTAAGTAAGCCGGTTACCACAGCGCTGGTGCTTCAGCTCGCGGAAGAAGGCGCATTCCATCTGGACGATGTTCTGGCGGATTATATCGTAACGGAACTCCCGAATAGCAGCCGGATTACCATCAGACAAATGCTGAGTCATACTGCCGGCGTTTTCGATCATCTTAACTCCAACAGTTTTTGGTCCTCTCCTCTGTTCACACCCATAAAGGTGTGGAAGACAGAAGAAATTGTGAACTTTGCGGTTGTCAATGGCCCTGTATTTACTCCCGGTAGCTCATACCGCTACTCAAACACTGCGTTTTACCAATTAAAAACGCTAATAGAAAAAGTGACCGGCGTTCCTCTGAAACAGGCTTATCGGGAACGATTGTTTGAGCCGCTTGAACTTACCAAAATACTTTACGATGATTTTTCTACCCCATCCAGCACGATAGAAAACCTGGCACTCAATTCACGCAGTTATGAATACCATCTCACAGCGGTGGGACCGGCCGGAGCCATAGCCTCAACCGCGAGTGACATCGCCCGGTTCGGGCGCAAACTCTATGGCGGCAAACTCCTGTCAGCCGAACTAACGGAACAGCTCACTGAAAACATCGGTGTACAACATGGCGGCCCCGGTTACGGGCTCGGAACACGTATCTGGAATATTGGAGGGATACCCCACCACGGACACACAGGAGCACTACTCGATTACCGAAACATCCTGATGTATATCCCTGAAGCGGACCTAACGGTTTCCATTCATACACATGATGTGCACGTGAACTGGTACACCCTGATTGATGCCATCTTCGACTTCACTGTTCAGAACTTTTCGGACGGAATGGCGAAAACGGTTCCCTTTAACTACGGAGCCGTTCCCAGAGAAGAAATCAACCAAAACCGTTAAAACTGTAATTATAACATTAAGCCGAATGCATTACCGAACTACATAAAAAAGTATGAAAATTCTTTCACTCGTTCTTCTTGTGCTTACCTGCTATCAGGCAGAATCCCATGCCCAATCTACGTCCGGTGAAAATAGCATGAAAATTGTGCTTATGGCTGATATCAATGAAAGCTACGGCTCTACGCATTACGGTGAATATGTTGACAGTGCCATGGTTTGGATAGAGAAGTGGCAGCCCGACTTTATTCTCTTTGCCGGCGATATGATTGCCGGGCAAAGCTCAGAACTTACTGAACATGAAATCCGCAATATGTGGTCCGGTTTTGATGATACAGTTGGCGGGCGAATGAGAAATATGAACATTCCTTTTGCATTCACGCTCGGCAACCATGACGGATCAAAAAGTGGAAACTTTGACCATGAGCGTGAGTTGGCCAAAGAGTACTGGAGTACACGAAAGCCCAATCTTAGTTACGTAAGCAAAAAGCATTTCCCGTTCTACTACAGCTTTCAATATGACGATCTATTTGTGATCAGCTGGGATGCGTCCGGTTACAAAATCAGTGAAGAAGAGATCAGATGGATTGAAAAGCAGTTATCACTGGACAAGGCAAAAAATGCATCCCTGAGGATTATACTCGGCCATCTGCCACTTTACGCCGTTGCTGAGGGGCGTAATCGCGAGGGTGAAATCCTGAAAGATGCTGACGAGCTATTTGCGATGATGAAAGGAAATGACGTTGACTATTACTTCAGCGGACACCACCACGCATGGTACGCGGCAGAGAAAGAGGGCCTGCGAATGATCCATTCCGGAGCTCAGGGCAGCGGCCCGCGCCCGCTTATCGGCTCAGACCTGCCCCCTCGACGTACCCTCACGCTCCTGGAGCGTCAAACCGGCTCTTCCGACTTCAAGATTACCACCTTCGACCTGCAAAACAATATGAGCGT
>Ga0306912_1000402_pt1 | contig 26137 bp, 52 predicted proteins | sample AntRauFillE10628_FD_190443 | JGI IMG/M metagenome (GOLD analysis project Ga0306912, IMG submission 190443) | Saline lake microbial communities from Rauer Islands, Antarctica - Metagenome Filla E10 #628 (v2) (version 2) | ecosystem: Environmental > Aquatic > Non-marine Saline and Alkaline >... | reverse complement strand
GGTATTGAAATTAGTGAAGAATACTATGGTGTCTCCAAAGAAAGAGTAGAGAAATGGCAAGAAGATAATGGTCTGAAATAATATATACTTTATGAAACACATAAAAACATTTGATGACCGTAATAAAGAAATTAATAAAAATTACATAACAGAAAAAACAGATTATTATAATTTGCATGGTGATGATGAATATGAAATAACTAGAACAGTAAGAGATAGCTTTCACGACTATGAATATTGTGATGGTATATTGTATGAACTATCTGGAAATGATACTATAGTGAATGTAGAAGAACTAGAACATACACCAGAGAACACCTTTTATGATGATCAAATTGAAAGATATATTGAGTATTTCGAAGATGGTGGCATAACACAAACATTTCCAGTTGATGAATCACCTCTTGGAGGATGTGTAAATCTAGAAGAAATGTTAGAATATTTAGAAGAAACTGAAAACTTCGATATGGGATGGGATTTATTACAAAAAGATTACAAAAAGCTATATGATGTTGACAAATTTGATATAGTTCTTTATCCAAATGATTTTGGATTCAATGACTCTATCATAAGTTTAAAAGATATAAGAACCATTGAAGATTTAAACTTAGCATATAATATAGATATAATGGATAATGAAGATAGAGAGGGTGATTATGATGAGGAATTATATAAAGGATTTGTTTCTATACTAAAACACTGGGAAGATGAGAAGGAATATACACTTACCGATTCTAATCATAAATTCGCAGCATTGGTAAGAATGGGTAAGAAAAGGGTAATGGTAGAGGTTGTATGAAAACACTTGATTGATATTAATTATGAAATCAAAGCTAATTATAGATGATTACGGTATTAAAAGATGGGAATTACCTAATGGTGATTTGCACCGAGAAGATGGACCAGCTATTCAAAGACAGAATACTAATTATTGTAAATGGTTTGATAGATATAATGCTTGGTATATAAATGGTAAATTACATAGAGAAGATGGACCAGCGGTTGAGTGGAACAACGGTAGCAAATCTTGGTGGTTATATGGTAAAGAACATACTGATAAAGAATACAAGGTCTTTACAAGGTCTATTAAAATAAATAAAATACTAGGGGAAAAAAGTTAAAAACACACTCAGTAGAAATAGACTGATGGTAATAAAGTCTAATATTCAAGTGATATATAAACAATTAAGGTCTATGAAATATATGGGGAGTAAAAATAGGTTTGCTAAAGAGATGCTACCACTTTTATTAAAAAACAGAACTAAAAATCAATACTATGTTGAACCATTCGCTGGTGGTATGAATATGATTGATAAAGTAAGTGGTAAAAGAATAGCAAACGATATACACACAGACCTTATCGAAATGTGGAAAGCTCTTGCATCTGGTTGGATACCACCTCTTAATGTGAGTGAAGAAGATTATATGAATATTAAAAATGGTAAAATAGAGGTTGATAAAGCACTAAGTGGATATATTGGATTTAATTCATATGGGGGGAAATGGTTTAGTGGTTATAGAAGAGACAAACAAGGTAAAAGAGATTATTGGAGAGAGCATTATAATAACATAATGAAACAAGTGCCTAATATAAAAGATGTTGTATTTTTAAATAGTTCATTTACTGATTTAAAAATACCAGAGGGTAGTATTATATACTGTGACCCACTAAATACAATAACAAATTTGATTATGGCATATTTTGGGATTGGGTTCGTGTTAAATCTAGACAAGGATATATTGTTTATATAAGCGAATATAATGCTCCAGATGATTTTGATTGTATATGGGAAAGGAAAGTTAAAAGCACACTCAGTGGGAATGGACTTATAGGTGGTACTAAACAAAGTACTGAACGTTTATTCACGCTCCGATTATTGTGAACTACTTAACCGCTAAAGACGGTTAAGCTTCAAGAGTCAACACTTCCTCTAATGAGGACAGTTCGTCATGATTTTCAGTGGCAGTCCCTGACACCGTATTATTATTTAAAGCAAAGTTTTTAATGTTTATAGCTGCATTGATATCTCTATCATGTAGCACGTTACATCCCTTACAAGACCATCCACGGTCTTTAAGCGTTAACTCGTAGTTTATGTCTCCGCAATTAGAACAAGTCTTGCTAGAGGGATCGTATCTACCTATTTTAATTAGGTTAACACCATACCAGTCGCATTTATATTCTAGCATATTGGTAAACATGCCCCATCCAACATCTGAAATAGCCTTGGCTAATTTACGGTTTTTCATCATGCCTTTAATATCTAAATCTTCTATAGCTATAGATTGGTTCTCTTTAACTAATCTAGAAGATTCCTTATGTAAAAAGTCTTTACGTTGTAAAGCCGTTTTTTCATATATTTTTGATAATTTCTTTTTAGTACGCTTTCCTTTATTTTTAGAGTATTTCCTCTGTGTGTATTTTAACTTTGATTCATTATTTTTTAAATATCTAGGATTATTGACTTTATCTCCTTCTGATGATACCATAAAGTCTTTAATGCCTAAATCTATACCAATGGTTGTCTCAGCTTTTATGGGTGGTTTGGATTTTCTGCCTACCCCAGTATCACATAATATACTTACATAATACTTACCAGTTGGTCTTCTAGATATGGTAGCAGATCTAATATCACCCTTTATCTTTCTATGCAACTCAATTTTTATACCTTCTCTAAACTTAGGTATGGATAGTTTTCCATCATCAAAATATATATTTTGTGGTATGTGAAATGATTGTTTACCACTCCATTTAGATTTAAATTTAGGATAGCCACTTGTTTTCTTAAAGAATCTTTTAAAAGCATTATCTAAATTTCTAATTGGTGCTTGTAAAGACTGACTGTTTATTTCCTTTAACCACGCAACATCTTTTTTAAGACTAGGTATTTGCTTTATTAGGTCGTTACATTTAAAAGGAGTTTTTTTATTTTCGTTAGAAACATTGTTTACCTCCAACCCTATATTATATATAAACCTAGCAGAACCAATATGTTTATTAATTAACTCTACTTGTTCCTTGTTTGGATATAATCTATATTCAAATGCTTTTAACATAATGTATATATTAATAAATACTCCTTCCCTATTGATATTCTAGATTTTATTTGTATGTTTGTCTATGTCTTGCATCACATTGGCTGAAGACCAATGTGCTTTACGACATAATTATATAAATATAATTTAAAAAAATGAAACATAACAACATATATAACATTGATGGCTTTGATTTACTATCTAGTTTAAAAGACGAGAGTGTCGATTTGTTAATACTTGATCCAAACTACAAAGATTGGAATAATTTTAACAAACAGGGCTTAATAAGAGAAGCAGTAAGAGTATTGAAACAAACAGGGAATATCTTATGCTTCACAAAACAACCTTTTGATTTTGATCTAAGGAATGAGATAAATCATATTTTCAGGCGTGAAATAGTCTGGACATTTACAAATGGTGGTGCTTGGGTTTCTAAAAGGATGCCATTAGTCTCTCATCAAAAAATATATCATTGTGTTATTGATAGTAGAAAAAGTTTCTTCAACGAACGCACTGGTGAAGATTATAATGAGAGTACAAAGTCTTTTAAAAGAAATAAGAAAGTATTTGAAGGATATGAAGAAGATGGTAAGCAATTTGAAAAAAACGAAGATGGTATTTGGATACGAGACCATTTACACTTTAATAAACCCCATACTGGTAAAATACCAAGTAAACCACAGAAGCTTTATGATATTTTAATAAGGTGTTACTGCCCAGAAAATGGATTAGTGGTTGAGCCTTTTAGTGGTACAGGGAATTTTGCAAAAACTTGTATTATACAAAATAAAAAGTATTTAGGAAGTGAATTAGATAAAGAAGTCTTTGACTACTCACAAAATAATATTAAAAGTATGTGTGAACCTTTATAATTGACACTATGTATAGGTATTCTTATTAATATTTTTTTTATAACCAAATATTAACTATATTTGTAGAAATAAATAATAAAACCATGAAAAATAACAACCACTACGAAGAGTTAATCGACCAAATGATGATTGATGAGGTATCAGGTCTTGATATATCAATTAAAGCCACCCTTGAAGGCTTAACTGATAGACAAAAGAGAATGGCTATTCTATCTATATTAGATAAGGATAGGGATCTTTATGTTAAGATTAGGAAATTAGTAGTAGATAATAATGTAAGCAAGGTTGAACATATTAGAGGTGTTGTTGAAATGCTTCGCAAATATGTTGAAGTGGGTGAAAGAGAACAAAAAGAATTTGGTGAAGTTTTCACTAAATATTCAACTATTTCTGATATGCTTGATTTAGTTTCTGTTGAAGATTGGTCTAATCCTAATATGAAATTTCTAGATACAAGTGCAGGTGCAGGGAATTTCCCTGCTGTTATCATTGAGCGACTAATGGATGGGTTAATAAATACTTTTCCCAATGAGGAAGATAGATATAAACATATTGTAGAGAATATGATTTATATGGTTGAATTACAAGCTAAGAATGCTTTCTTAATATTAGCAGCTTTAGATCCTCTAGATATTTATGAACTGAATATATTAAATGCTTCTTTCTTATCAGAAGAATTCGATAACCATATGAAGAATGTTTGGTGTGTGGATAATTTTGATTATGTGGTACAGAATCCACCTTATCAAAAAATGGATGGTGGTCATGCTTCTTCTTCATTACCACTATATAATGAATTTATTATTAAAAGTATAGATATTTCAAATAAGTTAATTTCTATTCACCCATCTAGATGGATGTCTGGTGGTAAAGGATTGAAAAAGTTTAGAAATATGATGTTATCAAGAAAGGATATTAAAGTAATTATACATTATGCTAATCCTAAAGAAATATTTGGCAATTCAGTTGATATAGAAGGTGGTATTCAATATTTTTTAATCGACAAATCTTACATGGGTTTAACTAAATATAACAACGTATTGACACCTTTAGATATTTATGATATTTTTATTGAATCTAAATATCACAATATTATAGAAAAATTAAATAAATATGATAGCTTACAAAGGATATGTCGACCTCGCTCGACATATCCTTTGCAAACAAATGATAATAGACTCACTGACATTAAAATAGACAATAATATATTATGTTATGTATCAAAACAAAAGGGTTTTATAAAATTTGTAGATGTTAAATATATTACACGCAATATCGATACGATTAGTGAATTTAAGGTAATTACAGCTAGGGCAAACGGAAAAAAGAAAAAATTTGGTAATAAATTTATAGGTAAGCCAAATCAAATTTGTACAGATTCTTATATATCTTTTAAGTGTAATGATGAGAATAGTGCAATTAATCTAATTTCTTATATGGATACACTATTTTGTAACTTTTTACTTGGGTTAAGAAAAAACACACAAGACATTAAACCAGATACATGCAAATGGATTCCATTAGTCCCCCTTGATAGAGAATGGACTGACGAACAGTTGTTTGAATATTTTGATTTGACCTTGGAAGAAAGAAATTTAATTCTAAACTCTAATGTATAATATCTATGAAAAAAGACATCCAACACAATTTCAAAACTAAATGCCATGATTTACAAGGACTTTTTAAAGGAGTGTCAACACTTTCAAGGTTTATGAATAATCTTGAAAAACAATCCTTAATAGACCCTAGTAGATACCCAACTAATAATTACCTTGGTGATGGCTTTGAATTCTTTATTGAATTACTTCTAAAACTACACCCAGTAGATAATAGGCTAGGGATTTATAATTACACACCTATTCAAGAAAATGATAATGGCGTAGATGGTATTGGAGTTAATATTAACTTAGAACCTTCTGTTGTTCAAATAAAATATAGAAGCAATAAGAAAACTATGTTAACTGCAACAAATGACCACCTATCAAATCTATTTAGCGATGGGATGCTAGCACATAATGTTGTATCAGATAGTATTAATCTAAAGAATTACAGACATTTTGTTTTTACAACAGCAGATGGTCTCCATTTTTATACAGACCAGGAAATGTTTAAGAGTAAAGTAAAAACTTTTGGATATAAAGACATAAAAGGGATAGTAGATAAGAATCATATCTTTTGGGAAAAATTAACTAATTTAATAAAATAATATATGAATGTATTAAGTAAATTATATCCATTTCAAAAAGATGCAGTAACCGAAACATTTTATAGTCCAAAGGGCATCATATGCCTACCCACGGGTACTGGTAAAACCTTTTGTCAGGCATCTATTATAGCAAATGATATTACTCTAAACATAGATCAATTTAGAATGTATGTGGTTAATGCTCCTAGAATACTTTTAACTTATCAATTATTAAAAGAGACTTATAGTTTTCTTGCTCAAAATAACATAGAGGCAAGATATATGTTTGTTCATAGTGGTGGTCAGATGGGAGAGTCAGACTTAGAAGATATAAGGACTAAGGCAAATTTAGATGGTAGTGACATTCCTTTTTCTGAGATAGTATCTACAACAGATATAAAAACTATTCGTGAGATGATGTTGGTTTCAAAAAAGCAATCACTACCGCTTATTATATTCTCTACATATAATTCGGCAGATAAGATTGAGATAGCTAGAAAAGACTTACAACCAATATCTATTATACTAAATGACGAGGCACATTATTTAGTACAAGAACAATTTCATAATATTTTAAAAGATATCACATATTCTAGGTGCTATTTTTTCACAGCAACTATGATAAACACACCCAGTGATTGTGGTAGAGGCATGAATAATATTGAGTTATATGGAGAGACTTTATATCAAATGATACCAAGAGAGGCTATTGTCTTGGGTAAAATGATTAGACCTAGAATACACGTGGTTAAAACTGAAGGTGTATATGACATTGAAGATTTTGATAAAAGCTTAAATAAAATAATTTATGAATCGTTCTACCAACACGGGTCATTTATATCAGATAATAAAGACATAGCACCAAAAATGTTAGTGTCTGTTAAAGGAACAAATGATATAGAAAAATTTTTAGAAAGTGATGAATACAAAACATTAAGAAGTGAGAATGTATCAATTTATGCAGTTGCATCAAGAGAGGAAATTGGGAATAACATTAATGGTAATAAAGTAAGAAGACAAGATTTTTTAAAAACACTCAGCTTGGAATCTAAGGACTTCAATCAAAAGATTATTATATTACATTATGACGTTCTATCAGAAGGAATAGACATCCCATCCATTACTGGTATTATGCCACTAAGGAGTTTGAATAAGTCAAAATTTCTACAAACATTTGGGAGGGCAGCTCGACTAGATAAAAGAGATAGGGATAATTTCGAAAATAATATTTATGCACCAACTGATTTGTATAAAATGTATAAACCATATGCATATATTATCATACCAAATGTAATTCATAGTAATGAAGATGATAGAGTCAATTTAACTCAGATAATTACAGAGCTTAGAAGCTATGGGTTTAATCCTTCCGAGGATATTATATCATCTAGTAGAGTAAATGGCATACCAACAATTGAAGAATTAACGGGTCTTAATGATATTAAAACTAAGATTCCAAATATTGGTGAGTTGATTGAGAACTTAGAGGCAGATATTGAAAAAGAAGAAAATGCATCTATGACAAAAAATGATTTCTTATCTAAGATGATTGATAAAGATTAAATAAAACTATAATATACTATGAGCAATAAGATAGATTTAGATAAATATTACACACCAATAGAGACTGCAAAGTACTGCATAGATAAAGTGTATGACATAATTAGTGTCAAAAATATAAGCGAGGTTATAGAACCAAGTGCTGGAGAGGGTGCTTTTAGTTTGCAAATACCTTCTACTTGTAGGTCTTATGATATTGAACCAGAACATGAAAGTATTAAGAAGCAAGACTATTTAGAATTAGAATGTGATTATCTGTGTGGTAGATTAATAATAGGAAATCCCCCCTTTGGTAGCAGAATGAACTTAGCACAAAAGTTCTTTAAAAAAAGTATTGAATTAGGAGACTATATAGCCTTTATTTTGCCCATTAGCCAACTATGGAATACGAATAGCTTATATGAATTTGACCTAATACATAGTGAAGATTTGGGCAAAGTGAAGTATAGCGATAGAAGCTTAAACTGTTGTTTTAATATTTATAAAAGACCAAAATCTGGTCTAAATAAAAGACCTAAAAACAAGCTAAAAAGTGTAAAAATTATGAGAGAAGATAGCAAAGGATATATCGATTTTTTAGACTTTGATTTGAGGATGTGTTATTGGGGGAATGGTAGTGCTGGTAAAATTCTTAAAGAAGGCGAATCATATAGTGGTGAGTACAAAATAAAAATAGACAAGGAATATAGAGAAGATGTTATTAAATTATTATCTAATATAAATTGGTTTGATGAATTAAAATGTATAGCTATGCTAAGGATTAAACAATTTCACATCATAAATATTTTAAAAAAACATATACCAAACATCGAATAATATGGAAACAAACAAAGAATATTTAGAAGAACTATATAGTGATTTAGATGCTAATGAGCTATTGAGTGCCTTAATAGATAAGACACTTGAAAACCTAGAATTAAGAAATGAGTGTGAGATATATAGCTTTGGTAAAACTTTTATACATGAGCTCATTGAAAAAGAAACCTCCTATAAAACCAAATTAGCAGAAAATCTAGATTTATATAAAAAATTAAATAAAATGGATATGTATGATAAAACTTTTAGTCTATGGAACAAACAAATTCTAGTTTTGTGGGATTTAAAAGATATTCTTTGTAGAATGGGTGAGGATTTAGATTAATTTAGTGTATATTTGTAGCGTAATATAATGATAAACTCCTAAACTATGAATACTACAATATTTTCTAAGGATAAAAATAATCTTCACTTAGCTGAAGCAATGTTTAAAGTTATACCAACACACACTGGTAAAATGTTTATAGATACAATATATTTTCAATATGAAGGTGGTGTAGAAGATAATATACACACATACGAGCAGTTGTCTAAAATGAACTTTGTTTTTTGTGTAAGAAAAGAAAATGCAAAAACAGGGTTTAGCTATTACAAAACTTTCAGAGGATTAATGACTAGGCTTTATGAAGATGCTATGAAGCATAAGCGTAAGTAGACGAAATTTATAAAAAAATGAAAAAATACTATTTTATTAATTACCGAATTAATATAAAAAACTCCACTCCTTATTATGGTAGAGATTTAACCGATAAAACACCATTTGAATATGCTATGTATCATAAAGATTTAGGTGGTGATTATCAGAATAGATGTATTCTATTTTCCCAAGAAATAACAGAAGCCGAATACAACAAGTACAAAGACTTAATAGATGATGAGTAATAACACTAGCACTTATTATAAATTATAAAAATATGATAAAGGTAAGTTTTGATTATGACTCAACACTTAGTAGAAGTGATGTTGAAAAATATGCAAAGGATTTAATCAATAGAAATATTGAGGTCTGGATATGCACAAGTAGATATTCACCAAGTAATGCACCTAGAAAAGATTGGAATGATGACTTATTTTTAGTTGCTGATAGAGTTGGTATAAAAAGAGAGCATATAATATTTACAAATTTTGAAAACAAAAGCGAACACTTAAATAATAAGGGATTCAAATGGCATATTGATGACGATAGCATTGAGCTATCTTTCATAAAAACAGACACTGACTTAAAACCTATTTTTCTATATGGTAACAAGAAATGGCAAAGTGATTGTGAGAATGCATTAAAGTAGTATTAAACAAAATATTAATAAATTATGGAAACTAAAAAAACTAAATTACAAGAACAATTTGAAGAACAAACCCCAACTATTAAAGAAGTCGGTCCAGGGGAATATCTACAAACTTATTGTGCTTTTCTAGAGTTTCAAGTAGAAAAGCTACAAGGTAAAAAATAGGTATTATGGATAAAAATACAGAATCTCACTTAAACACATTACGAGGTGATAGATATGCTAGAGCATTGTATTTATATAGTGTTACTAATATAATGCCTTGGGTGCTGTATATTGATATAAAAGTACGCAAGGATTGGTTCTCCTATTATTGGAGTACAAGAGGTTCTAATTTTAAAGAAATACAATTATGGATATTACAAATAAATATAGGCATGCCTTGGTTAGAAACCCCATTAAAAAGTAATATAAGAGATTATGGGACTTTGGAAGGTGTGAAAAAAACCAATGATGGAATGCTAAAGAGAAAATGGTCTGTACAGATAGGCACTTATCCAAGTGTGTTATAACTTATCAGTTAACTTAATTAAATGAAAATTATGAAACTAGCAATAGAAATATGGGAAGAACACATTGATGTATTTACACACTTCGATTTGGTTTGTCATAATGGAAGTTCCTTAGAGGATGAAACAAAAAGTAATGCATTATTTAATGCTCTTGTGACGTTGGATAAATTGTACAAATGGAGTGATTCTAGTAAACACGAAGAGATACAACAAGCCATAGATTATTTAAAGGGGAGTAAGTACTATTCTGATGAAAGCCAAAGTAGTTATTAATACAATACATATTGTTATATGTGGATGAGGTTAATGTATAATCTTTAATAAAAGAACTAAATAAAAATCTTGAAAGAAAAAGAAGAGTGTGTTATTGATTTTTTAATATTTATATATAAATGAAATCATAAGCATAGAAATGAGAGAATATATAAATAAGGTGAAGAACTTTGAACAGTTCTTTAATGAAGGACTAAAAGATTATCAACTAAATAATATTTTAGATAAAATAACCGACAATGGTATAGATTCATTATCTAATCATGAAAAAACTCTTTTAAAATCATATAGCGATAAATCAATTGATGTTAAAAAAGAAATAAAAAAACATATTGATAAATATCAAACTGCTAAAAATGTTATAAAAACAATACCACTAGAAACCGAAGACGAAGAGTTAGAGAAAGATATTGGTAGATACGTTAGATTAAAAAAAGATAAAAAATTAAAAAAACAAGGCTTATTGGTGAGTATGGGAATGATATTTGAAATAGTTTCAATACAAAAACATTGGGGTCATGTTGATGGTATATATGTTCCTAATAAAATTGGATATAGAATTGCGGAGGTTGGAAACAAAACAGATTTTGGTAGAGTTGGTGATATCGATAAAGTAGAGTTTTTAAATATCACAGAAGATGAAGCTGTTAAAATAAACAAAAAAATTAATTCTGATATTGAAATGATTATATACCCAAAGTAACTAGTATAGTTCTTAAATGTATATGTATTCTTTCTCTTAAAATTCTAAAACGAAATATTAATTACAAAACTTCATTGGTATTTAAATTATATTCATTATCTTTGGTGTAACAAAAGCAACTAAGCTGAATTAAAATAACTAAAAATGAAATTAATAACAAGTGAAGTTATAAGAGTAGCTAAAGAAAAATCAAAAATAATGTCTTTGGGTGGTTATTCAAGATTGAAAATTAGTGGTGAAATATCCAACATCGTAATTCAGACCACAAGCAGTGGAATATGGTTTCATAATGTTACAGGAACTATAGGTAAAGATATTGCAGACTTGATAATAGGATTTAAATATTATGGCGAATTAGACTAAAACTTTTAATTATGAAAACAGAATATTATAACAAATCAGAACATGTATTGTTTCATAACCCACTAACAAGATTATTAGCAAAAATATTTGGTAATAAACACTTTATTTATAAATGTGGTGTCTGTGATAAGATACCTACTGAATTATATGGGGATTTTTGTGAGGATCACAAAAATAAGTAGTTCTATATATTATCAAGTCATTATAATGCTCAAATAAAAATAATTAATTAAATTAATAGATATGTTACAAGAAATAGAAATGACAACAGATGAGAAATTAGATATGTATATGAAAAGTTCTAAAAAAGAATTGTGTATGATGCTCATTGAAGCAAATAAACAATTAAGAATTAGCTATATACGGTTAAATGTAGATAAATATAATTAAAAATAACAATATGGAAAATACTAAAAAGATAGCAGAATATTCTTTGGACAAAATAGAAAAACTAACTGAAAGATACATAGAATCTGAAAAGTTTATTATGGAATTAAATTGGTTTGAAAGAATATTTTGTTCAAAGAAAATAACAAGGTTTCTTAAAAGCAGAACAGATAAGTATGATTTTTAATTGAATTTATATGATTTTGTTATTATAATGCTTGGTGTAAATAATTTAAACATAACATTAAATAAATGAGTAATATGATAGATGATTTAAGTTGGTCTGGTATAGTTAGCCAAATACAACACGAAAATGTGGTAGGTGCTGATATGCTTGTGGAAATTGCTATAGAAAAAGAGGCAATTGATAAAGATTTACTAGATGTCGAAATTAAATTGCAACAAATTAAGACTAGACAACTACAACTTAAAAGAGGTTCATTGCTTATCTTAAGACATTTAGAAAAGCAACCACCTTTAATTGTAAAAAGAAAAGACTTTATCGTAATTGTTTCTGATGAGGATATAATCATTGAAAGGAATGTTCTATAATAAATAACAACACCTTTTATTTACTAAATGATAAAGTCTGTTATAAGTATTTTAAAGGAAGATTCTTGGGGTGTTCTGGTGGTTAAGAATAACGTATTGTGTTATAAGTCAGTGTAGGTTTTAAAATAAAGATATAATGGAAGAACTAGAAATATTATACAAAGAGTTACAAGAGAGAGATTTTGGTAGAGTTGGGGATATTGATAAAATTGAGTTTTTGAATATCACAGAAGATGCAGCTATTAAAATAAATAAAAAAATTAGTTCAGACCTTAAAATGGGTATATATCCAAAGTGGTATTATAGTTCCTAAATGTGTTTAATTTTAATATTTCTCAATTTTTTTAATTTTAATATTCTTAATAGAATAGTCTGGTACAATGAATTCAGTTCCTATATATTGACCAGTATCAGAATCTTCTATTTTTAATAAGTTACCACTTGGCAAATTATTAAGAATTTCTTCTCTAGTAGAACCAAATCCTATATACTCCCCATTACCAATATGTAATTCGTTATAAATTATCTCGCATGTATATATAAATCCGTATTCATTCACATATTTATTTTCTAATTCTGAAAGTTTTAAATTATATTCACTGATAATTTTATCCTCATTACTATTTATTGTATATTTTGAAAGCCTTTTTGATTCAGTTAACTTACCTTTAAGAGATTCTAATTCACGTAGACTATATTTATTTTGATTTTCAAATTTTTTTGCCAAGTTATAGTCATCTAACCAGGAAAAAAATTCTTTAGTTTTTTCATAATTACTTACCAATCTCCTTATTAACTTTTCAATCTCAATTTCAATATCTTCTGGGTTACCTATTTTTGATAAGGCTTTGATATTATTTACTTTTATCAATATTGAATCAATGTCATTACCACTGAATGAGGACTTTAATTTTCTTAAATCATCATAATATTCTATGGGATAAATATCAGCAAACAATTTTGCTCTTTCTACACTATCAGTGAATGAAATACCCGACATAAGATGACCAGATGTATTATAGCTTAAGTCGTCTTGTGGTTTAAAGCTATTAAACTTATAAGGAGAACCATGATATAATGTAATCTTTTTAGTTAATTTGGTATCAATAGATTTATTTTCAAATATTTTAAATTTAAGTAAGTACTTCATAACCTTATATATTAAAAATCAAAAAGTATTTACTATATTTTTAAAATAATATAGTTATCTTTGTATAAAATTAAATAAATTTATATATGCGTATTGTTAAAATAAGGAGAAGAACAAGAAAAATATTTATTGAAAATGATTTAGCATTTGAGAATGGTCGGTATGCTAACGTCACATCTATTGATTTAATATTTTTTGGAATGAAAGCAAGTAACTTACACAAATACTATTTTACATACAGTGGTAAATTTAGTAGTTTAATATAAGTTAAGTTTTTTGTCAAAATATTTTAGTATTCATAACTATTTATATATAGAATAAAATATTTATAATTTTGAAAAAATACATAACTACTGATATATCTCAATTTATAAACGAACAAAATACTAACAATGACTTTTTTGTAACTTACACGAATGATAAATTTGTCTCACACATAACATCAAAGAAAAGAGAACTCTCTATAAAAAAAAATGGTTTTAAAACTGGTTATGAATTAGATGTTAGTGAAAAAAGAAAGGCAATATATTTTGCTGACATAGATGTCAATTATGGCATCTATGCAAGAAATGGAGAAGGTGAGTTAAATTTTGGAGATGAGATTGGTGAGGTTGTTGTAAATATTAAGGGATTAAAGTTATTAAATATGACTTATTCAGATAGTGATAGGAAATTTATTAATCATCATAAATATAAAAACTTTAGCACAAGGGGTGAACTAGATTTAATTCCCTACGATATTGATGGCACAATTTCTTTTCTAGACGATGGTAGAGTGTATGAGGTTGTATTAAAAAAAATTATTGCTAATAAATTATTATGAAGACACAATTAAACATAGATGATATTGGTACTAAACGTTGGACTTTAAAGAGTGGTGAATACCACAGAGAGGATGGTCCAGCAGTTGAATACCTTAGTGGCGGTAAAGAATGGTATATAAATGGTAAAAGACATAGAGAAGATAGTCCAGCGATTGAATCTAATGATGGTAAAGCTTGGATGATTAATGATAAATTACACAGAGTGGATGGACCAGCAGTTGAATGGTGTGATGGCAGAGAAAATTGGTGGTTAGAAGGTATAGAATACACTAAGCAGGAATATAGATGTAAGATGAGAGTTGTAAAAATAAAAATGTTGTTATGATTAAGGATGTTATGAATTTTGGGGAATTTTCAAACATTGATAGGTTAAAAAACCTCTATTTAGAAAAAGATTTCACGATTGGTGATATTGAAGACATATATAAAGAAGGGTATTTTAAGAATATTGAGTGGTTTGATAAAAATACTCTAATTGTTTACAGAAGTGTATCAATATTAGAAAGTAACTTAGATGAATTTAAAAAATCTATGAACAAAGGGATTGGTAGATATTGGTCATTTAATAAAAATATAGATGCAATATGGGGAGGTAATGCTGAATACCTGGCAAAAGATAATGAGAAAATTGTATATATTCGTTGTAAAGGATATCTAAAATTAATTGATATTGATTTTGATGACCTATCATATGCATTCAAAGATGATTTCCACCATTTTTGTGATGAGCAAGAAATAAGGGGTAAATTATCTGGAGATGTTATTAAAGTAGTAGATTATTCAGAATATTAGACACATATAAGCTAAACTTAACAAGATGGATAAAAAGAAGGAAGCTAAGCGTATAAATAGAGGACTTCTTACCATGGATGAACATTTAAAAAAACGTGAGGATAGGGAACTTGAGATATACTTAAAAACCCCCAAGAATAAACGAAAGAGATAAGATGTTAGGTATGTATAATTATGTTTTTTATATTAATTTTAAAAATTTATCAGTATATCTTTTGTGCTTATAATATATTTACTTATCTTTGATTAAAATTAATTAGAATATGAATAATAAAATAGATTTCTTTAGATTGAAAATAGAAAATAGCAGTTCTAATTTAGAAGAATTAGTGTACTTAGAAGCAATAAATTTAATAAATAATGATGTTAATCATGATAAAGTTTGTAACTGGGTCAATGTAGTTATAAACACATTCAATAATAAACCACAACCTCTTTCTGAAAGAGAAATCCAAAATAGAAATAAGAAAAAAATAAGAAAACAACAACTCAGAAAGAAGGTTGAATTATTAAATACTCAACTAGAAGAACTTCTTAATAAACATGGAGTAGTTGTTATTGGACTTTTTGAATGGAAAGAAATCAATGAATCTGAGTATGACTTATTAGTTAAATATGTAAAAAATAAGGGATATTTCTTTACTGATATTGGTGATGGTGCATTAGAACCATTTATAACAAGAGAATCTATCGATGATGTGTTCTTTAAAAAATACAAAGAGTTGAAGCATGAACTAGAAGATATAAATGGTATCAATCATGTTTTTAATGGGTATTTTATAGATGATGTTAGTGAATTTAGAAAAATAATTATGTCATTAGTTGGTTTACAAACACAAGTGTGATATTGGAGATAAGGTATAGAATACACTGAGCAGGAATATAGATGTAAGATGAGGTCTGCTAAAATAGAAAAAATATTATGAATGTAGTGAGTTATTTTGATGGGATGAGTTGTGGACAAATTGCCTTAGATAGATTAAATATAAAAGTAGATAATTACTTTTCGTATGAGATTGACGAAAGGGCAATTAGTGTTACTAGAGACAACTATCCAAATACAAAACAGATGGGTGATGTTATAGGTGCTGATTTAGTAACCTTACCCAATATCGACTTATTAATTGGTGGATTTCCTTGTCAAGGATTTAGCATTGCTGGTAAGAAACTCAATTTTGAAGATAAGAGAAGCAAATTGTTTTTTGAGTTGATGAAAGCGAAGGAATATTTAAACCCCAAGTATTTCTTTTTCGAGAATGTAAAAATGAAAGACGAAATAGCAGACGAAATAGATAGAATAGTCGGTGTTAAGAGACAATTTGTGAACAGTATATGTTTTACAGGACATATTAGAAAGAGATATTATTGGACTAATTTACCCTTCACTGAGTTACCAAATGATAATATCAAATTAAAAGATATAGTTGATTTAGAAATACCATTTGATAAAGATTTAAATTTCTTTCTAGATAGAACACCTTATGCACCTACCGAAAGTGGTGATGGTATAAAAACAATAAACCCAAAAGACAATAGTGGAAAACAAACCTGGCAAAGAGGAAGGGTTTATGATGTTGAAGGCAACATGCCCACGATGTGTGCTAGTCTATTTGATTTAAACATAACAAAAGATCACAAAAGTTATAGGAAATTAACAAGACACGAATGTGAGAAAGCACAAGGTGTACCAATGGATTATACCAAAATCGTTAGTAAAAACGAGGCAGGTAAAATGCTTGGAAATGGTTGGAATGTTGATACCGTTATGCACTTTTTTAAAGAAATAAAATAAATATCTAATATAATGTTCATAATACGATTATATTAACTATATTTGTATATAAATCTAAATCAAATTATTATGCCACAAGATGATGGAAGATGTAAACACATCAAGACAATGGAATCCGAGTAGCAAAACTATGTCTGTGAAGAACAGTGCATTCTCTACTAAATGTCCAATACGCCAAATATGATTACAAATTAAATAACAATTTAAAAACAAAAATTATGAAAAAATTATTTATTATCGCGGTGTTATTACCATTATTATCTTTTTCTCAAGCAGATGTTAAAGAGTTTGATATGGTGTATCTACATGCTAAAAAAGAGAAAGTAACAGATGTTATAACAACCTCTACTAAAGTAACAATTTTCGAAGAAACTATAACAGTTAGGTACTTAGAAGGAATGTTTGTTTTTGAGATAGTTACCGAAGTACCAAACGACAAAGATGTTACTATTCTATTAGTGAATGCCATAAAGGAGAATAATGTTAAAGTAGTATTTGATGATAATGATGCGACATTTAGTTTTGAATATAGTGATAGAATGATAATGTTCTATAACAAAGACAAGATAGAAGAATTTGCTAGACTTAGGAACGAATAGAATATATGAAATATTTACTATTCATTTTTATTATTTTTGCTACAAACATATATGCACAAGTAAGAGAGACTGAAATTAAGGTCTATGTGCCAATAAGAACATATCACTTTGATAGGCATCCTAGTATGGGTTATCACAGTACAGAAGGTGGGCATGGTGTAGTAGGAGTATATAGAAGAACAGATGGTAATTGGTACAGTGATATACAATTAGGGGCATTAGCAAACAGTTATTATGACTTATCCATTTTATTACAATATGGTATAGGCAAACACATAGATAAACTAGATGTCTCTGTTAACATAGGTATCATAACAGGATATAATAAACTATTTAAACCTTATATTAGAACAGATGGTAGTTATGATGATGATGGGATTAGAAATATATACACCACTAATCTACCAAATATGATGAAAAAATATGGTATATTACCAATTGCAACTCTTACGCTTTCGTATAATATAGGCAGAGTATCACCATTGTTAGTAATAAACCCACAATATTTAAATTTGGGCGTAATTATAAACTTATAACAAATAGAGAAAGTCGAAAATCTAAAGAGTAGACACAAAATTAAATCAAATTATTATGAAAAAAGTATTATTATTATTAATGACAGTAGTATTGTTAATGTCGTGTGAAAAAGAGGATGTAACCGTTTATGAAGGATATTTTCCAGAATGTAGTATGGAAGAATTTCAAGCTTTTAATTATGAAGGAATTTCAAGTAATGTAACAATAGAATTTGTTGGAACTATTTACAATGAAGGTGCATTACAGGGTTTTAAATGGAAAATTATAAATGGAACAGATAGGAGACTTACCAACTTAGAAATTGATACACTAGAAGGTAATGAAGGTGTAGATTTTGGAGTTGAACTTTTTTATAGTCTAAATGCTAAAAGAGAAGTGTTTGTGTTTACTACAGTACTTTTGCCACGTTTTAGAGTAAAATATGTTGGGTATACCTTAAATAACATTCCTATAAATTTCAGGACTAAAGAAATAACTTTTGATACTAATAACAAGATAAATGCTTGTTTTTTTCAACCCGTAGGATATGAATAAAGTATTATTAGCATTAGCACTACTTACACTTACAAGTTGTGAAAGACCAGAACCAGTTACAGTATGTGAATGTACTTATTATGGAGTCGAGAATTTTGTCCCTGGGTGGGAAAACTTTTTCAATAGTTCAGATATAACAAACTGTGATAGAGAAGGCGAGATAATAGAAATGCATGGCGAAGGCTCAGGATATTTAATGGAATTAAAATGTAAAGAACTATGAAAAAAGTATTATTAGTGCTTACAGTAGCTTTATTTGTATTTACAAGCTGTGAGAAAGAAGAGTTATTAGTAGAGACTTGTGGTTGTGTATTCCTAAGACCTGCGGAAGGAATAAATTCGTTCTCTTTATTGCACGATACAGAAGAAATAACTGACTGTAATAGAGATGGTGAGGTAAGATGGGGAGAAGATAACTTACTATATGAATTAGAGTGTCAAACTTTACCATTTAACTGGGATAAAGTGATTATATTTCCACAATTTAAGAATAAATAATTATGAAAATATTTAACTTTATAACAAGTTTTCTTATTGTGCTGTGTATTATACACTTAATTATAGGCACACCACTACCAGTTAATACATTAGAAATTATAACTGTGTTTTTAGTCTCTATAGTACTATTAGGATTAAACGTACAATATTTAAATAAACAAGACAAAATTAAAAAAGGAAAAAGATGAAAACATTTTATGTAATGCAAGATAACTCTTTAGAGGAGTATCTAAGTCAAGACACAAGTAACTCTGGTAGTCCTGGAAACCCTGAAAGTGGAGGAAACGGATGTGAATCTGTTTGTGAAAATGCCAATCCAAATTCTAAAGCTTACTATAACTGTGGGTGTGGAGGTGGAGAACCTGTAGCACCAATAGATGCAAACATAGGTTTGTTTCTATTAATAGGAGCAGTAGTAGGAATAATGTTTCTGATTAAAAGAAAAATATTATAAATAGGTTTTATTAAAATAGAGAAAGTCTAAAATATAAAGAGTAGACAAATAATTAAACAAAACTATGACTGAATTAGATTTATATAAGTTTATTGATGATAATAATATAGAATGGCATAAGCAAGATAATAATGGTATAGAAGATGTAATTGTCTTTCCAAGTTATGGACAAATGGACTGTTTTAAAAAAATACTTTCGCCTTGTTTATTTGATGATGGTGGAATTGAATGCAGAATGAAGGACGGTTATTTTGCTTTTTGGATGAATGATATCTGTAGCTACTATGGTGTAGAAGTAGAAAATGTGTTTGTTGGTAATGAATGGTAGCTCTTTCTTTTATATATAAACTAAATTACTTATTATTTTGAAAAAAAGGAAATTTGTGGCAACAAGGTACGAATATTTGTATGAGAATAATACCAACAATATAAAAGTATATCACTCAACAAATGATAAATTTGAAAATTTTTCTTTAGATTATGCTTGGGGTGGTTTTTGGTTCAGTGATAGTATAAACGCTATAAAAAATGGTGAAGTTGGTGCTGCTGGAAACAAATATATTATGACAAGATATGTTACTCTTAAAACACCTGCTGGGTGGGATGAATATGATAAATACTCAATTGATGAACTAATAAATTTGGGGTACGATGGTGTTGTACTTCCAGATTATAATCGAATAGATTATTTGATTTTCTATACTGAATCAATATCAAAATAAAAACTATGAATATATACATATTATTTACTTCCCTTATATTAATGTTTATAAATGCTTTTCTATACTTTGTAGTTAATTTAGAACTACATGAAAGAAAATTAAATATATGTATGTTTGTGCTTATCACCACATCTATAACACTTGCAATAATAAAAATATGTCAATGACTAATATGAAAGTTATAATAGCTGGGAGTAGAAACTTTAATGATTATGATAAACTTTCCAAAGTTTGTACAAGAACACTATTAAACAAGAATGAAATTGAGATAGTAAGTGGAACAGCTAATGGTGCTGATAAATTAGGCGAAAAGTTTGCAATTGATAACGGATATTCATTAAAGAAATTCCCAGCTAATTGGGGAAAGTTTGGCATAAAAGCAGGAAATAAAAGAAATGCTAAAATGGCTGAATATGCAGATGGTTTAATTGCTTTTTGGGATGGTAAAAGTAAAGGAACTAAAAATATGATTGCTTTAGCTAAGCGTAAAAAATTGAGAGTAAGAATTGTTTATTTCTAACAACTTGATTATTTATATATATGGTATTATGAACAAACACACTACAACACTAGCTACATATATTAAGAAATTCGAGGATTTCACAAGCAAAAATATTGAAGGGAAGATATTATACCACAGTATTAATGGAAAGCAAATTCAAGACCTAGAAAACCGTGTTAAAAGTGTAGTTGAAAATGGGTTACTCACCTATGATAATACTATGAGTGGTGAATATGGTGAGCGTGGTGATATCATATGGTTTGCTTCTGATTATAACACATATGGCAAAGATAGTAATTTTGTATTATCTATTGAATATACAAAAGAAAATATCGAAAAGTACGATATGGTATTTGATGGACAATATTGCTCAGTGCATAAAAATATACCATTCAGTGCATTAGATGTTGTGAAAATACCAGTTATAATAACGAATAAAGATAAACCTACTTCCAATAAGTTTATAATAGAAATGATAAACAAAGGATGGACTCCTGATGTTTTATATGATGTGATAAATAGCCGAAAATATAAGATATTTATTAATCTTTTTGAAATATATGTACAACCATATATCAAAGATAATAATTTCACAACTACATTAGTGGAGGGTATAAACCCTAGTTTAATAGTAGAAACATTAGGAAAATAATTATGAGATATTTATATATAGAATAAACTATTTAGTATGAATTCAAAGAAATATATATCAACAACTATAGACGAATACATATTCGAATATAAAAAAATAAATGAAGCATGGTTTCACGGAACTCCTGACTCAAGAGAAGTTGATAAAAACGGTGGGTTTAATAATAACACAACATCAATTGATTATGTATCAGATTTATATAAATTTAACAAACACCAAGAAAAAATTAAATTAGCAAGAGAAAGTGGTGATGATAATACTTACCACAAGTTATTAGACATGGTTAGTGGATTTAAGAAAAGCTTCACGTATAATAAACCAATATTTTTAAGCAATAAGTATTCTGTTGCAAAAACATATGCTGATCCCCAAAGAGCATTTGATTACCAAAATTCAGTAGAAAGAGTTTATGAGGTTGATGTAAGTTGTGATAAAGTTATTGAAATCATTGCAAGTGGTGATAGATTTAGATTTTTATCTGTTGATAAAGTTAAAAGAGGGTTTGTGAAATCTGGAATATCAGAGAGTGAAATTGATAAGCTAATATCAATGTTTGGGTACTACATAAATACCGATAAAGGAATTAAGACTGATATGATAGCAGCTATTGGGGCTTATTTGAAATTTGACTGCATTGATGTAATTGGTGTATTAGATTCTTACCATGGTGGGAGTATTAAATCTAATGTGAGAATGGTATTAAACCCATCAAGTGTTAAGATAAAAAATTGAAATATTAATCAAATGTTATGATAAATTCTGAAATAATACAAACAAAAGGAGAAGTACAAATGCTTAAAAGGCAATGGTGGGAAATCTATAAAAAGGGATGGTACAAGCACAAAGACCATTGGTGTAGACGATGGTGGATAAGGTTTGTGTGGACTAATGAAGCAAATGTATCATAACACATTTAAAATAATACTTAGTTAATATGGAGTCTAAACTAACTATAAGTGAAAATGGTGACAAATGTTGGATGTTACCCAAAGGTACATTGCATAGAGAAGATGGCCCAGCTATTAAATATGATTCTAATATTTACCAAGCTTGGTTTTTAGATGATATAGAATATACTGAGATTAGATACAAGGAAAAAATGAGATTTAATAAATTAAAAAAACTACTATAAAATATATACCACATGTGAGTGTGTGTATTAAACTAAAAATAACTGTCATGAAGTCTAGATTAACTATACACAAAAATGGTATCAAACGTTGGGAATTATCTAATGGTGTATGGCATAGAGAAGATGGTCCAGCTATTGAATATCACACTGGAACTAAACTATGGTATATAAATGGTGAGTTACATAGGGAAGATGGACCAGCGGTTATGTACGGAAGTGGTGCTAAGAGTTGGCATTTACATGGTAAAAAATACTCAGAAGATATGTATAAGAGTAAAGTAAGGTCTATGAAAATTAAAAAAATACTATGAAGCCAATACTAACTATAGGCAATGATGAAACTGAACGTTGGAAACTACCAAATGGTGATTATCACAGAGAAGATGGCCCAGCTCTTGTGTGTAGCATGTATAAGGCGTGGTACATAGACAATAGACTACATAGAGAAGAAGGTCCAGCTATTGAATTCTATACTGGTCTTAAATGTTGGTATTTAAATGGTGTTAAATATAAAAGAAGCCAATATATAATAAAGATTAGGTCTAAAAGACTTAAGCAGTTACTGGGATCTTCTTAATTCTAATGTTTTGGTAGTTAATATATACTTTATGAAACATTTAATATTATTTGAAGATTATTCAAAATCAGAAAAACACACTTTAACTATAAATAATAAGGGTCTTTATGATTATAGATTTACAGTTGATGGTGTAGATATGGTCTGTTACATATATAGAAATCCTTATGAGAATAACTACTATGATATAGATTTTGGTATAGTAGAAGGTGGTAAGGTTGTTAATAAGCCAGATTTTAGAGTTGGTAAAACAATAATTTTTCTAAATAGTGTCTTGAAAACTGTTGCTGATTGTATGATTAGCTTCATAGAAAGTAAAGATAAAGTTAGAATATTAGCATACAGAGCAGAACCTTTGTGTGAAAAAGTGTATAACAGATTCTTCGATAACCATAAGTATTTTTCCGATTTTAAGAAGGGTAAAGTTGGACCATGGAATAAGATTTATGTTAGCAAAGACAACTAATATGTTAAGCATTAATATATAACTAAACTAAACGCAAATAATGAGTATTAATAGAAACATAGCAACCACTTTACTAGACTATATAAATGAGAGTAACACTACAACGAAGCTAACTCTATATCATGGTAGTTTTTCTAAGTTCGATACATTTGATATGACTAAGGTTAAAAAAGGTGGTAGTCAAACAACTTATGGTGTTGGTATCTATGCCACCGATAATATAGACTATGCCAAGTCATATGTTTCTGGTGAGAATGGAATTAGTGAAAACAATGATAGTGGTTATTTATATACTCTAGAAATAAACAATCCAAATTTTTTAGATTTTGGGAAAATTGTAAATAATAAAGTGAGTCATAATATTATAGATTCTGATAATCTAAAAAGAATAAGAAATAAAATCGAAGCTAGCGGTAAAAAATTGGATATCAGTGATACTGATATTGTTTGGACTGTGTATAAAAAAATAGTAGATATGTATGCAAGCGACTTTACTATGAAACAGAAGTTTAATTATCCCGACTTTTATTCTAAAAAAGAAGCAAGTGAATTTCTATATGATATTGGTATAGATGGATTAAGGTATCCATTAGATTCATCATTTAAGATAAGTACTAGTTATGGGTACAGTGGTTATGGATATGTAATATATAATCCTAAGACAATCACAAATATTGAACGTGTGTCTATTTCTAAAAGCTAAGTTATTCTAATAAACTATTCAGAATAGTCTTATATTTTTGTGGGATTCTGTTATTTAATTCATCATACACATCTGGTAAATGATTCTTCAATAAATCTGGTGCAGTAAAATAGTGTTTAAAATTTTCAGCAAATACTTCATTGTTCTTAGCAATATGATAACGGCTTGATGCAAAGGTTATTTTTTTAGCAACTCCTTTATAACCATTGCTGTATACATAGTCAAAATAATGACCAATCTCATGTATCAAAGTATTTACATCTACCACTTCTGGTGTTGTAATTGTACCGATTAAATCAAAAGATGCATAGTTCCCAGAGCCACTATATTCTTTTATTTTTGTTTTGTAGCCTAATAAATTACCAATTCTTTTAACACTTGAATGCTTTACTGTTTTATCAATATCATATGGAAGCTCAATTTTTCTTAGACTAAATATTTTTTTTGCATACTTTATATAATTATCAAAATTTAGAAAATCATTTTTATCTTTGATGTCAGATAAATTAGCATCTTCTATAAAAATATCATCATTGTAATTGTCAAAAAAATCTATTCCATATTTAGATTTTAATAATTTTATATATTTACCATATTTTTCAGGAGACATAGAAATAATGTCAATTAGTTGTTGTATTTCTTCCTCTCTATCATTTAATGTATTCTCATTAATAAATTGACTAAACCTCTTAACTTTATAAATTATTTTTCTTATATCTTTACTCATAGTTTATATGTGAACTACTCAGCCGCTAAAGATGGTTAAGCTTCAAGAGTCAACACTTCCTCTAATGAGGACAGTTCGTCATGATTTTTGGTGGCAGTCCCTGACACCTTTTTAATTAGGACTAACACATCCAGTTAAGGTAGGCATCCATTAACATATATATTAATAAGTCTACTTTTCCTATTGGTATTTTAGACTTTATTTGTATATTTACCAATGTCTTACATCACATCGGCTGAAGACCAATGTGTTTTACGACATAATTATATATAAATTTATTATGAAACCTATACTAATTATTGATGAATATGGTACTAAACGATGGAAACTACATGGTAAGCTACATAGAGAAGACGGTCCTGCATTAGAATCAAATAATAATGTAAAGGCTTGGTATAAAAATGGTTATTACCACAGAGAGGATGGGCCAGCAGTTGAATATAGTAATGGTGCTAGATTATGGTGCTTAGAAGGAGTTAAGTATACAGAAAGAAATTATAGACTTAAGATGAGGTCTATAAAGTTAAAAAAATTACTATGAAGTCTATAACACTCAAATACATTCATTGTTATATTTACAAAATATTCAATAGGGTCTCTAAATTAACGATTGACGAAAGGGGTACTAAGTGGTGGCAACTCCCCAATTGTTATTTAGATAGAGAAGATGGTTCAGCAATTGAATATAACAATGGTGATAAATTTTGGTTTATAAATGGTCAAAGACATAGGGAAGATGGCCCAGCCACTGAATATAACAATGGTGATAAATTTTGGTTTATAAATGATGTAGAATATACTGAACAAGAATATAAATATGAGATGAGATCTAGGAATTTAAAAAAATTATTATGAAATCTATATTAAGTATTAATGAATATAGTGTTAGTCAGTGGAAGTTACCCAATGGTCAATTACACAGAGAAGATGG